>BNJV01002630.1_pt1 | contig 152396 bp, 173 predicted proteins | sample 8540591 | NCBI WGS metagenome assembly BNJV01 (sample SAMD00202457, study PRJDB9452) | human saliva metagenome | host: Homo sapiens
AAGTCAAAGATTTGTTGTTGTAGATCACAAATATATTTTTACATAATTTTTTTATTATGTAAAAATATAATTCTTAATTAAATACATTAGAAAGCCGATTCTCAGCAATGAGATCGGTTATTTTTCAGACAAGATATTTCACACAAGTAATTGAACTTGGGTAAAAAAATAAGACTATAATTAAGTTAGAAATGATAAAGCTAGAAAGGAGTTTACTGTATCAAATCTGTACAGTTTTTTATTTTCCTTATTCTACTGACTATTTCATTCTGGTTTAGTATTTGGAAGCTAGAAAAAGCACTAGCTAATGATTCACAGTAGCAACTCCAAAGATTTAGATTCGAAAACTAAAAATTTATGTACAATTGACTTAACATGAACTAGACTATTGATACAACTGAATTAGAAGCATAAAGTACATTCTTTAAAAAGTGTACTTTATTTTTGTTTTGTACATTATTTTAGGGGTGAATAATGTACATTTTGAGTTGTGATTTATGGTGGTTAGGTAGTATGTTCAATTGTACATTTTGGTGGGTATGGAGTGGGTGAGGTGAGTTGGAATAAAGTACATTTTATGGGGCATTAAATTGACAATAGAATTTTTACCTTTTTGTAGTTTAACCATACTGTAAATGCACCACCTTTATAGTAGTGGTATAATCAAGGTAGCAACAATATAAAGGAGGGAAGTTGTTATTGGATTATTGAGTTTATCTTAGATTAGCCTTGACAAATCATTCCAAGGCTACTAAAATTAAGTTGTTGCAACCTTCTGGTTTTTGGTACAAGGGTACCTAGAAGGAGAATTTTGTTATGCAAATTGACAAAACTAAAATTATTCTAAGTCTACTAGACTTTGCAACAACTGTCGTTACTTCCATTAAAGAGGTTATGATTGCTCAAATTGAGACAAACTCTGGAGATTAACGATATAAAAGCATATGATCTTGTACGATTATATGCTTTCTTATTTTAAGGAGAATAAGTGTTATGAGTCAAAAACAGTTTACAGAATTTGAAAATCAAGATTATGGTATTGTTATTATAGAACTCGTGAAAGATATCTATTATAGTGGAGTAAGTACTAGTAGTAAGTTGGTATTAATCCGCAAATTCACGGAATTGATTTCGAGAAAAATTTTAAATTTAGGTGAAGGAGCTAAGATGACATTAGGTGAAATAGCACATCCTAATCCTAAAAAATTTCCACGGACGTATAAGTTATGGGAAAAACTAGATGCTTCCTTTAGAGATGATTTTTCAAAAATTGTGCAAGAGATTGCAGTGCTAAGTAACCAGTACGCCCACACACAAGTCAACAAACCAGCTTCTGACGAAGAATATTTAAGAGCTGAAGAGCTAGTGTCTGAGTTGTTTTCACTCTTATTTGTAAAATACTTTACAAAATTCGAGCTTACCGTGTTGTCAGACCCCAATGTTCTAACTGCTTTTTCTCACCTACCACCAGTTATTCGCTATAAAACACTAGAAAAGTTAATGGGTGAGAAAGCAATTTCTGAATTAAATGTTCGAATTTTAGATAAGTTTATGTTGGCTAAAGTGAAATACCAAAGCTTGGGTGAAGCACTCATCTGGTTATTGAAAAATCGAGAAGAGATGATTGATGTATCATATCCAACATTTGAAGAAATTGAAGACTTTATTGGGTTGCATGACGATGAATGTTCTTTAGCCTTATGGGAATACAACAATGCTTTTGATTTGTTGCTTGATAAATTATTAGACCTTAAAATTTTAGTAAACGAATCAGGGCAGTTATACGATGACTTTGAAAGAGCTGTAGTGTATTTCAATGACTTCAACTGTGAATTATACCTCACTGGAACAGAAGAAAGAGAAGAATTTAAAGACCTTATTGAGTTTGCTTTTTTGGGAAGGTGAGGAAGAGAACAGGGTACATAACAAAAGAAGAATTTTATTTAAAAAATCGTCTGTCTAACTAATTAGAAGGGCGAATCTTTTTCATGTGTATGGTGTAAAGTACATTATTTAAAAGGTGTACTTTATTTTTGTTTTCTATATTATTCTAGAGTGGAGTTTTGTATATTTTATAGTGCATCATATTATCTGATTTAAGGAATTGATTTGTACATTTTTTACTCAAGTAAAAGCAGAAGAAGTGGTGGTTCGATTGTACATTTTATTTAGATAATGAAAATTATTGAGGTAGATATTATTTTTTTAATTTATTGGCTAAATAATTGACAAAGTTTTTATAAGAGTGTATAATATAATTATAAAGTTAAACGCAGGTGACAGATGTGTGTTGCTTGTATTTTTTTGTACTAAAAAGGAGAATGGGAAATGACTGATTATATCTTTCAGGATAAAACCGATCTTGTAAATCATTTATTTTATAAATTAAGTGACGCCTCTCCAATTAAAATCCAAAAAACTTTATATTTCTTATTTGCTTTTTATGGAGCAACATACGGAAAATTATCAGGTGAAGAAAGTGTTGGGGAATTAGAATCTGTCAATTACACTAATTTCTTATTTAAACCAAATTTCGAAGCATGGAAGTACGGACCAGTTGATGATGAAGTCTATATAGCTTATCGTGATGATCGTTACGAAGCCGTAGAATTGACTGAAGATAAATTAAATGAAAAGCTTACTCCTTCAGAAAAAAGGAATGTGATTCAATTTATTGACAGCATCATTCAACAAACTGATGAAGTCGATGATTTTACTTTGGTTGATAGAACTCATGAGGATGATGCATGGCGTGTCCCATTTGAGGAAAATGATGGTGAAATGCATATAAAAATGGATCCTCAAGTAATTGTTGACGAATATGCTGAAAAATATGTGTAATGAACAGTTTTCAGTTGATGTGTTCGGTGGCAAGCCAAAAAAACAAGCGAAAATAAAATTCCAGGATAAAATATTTAATTCGGAATCATACACACCACCTAACAGGATTGATTTTAAAGATATTAAATTAGAAGTTGTTTTTAAAGATTGTTCAAAAAAATTTGTTAATCTACCAGCTTTAAAATTTTCAAATATGAAAAGTGAATTTGGTGCTGATTCAAAGACAATATTATGTTTAAATAAATTTGTTAATGAGCCATCTATTATTCAAAGTAACTCTTCTCGAATTACTATTAGAAATAACGACCAAGGGAAACGAATAAAAGATATCCTATATCATTTTTTAGATCAGACTTTTGTTGATTTTCACGAATTTTATTTTAGAAAATCATCCATTTTGGACAATTTCAACATTTTGTCACCCCATGAGGGAAGATTTAGAGTAATTTGTGTTTATACAATTAAACCTTCATCGCATAAAAAAGAAAGAACAAAACACTATTTAGAAGTAGTTCTACTCGATCCATATCATTTGTTTATTCCTAGTAAACTTTGGGGTAAAGATGAAATAACTGGTAAAGATAGGTTATTTAACAGTGAAGAATCTATGAATCGTACATATGAACAGGTTAAAGATTATAATAGAGAGTTTTCGCTTGAAAATATTAATTAAAAAAAGAATCAGTCGATTCTTTTTTTATGAGTAAATTAAGTGAGAAACAGTTAAAAAGTTTAATACAAAAAGTGAATATCCTATTTTTGATGTAAAGATGATAACAGAAACTATTAATGTTGGAAAAATGTGATATAATGATAAGTAATAAATTACTTTTTTTGGAGAATTAATTTGGTTAAAGCAAATACAGGTTATAAATTATTTGAAACATTTGTTGGTGCAGGAGGATCTCATATTGGATTTATGAGAGAAAATTTTGTCTCCGTATATGTAAACGATTTTGTAGATGAGTGTTTAAAAACATTAAGCTATAATAATCCTAACCTAGAGTTCGAAGGTACCTATTTAGATAATACTAGTATCATTGACATAAATCCTCAAGAACTTCGAAATAAACTCTCAATTAAAAAAGGAGAAATTGATGTACTTTTCGGTGGAGTGGTTTGTAAAGGGTTTAGTCTAGCTGGCGAGAAATCTCCTAATGATGAAAGAAATTATTTTTATCATAAACAATTGGAATTAGTTAAAGAATTCGAACCTAAAATCAGTATTATTGAAAACGTGGTAGGAATTCTTAGTGCAAAAGTATTGAGCCGTACTGTACCAAATGAAGTTAAAAACGCTGTTGATAATTTATGGAAACAATTGGAAAACTTTAAAGGGAGAAAAGCGCAATTAAGAAAAGTGAATCAATTAACTCCTGAAATCATAGAGGAGGGGAATGAACTTAGAAAGAAAAAAGACAATTTATTAAAAACCATAGAAAGTAAAGGTTATCTAGTTTCTGTGATGGAAGATATAATTGATATTTATGATACTCTAGGATATGATGTTGAATACAAGATTTTAAATTCAGCTTGGTATGGGGCAGCAACAAAAAGAGAACGTGTAATTATTGTTGCTACGAAGAGGGAATTAAATTTAGAGTTTAATTTCCCAAAACCAACCCATATGGATGCTTCATTAATGAGAAAAGATTTTCCAGTTGAATATCTAAAATTAAAAAAACCAGTCACAGTGAATGATGCATTAGCGACAATTGATTATAGTAATAAAGACGATGAAGATAACATTCCAATGAATCACGCTCCTAAGACAGTAGAACGCTTTAAGTATATACCGGAGGGGGATTCGATTGCGAATCATATCGACAAATTACCTAGTGATTTAAAAATTAGTAAATTTTATTCAAGAGGAAGCACTATGCGCTTAGCTGGCGACAAACCAAGTCCAACATTAGTTCCAGGACATAGCAATTTCCCTGTGCATCCAAAAGAGCATCGTTCCATTACCGTAAGAGAAGCAGCAGCAATTACTGGATTTCCAAATGATTATAAATTTTTTGGGACACATAGTAAACGTTGTGAACATGTTGGTAATGCTGTTCCTCCAAAATTGGCACAGGCTATTGCAAAAGAATGTAATAAGGCACTTAACAGTTATTATTCCAAATAAAGATAGAGGTATCATATGAAAGTTTATCTTCGTAAGCTTACAAACAATGACACTCAGCGACAAATCGAAACTACACGTGAGGCATTTAATGTTTTTTTTGGTGCACCTGTGGGAGCTACCTCTCATACCGTGACGCTAACAGCACCTAATAATGTTGAGGAGAGTTTCATAATTTCTTTTGCAGGTGGGAGCGCTAACTCTTTAAGGTTTTCAAATGGAAGCGTATCGTTAAGTAGATTTTTAACTAATAATGGCTGTTCCTACTTAGCCGATGATATATTAAAAATATATAAAATAAATCAAAAAAATTATGTCAATATTATTAAACAAACTGACCCAGAATATACTGGTCTATCAAGTCTGATTAGACCGAGAGATAATACTGCTCTTATAACAGACGATTATTATTTTGCTGATAGCATCTCTGTTATCGCAAAGTATATGAAATATAAAGTCGATGAACTTGATTTGCAGCAAGATATTACTGATTTCAAATCAGAATTATCTAGAAAAAGAGGTGAATTTCTTGCTAAATTTTCTATACAAGAGCTAAAGACAATATCTCCTCAGAATTTAGATAATAAACTCTTTGGAAAAAAAGATGATGATTCACTAGCTTATAATTTGTGCGATAACCCTGATTTTAATTTGTTTGGAAGTGCTAAACAGGGTAATACCACTAGGGTTGATTGGGGAGGTTCAGATTTCATCCAATATTTAGAAACTATTGAGAATTTTATTCAATCCACTGGACCTCTTACCACTAGTGATAAATATGATGAATTATGGCAATTAATGAGCACTTTGCCTACTAATTATTATTCACAAAGAATATGGGTGAAAAAATATCTGCATATTTTATATCCTGAAATATTTGTCTCTCAATTAAGCACCAATACTAAAAATCATATTTTGAATAGCTTAAAATTAATTCCAGCAGATGATGAGATCCAAAAAGTATTTCAACTATCAAAACTCTCTGAACTTACTGGAATTCCTACCGATTATTTTTGGCATTTTGTAGAGGAAAAATTTGATGCTTCTATTGATACAGTAAAGTTAGATGATATTTATATAACTAAGTGTAGAAGTAAGAATTCTTATTCTTATAATCGTATTTTTTTTGGCGCTCCAGGAACTGGTAAAAGTTTTGAATTAGAGAAACAGAAAAATAAGTTATTAAGTTTTGGGGGAGAATTTGAGCGAGTAACCTTCCATCCTGATTATTCATATAGTCAATTTGTGGGTACATATAAACCTGTACCAGTAGTTAAAGATGGAGAGGAAAAAATAACATATGAGTATGTTCCTGGTCCATTTGTGAGAACTCTTACTAAAGCTCTAATTAACTCTCAATCAATCAATGCTTATTTACTATTAATTGAAGAAATCAATAGAGCGAATGTTGCAGCTGTTTTTGGTGAGGTTTTTCAATTATTGGATCGTAAAGACGGCATTAGTGAATACTTTATAACTTTATCTGAGGATATGAAGAAGTATATAGCTAAGGAATTTGAGCTAAATGGTGTAGAACTTGATATCAATTCATTAACTAAAATTAAATTACCAGATAATTTATTCATCTGGTCTACAATGAACAGTGCAGACCAAGGTGTTTTTCCAATGGATACAGCCTTTAAACGACGTTGGGAATTCGAGTATTTTGGTATTGATGAGAATCAAGAAAAAGTTGCTGATTACAAAACTGTTTACGGATTGAATTGGAATCAATTACGTAAGGCTATCAATGAGTTATTATCGTCAGATAAGTTTAAAATAAATGAAGATAAGCTAATGGGACCATTCTTTATTAATCCAGAGCATCTTGCTCCACAAGAGAACAAAATTATGGATTCGATATCCTTTAATAAAGTATTTAAAAACAAGGTTCTAATGTATCTATTTGACGATGCTGCTAAGCAAAGAAGGGGGCAACTTTTTGCGTCTGGGTTAACCAGATACTCTCAAATATGTTCTAAATTTGATTCAAACTTTAAAGACGACGGTAGCTTTAAGGATGAAGTTGGTCTTGAAGATCTGTTTGATATCTTCCAAGAAAAGAGTACTCTACTGCATTTATATGATCCAACTAAGCATGGTGACGATTGATGAAAGTAATTTATTGTAGGGAGCAATTTGGATATTCTTTTGCTGAATTTGCTGATTTATTAAATTCTAATGGTAGCCATAATGAAGAAGAAGTTAAAAGTGTTTTAACTCGTTTAAAAAGAGTGAATGTAATTTCTAAAGTGAAAGCAACAGGAGATAATAGATTACATAAGTCAGATTTGTCAGATATTGATGATGAGGAGGCAGATATTGAAGATATTAGTCCAAAGACCTCCGAGGTTCTCTATAAATTTAAGTTTGTTGGAGTTATTGTTGTTAAATCTTACATATTATACTGTTTCCCTAAATATATTGAATTCCCTATACAAGCAACTCCTACTAATAATCAATTTTCTGAATTTAAACAAATTATTAAGGTTATTGACAAATATTCTAAAAGTACTAGAGAACAGATAATCAATAGTTTAAACGAAATAGACGAGTCATTAGTTTATGGAGATTTGTCTCTTAGTTTATTTTTATTAGAAGATTATTTTCAAAATGGTCTTTACAATCAGCAACATAGAGTGATTGAAGTAAACGGTGATGGAGAAATTCTTTGGGATAAAACTGTAAATGATAACTTTGCATTCTTCATAGACAACAGACCAGTATATCTAGATTATTTTAATAAACGTAATATTGCTGAAGATGATAATTTTATCAAGAATTTGCATGAAGTTGTATTAAGTCTTGTTTCTGATACTCTAGAATCAAATGGGCTTTTGGATTTATTAGATTTGACTTCAATTAATTTCACGGATGACGAATTAACAGATTTAGGAGATATAGATTACGTCTTGTATATGATTGAATCAGCATTAAATCAAGAGTTTAATACTCGTAAGCAACTTCTTTTGAAAGCTTTGTATAGTTATGTATCTAAAGAATACATGGCTGAAAAAATTAACTATGCAACTTTATTCGGTACTAATTCATTTCATAGTATTTGGGAGAAAATATGTTCAAGTGTTTTGGATGACAAACTTGATGAGTCAATAGGTAGCTTAAAATTACAAGCTACTGGTACTAATACTAGCAATACTAAATTAAAAAATATTATTGATAAACCTAAATGGTCAGATTATAAAGGGAATAGTAGATTTGTAAACACATTGATTCCAGATATTATTACTATTGTAGAAAATAATCTACTTATATTGGATGGAAAATACTATAATCTAAAACTAACTAAAAATGAAATTAGTGGAAATCCAGGTGTTGGTGATGTTACAAAACAGTATTTATACGCTTTATCTTATAAGGAATTTGCAGAGACTAACGCACTAACTATTTTAAATTACTTTCTTATGCCCACAGAAGGGGAAACGAAATTGAATTTTGGAGAAGTTGACATCGCTCTTCTTAGTAATTTAGGGCTCTCTACTATCAAAGTAGCAAAGTTAAATGCCTCAAACATTTATCATCAATATTTAAATAACACAATTGATAAAGAATTATTAAAAAAAGTTCCAATAATTCAACTGATGGATAGTATAGCAAAAATAAATATTTTTTGAGTTACTTGTATATTCTATAAAAAAATATTATAAAAAGAAATATAAGAATATAAAAAAACATGACTGTGTTTCAGAACATAGGCAACTCCATTTAGCAATAAAGAAATTCTCTGTTAGAGATTGCCTATCAGATAGTAAAAAACTTTTAGGAATACCTAAAAGTTTTTTGTTCAATAATTTCTGCAGTTGGTAAAACAACCATAGTAATTATGGAGACGCATAGATATAATTTTTTCTCACTTTTGATTTTACAATTTAGGGCTTAAAAAGTTATTCCTGAAATAATTAATTTACAACATAATCTTTATCTACTTATCTCTCGATAGGAGTGAAATTGCCGACAACTCCATCAATAATAGGAGGGTTTTCTTCGTATGGAGCATATATATCATCATACTTGTCGTTTATTGAAGCAAGTCGAAGATAGGTTTTGTGGCGATATACTTTTTTTACATAGGTTTGATTGTTGAACTCCACTACATAAATTTGTCCATCCTCGATATTTGTTGATTACTTAATCAATACTACATTCCCATCAGGAAGTTCTGGCTCCATTGAATCATCTACAACCCAAGATGAAAAATCATGAGGGATATTTTCAGTTGAATAAGTAAGAGTATAATCTGCATCTCCAAAGTAGGAGTAGCCAGTTCCAGCAGAAAGACCTTCATAGGTTTTATAACTGAATAGATCGACTGCTTTGTTGTCTAATTTTTCCTGTTCTTCAAGTAATTCTTAGGAATAGACGACAACTTTAAAATCAAACAAGCTAAAAACACTCTAAAATCATTAAATTGATATTAAAGTGTTTTTTTATTGTCACAATGTACAATTGAAAAAATTTCCAGTTTTTTTAAAAATCACTATCTCAGATGACAATTTAATCAAAATATGATATAATACAGAAAAAGTAAAAATAACAAAAGTAACTTACAAAAGTAAAAGACAAAAGTAAATAGATAGCCACGGCGGATATTCCTTTCATTGTTTAGAAGGAGTTGCTGTGGTTATCGTTGTTGCTGAGCTAATTAATTGCTCTTATTACTTAGATGAAGTTACTTTATTATTGAATTAATTTGAATAATAATAACGATCAATGAAAGTACTCATCGATATTCCCTTTATGCAGTTTAGAGCACAAAGGAAAATAGTACTGATTTGATCGTTTTTTTCTGTATTGACATCATAAAACACAGTAAGAACCTTCAGTCATAATAAACAAGGAGGTAACATGAGATTTGTTGTATATAAACATTCGCTGATTCTAGGTGATAATAATATCGTTACAAAGCAATTGATTGCACTCAAACATGACGATGGCACATTACAATTCACTCATTTTCATAGATATGTAAAATCTTCCGCAAAAATTAAGTCTATCTCAGACGATGGCAACAAACGTTTTTCATACGTTGTTAAGTTTTTGAACTATATATTTGGAACAGTTGGGGTAAATAATCTTGATCAACTAACCTTTGAAATGGTCAAGGAATTTTTTACGCTTTATGGTTTGGCACAATTGCCTGAAGATAGAACAAATAGAAAGAAAAGTACAGTCGAAAAATGTGTAAATGCCGTTCTTGATTTTTTAACTCTATACTTGAATGAACGAAAAGGGAAGGCTAAATTGAAGCCAAAAGACCTTTATTCTATCAATACGTTCACTAATAGACGAGGTAGAGTCATCAAAAGAAAAGAGTTGAATTTTGAGGTATTTGTTGATGGAGGCAACACACAGAAGTCAATTTTTAGGGATATGCCAAACAGCGCCTTTGAAATGCTTTTTGCTCAATATCACAAGGATTTACTTATGGTTGTTGCTTTGGGAGCATTTGTTGGTTTAAGACCATCAGAAGCTTGTAATGTAAGGCGTGAAGATAGCCCTTTGGGGGCAGGTATCATATTTCACCAAAGTGATAATCAAGTATTTAAAATTGAGATTGATCTTCGAAAAGAAATGCCCCTTAGAAGCGATTTAAAGCCAACTGGACGAATTAAAAAGGAAAGACTTCAAGCTGTACCTTATATCTTCTTAGAGGTCTTTTTAGACACCTACAATGACTATATGAGCTACCTAGAAGGTAAAAGGTATGAGAGAGATTATGGTCCATTAAACCTTAACAAGCAAGGGAAAGCATTGTCATACGATGTGTACTATCAACGATTTCGTAAGATTATTCGCGAAGAAATGATTCCAATATTTCTTAAATCTGATGACCCAGAGGTTGTCTTTTTTGGTCAACTCTTGCAAGAAAATAATATTTCACCCCATATCTTTAGGCACTGGTACACCACACAATTGGTTTTGTCAGGTGTTAATGAAGTTAGTGAACTGATGTATGCTAGAGGGGACAATTCACCAGAAAGTGCTTGGGTTTATTTACAAAATAAAGGAGAAATTGCAAAACAATATGGTCAGGTTAATAATGGTGTTTTTGAATATATGAACTGGCAAGCAGAAAAATTGTTTGGAGAAGATTAAAAGGAGTAGCTATTGGTAGTAGATTTAAAAAATTATCTTGAAAGAATATTAGTCGAGTTAGGTGCTGCTACAATAAAACACCGTGAGAAAGTCAGTGGATTCTTACTAGACAATGAATGGTTTGGTGTGTCTATAAATCTTGATGATTATACTATTTCTGAAAAAGATGCTGAAGTTCTTAAAAGTCGCATCAAAGACTATCTAACAACACCTCCAGGAATTAAAAGTATGGAAGAAATCTTTTCAAAAAAATTTCCTTCTACAAGTGAATTATTCGTACAATTTGCTGAAGAAGAAAAGCTGAGTGAAACAAATCGTTTCTATCTACTTGATTTTTTAGCATATTACTTAACAAAAGATTTGTTTCTATATAGTGATGCTGAAGTAGAGACCTTAGTAGAAGTAGCAACAGAAGTTCTTACGAAGTCACAAGGCAATATCCTCATTCAATTTATTAAATGGCTACTCAATAAAGGCGTTACTCGTTATCGAGTAAGTTTTGAAATGACAAAGCGTTACACGATTGAGAGTGCAAATGGAGCGTATGAATTAGATGAATACCTTGAATTAATGTACTACCTATTCAACGAAACTACATCATAAAAAATGATATGTTGTGTAAAGCAGCAAATTCAAAAAACTATGCAGATACATGGTTGTATCTAGGGTTACATTTTATTTGCGCACTAAGATCAACAGACTTAGAAAGATTAGGACATCCTAAATTAACAAGAGAGCCATTAGAAGTTTTAGAAGCAGTAGTAGATGGAACTTGGAGTAGTAGTGAAGCTAGAAGGACCTTACTAAGTATTACAACAAGATTGACTTATTTAAACTTAACACCTAATAAAACAAAAAACACTTCTAACGTTACTCAGTTAAAGTTTCATGTCCCAGAAAGTTGTCAGGTTCTTATCGGTACGTTATTAGCTATCTGTGAGGCGCATTTCCAACTTCAAATATCATTCAATGCAGAAAGTCCATTAATCAGACAAATTAAAACTTATGAAAAGATTACTAGCTATATGGGGGAGGAAATCGGAAATCTATTTTTAGAACGGAACTTTAGCAGTCGTTCCGCAAACAAGTCTTACTTACAATCAGTCGCAATGTTGGCAGATGATATTCTTGAAGAAAAGTCAGAGCTGAATATTAAAGGATATTTTTTAGCAGCATTAGCTCGTAGCCATAAAGGGAATTTTAATGAATTTGCACAAACTACGACAACGTATCTAAAAGATGCCCAACTCGGACAACTAAAACCTGAAATGGTTGCAAAAGAACTATTTGAGCGAGGCGTATTATCCATGATTCCGTCTATGCTCTTGACCATTGTAACTAGAGGAAAGTATAAAGAATTAAGTCCAAGCCAACAAACTCAAATGATTAAAAGTTTAGATTTAACGCCAGTAGAAATTGAGAAAACGTTAGAATTGAGCGTTAGGGCTGATTTGCGTTCTCAACAAGCTTTAAAAACTCTAGTTGAAAATAATGTTGAACCTGAACAATTACTGACGATCTGTCATCGAATTGGTAACGGAGAGGCTTTCTCTAAGCAGGGAGAAAGTATGTGTCTCTTATCTGCGTTAGGGAAACTATGCCCCTATGATGACCGTCAACATTGTGTCGGTTGCCAGTATGAATTACAAACAAAATCTACCTTACTTTTGTTAATTGGTGAGTTTAATCGTCTCAATAAACAATATCAAAAATTAAAGAATGAACTTGAACGAGGAAAGGTTCGAGCCATTCTTGAGCAGCAGATTAAACCATGCCTTACAGAAATGTTAGAAGCATTATCAGAACAGTATGGCGAAGCTGTATTATTTGATTATGAGGATATTATCAAGGAGTTAGTCAGTTGAATAATCAATTAAAATTATTTCGTAAAGTAAATGAAATTGTCCTGTTTGATGACAATATGATTGAGAGCGCAAAAGAATGTTTTCAAGACTATGTTGAAAAAGGGATTATCCTAACCACCAATTTTGAAGAAAATAGATGGGCAACAACTAATGAATATTCTAACGTTAGCTTCATTTTTAACTTGAATAAATTCCAATATAAAAAGTTTTATGAACTAGTATTTCAATTATCTTTTGATGACTTTGTTACCTACTTGAAGAGTTTTATAGTGCTATCTATGGAACATCATGTTTTAATCACACTCCAAGCCTTTTTAAGAGATATAAAGAAATTAGTCAAAGAACTAAAAGTGAACGAAGTCTTCTCATTAGCAAATATGAAGATTTCCAATCCTTCAGTATGTATAGATTTTCTTTCTACACTACCATGTTTAGAGAGTAACGAATTAACCCAACTGATTGAGCAACTAGATGAACTTTTAAATGTTAGTTATCAACTGAACACTAAAAAACAGCGAAAGTTAGCCCAATTTCAATCCTATTTTTTATTTAATGATATTATAAGCGACTATTGGACGAAACCTTTATCAGATGATGAGAGATTATTCTATTACCCTCTTTACTTATGGTGGCAAATAACAGCAGTAGTACCACTTAGACCAAGGGAGTTTTTGCTCACTCAGAGAAATTGTCTCACAGAAAAAGACGGAAAATATTACTTAACTCTCAGACGAAATAACTTAAAAGGAAAAGACAAGGGAGTATCCCATAAAATTTCAGAGGATTATTATTTAACAACTTACGAAGTACCATTTAAGCTTGCGAGTGAGATTCTAAATTATTTAGAGCTAACCAAAGACTTATCATCTACGCAATTGGACACTCTATTTGTGATAGACTCTCATTATCGGAAATGGAAACGTATTGCTGGTACTAAACCGTTTCTTGACATACAGTAACTTAAATACAATTTTAAAATATTTCTTTAATGAGATTGTATCTCAACAGTATGGGTATTTTGTCCATCATATCAATTCCCCAAAGCAATTAGAAGAACACGAGATTAATTTCATTCATATTGGAGATACGAGACACATTGCAATGATCAACCTGATAGCAGAAGGGGCTAGTCCAGTAACAGCAATGCTCTTAGCTGGACATGATAGTATCACAACATCCTCACATTATTTTTCAAATCTGAGTCAGTTTATTGAATGTAGGAGCTATCAGTTTTATCGTAAATTAACAAACTCTCAAACGTCTTACGCTATCAGTAAAACCCAACATAAATACACCGTTAATAAAAACTATGTTTCTCTTGATAATAAAGGTAGATGTTATTCACCTCGATTTGCGGAAGGTGATTATTCAGACTGCCTTAAAGTCATTAGCTCACATGCAGAGCTTGGTGCTTGCACTAGTTGTCCATTTTACAGAAAAGCTGGAAAAGATTATTTTTCTATGGATAAAACATTTAAGAAATCAATTGATGAGGAAGCTTTAATTGTAGATGAGGCAATAAAAAGAGTTCGACAAGGAAAGGGAAATGTAGAAGATATTGGTGAGGCGTTATTAAAACTTAAAACCGTTAGTCATTCTTATCAAGAATATCTAACTGAAAAACAATTATTTTTGCAGGAGTTCTCAAATGGCGAGAAAGAAGTATATTGATAATCAAGAATTGCTATTGTTATTTGAACATTATTTACTGGAACATTGTTCGAATAATCCTAGACTATTCAAAATTCCACAGTTTGGAAATTACCTTAGAAGCAACGGATTTCCTCACGTTGCAGACACAACGATTAGAAGAAACAAAGAATTTAGACAAGCTCTTAATGATAAATTGGAACTATTTGAGGACGACACCTATCAAACAGTTATAACGTATAAAACTCTAGATGTGGAACGTTTCTTAATGACCAATAGAACCCCTAAAGCAATCAAATCAGCATTGATGGAACTTAACAATTATTATAAAAGAGTTGCTGAAGCAGCAATAGAATATAAGGAAGAAGCAAATAAGCTTAAAACAAGAGTTTCAGAGTTAAAAAATGAGGTAGCACAGCTTAATGAAAACAATACTGAGATTAAAGAGCAGACAGCGTTAAATAAAGAATTATTAGAAGAAAACAAAAAGTTAAGGAATCTTCTTAAAACTAGTTTGTATCCTAAGATTGCAAATGAATTGTTAAAAGAAGAAGGATTGTTAAAATCTGATCAGCAACTAGTAACTAAGAAGTATCTTAGTGAGAATATTATTACTTCAGACACAAAAATATCTTTTGAAAAGTACACTCATAAAGAGAAGAAAGCAGGCAAAAGTAAGATTTTGGAAATTAAAAACTTACTGGATAATAAGACTAAGTATTAGGAGGAAAAAATGTCAGACTTCATCACTGATTTTCCAGCTTTATTGAAATATTGGAACTTTGATAGCAATATTAAATTAGAAATAGAAAAACTCCCTATTACTAGTAAAAAACACGTTAGCTGGAAATGCCCTAACTGTTCGTACGAATGGAAAGCAAGTGTAGCAAAATCTTACAAGCAAGTCCTAAATCATACAAAAATCTGTCCTGTATGCGACCTTGGAGAAGTGCTTGTAAAAGGAGAAAATGCAATATCTGATAGGTTTCCCAACTTTCTTGAGTACATAAACTTTCATTATGAGAATATAGAATCGATTCAAAACGAAATTGAAAATTTAACCTTTACTTCAAAGAGATTATTTCATTTTAAATGTCCCACTTGTCATGTTGGTTGGAAAGATGTAGCCAATACTTCTAGATTATTAACAAAAAAATTAAACAAAAAAGTTGTTCATGCAGGCTGTAACGAATATAAACATTGTGTACCTTTTTATAAAGCATACCCTAACCTCGGAAAAATATATCTTTCAGGCGGTTATAACGAGTTGGAATTTGAAAAATTAACTCTCAGTGATAATGTTACAATTCCCAGAAAATGGAAATGTGATAAATGCAAGCATTTTTTTGATTTATCAATAGATAAGTTGATCTCAAGAATTAAGAGGAATGGATTTTATTGTACTAAATGCGAAGCAACTTTTGACACAGCTATAAAAGTGAATGTAAAGCCTCTCAGCTACACAGATAAGCATCTTCTTGACCAATTGGTTAAAAATCATATTAAAAAAAATATGATTGACTGTTTGTCTAATATAGTAGCAACTTGGAAATGTATGAAATGCAATGGGGAATATGAATGCTCAGTTGTAAAAAGACATCAAGAAGGTTGTCCATATTGTAGTGATAAACAAATGTTAAAAGGGTATAATACTTTACAAGAAACTTATCCATATTTAGAGAAATTTTGGGATAAAAGTAATGATAAATCTATTTCTGAATACTGGCATAAGTCTTCTGAATGTATAAATTGGAAATGCCCTTGTTGTAATATTCAGTTTCAATGCAGCCCTGTTGAAATGATCTCTAGAACCAACTTAGAGAATAGTAATTTTGAAACATGTCCTAACAACTGTGATTGGAATACACTGGTTTTTAATAATGATATTTTCTATAATTCGCCAAGGTTACGGAAAGAATGGAGTAAAAAAAATAATATCCCTGTTCACTTAGCTCTAAGTCATATTGAAACAAAAAAATATTGGTGGAAGTGTTCTGTTTGTCAAGGCGAATACCTTTGTTCAATTCCAATAAGAAGAGAAGTAATAGATAGCTGTCCATATTGTAATGATGAACAACCATTAAAGGGATATAATACACTATCTGACATTCACCCTGAACTATCTAGTTATTGGAGTAGGAAAAATATCCAAAAAATTGATAAAAATAACTCTATCAGAAGCTAAAAATAAAAAAAATATATGGTTGTGCGACTGTTGTAATTTAGAATTTAATGAAAAAAACTAAGTATTGTTTTTAGATAAATTTTCGAATATCAGCAATAAAGAACTCAAGAAAATTTGCCCTTACTGTAATAAAAAAATACCTAAACCTGAAGAATCATTGGGTTACAAAAAACCATTTTTAAAATCAGAATGGCTGGAAAATATTAATGGGGACATTTATAATGTTTTCTCTAATTCAAACGATATAATTGAATGGATATGTAGAAAATGCCACAGAAACTATAAGGCAAAAATTTCTAATAGGGCTGAAGACGATAAATGTTGCCCTTATTGTTCCAATAGAAAATTAATAAAAGGAATTAATGATCTTGCGACAACTCATCCTCACTTAATAAAAGAATGGTCAAGCTTGAATGACCGACAATTAAGCTGTTTGACCAACAAATCAAGCTATAAAGCATGGTGGAACTGCTCTGTGTGTTCAAATACATACCAGCAGGTTGTTAGTCAAAAGTTCACTAGTAAAATATCTTGTCCGTACTGTAGAAAAGCAAAAATATTAAAAGGGTTTAACGATCTTCCAACAACACACCCATGGTTAATTAAGGAATGGTCAACTTTAAATGATAGAGAATCATGCACAATTATGAGTAATTCAAATTATAGTGCATGGTGGAAATGTTCTGAATGTAGCGGAGAATACCAGCAAACAGTTAAGAAAAAAATTCTAAAGAAAGAATCTTCTTGTCCTTATTGTCAAAACAATGAAGTATTAAAAGGTTTAAACGATCTTGCAACAACTCATGACTATTTGTTAAGCGAATGGGATTATCTGAATAATATTCTTTTAGCAAATCCAACAGAAATTAATGAGAAAAGTAATAAAAATTGTGTGGTGGATTTGTAAAGATGAACCAAATCATCGGTATAAGTTTAAAAATCAATGAAAAAAATCAAATATGAAAAAAACGTAACTTAATAACGTGTAAAATCTGTAAAGGTTTAAGAAGAAAACAAGAGCATTTTTGTTCAGTTTGTAAATCAATAAATTAAACAATCTAAAAAAACACTTTAATATCAATTTAATGGTTTAAAGTGTTTTTTTAGTATCAAAATGTACATTTGAAAAAAATTTTTTTAGTTTTTCACTTAAATAAAGTACATTATACAGAAGATGAATAGTTTTTAAAAAAATTTCCAGTGTTCACTTAAATAAAGTACATAATTGAGTATAATTGGCTTAAAAAAATTTTTGGTTATGCAAATGTTTTAGATAGATCTAAGTCTTTTTAAAAAGCTTCATAACATCTTTCCGAAAAACTATAATTTTCTTGAAAAAAATATAAGTCTATGCTATACTACTAGTAGACTTATTTATGGAGAAAATACATGAAACGCGAAATTTTACTGGAACGAATCGACAAACTAAAACAAATCATGCCCTGGTATGTTTTGGAATACTATCAATCTAAGCTGGCTGTACCTTACAGTTTTACAACCTTGTACGAATACCTCAAGGAATACGATCGATTTTTCAGCTGGGTTTTGGAGTCTGGTATTTCAAACGCTGATAAAATGTCTGATATTCCTTTATCTGTCTTGGAAAATATGTCAAAGAAAGATATGGAATCCTTTATCCTTTACCTACGTGAACGTCCTTTGCTGAACGCCAATACAACCAAACAAGGAGTTTCTCAGACAACCATCAATCGGACCTTGTCAGCACTTTCTAGTCTTTACAAGTATCTGACCGAGGAGGTTGAAAACGACCAGGGGGAACCTTATTTCTATCGTAATGTAATGAAGAAAGTTTCAACCAAGAAAAAGAAAGAAACACTTGCTGCCAGAGCTGAAAACATCAAGCAAAGCTCTTTCTAGGTGATGAAACAGAAGGCTTTCTGACTTATATCGATCAAGAGTACCCACAACAGCTCTCAAATCGAGCTCTTTCATCATTTAATAAAAATAAAGAACGTGATTTGGCCATTATTGCCCTTCTCTTGGCATCAGGTGTCCGCTTATCTGAAGCTGTTAATCTAGATCTAAGGGATCTCAATCTAAAAATGATGATTATCGATGTCACTCGAAAAGGTGGCAAACGTGACTCTGTCAATGTCGCTGCCTTTGCTAAGCCTTATCTAGAGAATTATCTAGCCATTCGTAATCAACGCTATAAAACGGGAAAAACAGATACAGCCCTTTTTTTGACTCTCTACAGAGGTGTTCCCAATCGTATTGACGCTTCCAGCGTTGAAAAAATGGTTGCTAAATACTCTGAAGACTTCAAAGTTCGTGTAACCCCCCACAAACTGCGCCATACCCTAGCAACCAGGCTCTATGATGCAACCAAATCTCAAGTTTTAGTCAGCCACCAGCTAGGACATGCCAGCACACAAGTCACTGACCTCTATACCCATATCGTTAATGATGAACAAAAGAATGCCTTGGATAGTTTATGAAATACATAAAATAAATTATGTAAAATATATATCAAGAAAAGAAGCTGGCCCTACAACCAACTTCTTTTTTCTTTTTATCCAACTACCGCTTCAGCGATTTCTTCACGGCTAATACCAGCGAAATAGCGTGCAATATCAATAGTTTCTAGAGCTTTGAGGACATCTTCACGTTCATATTTCACCCCACGAAGGACATCTTCTACTGCAGCAACGTCTTCGATACCAAAGAAGTCACCATAAATCTTGATGTCTTGGATTTTTGATTCGAGAACATTGGCAAAGATTTCGACCTTACCACTGGTGAATTTTGTTCCACGACGGACGTTAAATTCAGGTGATTTACCATAGTTCCAGTCCCAAGTTCCAAACTTAGTATCCTTGATTCGATTGATTTCAGCCAATTCTTCCTCAGAAAAAACGTATTCAGTCATTTCTGGGTACTCTTTTTTCATGTATTCCAATAGCAAATCACGGAATTCTTCAACTGTGATTTTTTCTGGCAATTCATTGATAATATTGGTCACACGAGCACGGACGGATTTCACACCTTTTGATTCAAATTTATCTTTTGAAACCTTAAGAGCATTTGCTAGGACTGACAAATCAACGTCAAAGAGCAAGCAACCGTGGTGCATGATACGGCCATTGATATAGGCTTGGGCATTACCACAGAATTTCTTACCGTCGATTTCTAAGTCGTTACGACCTGTGAACTCAGCTTTAACCCCAAGTTGAGCTAGTGTATTGATAACTGGCGTTGAGAAGCTCTTAAAGTCAAAAGCCTTGTTCTCATCTTCTTTTGAGATGATCGTGTAGTTGAGGTTATTTAAATCATGGTAAACAGCTCCACCACCACTGATACGACGCACTACTTCAATTCCGTTTCTCGAACATAATCACGGTTGATTTCTTCGATGGTATTCTGGTGACGACCAACAATGATAGATGGCTTGTTAATCCAAAGTAGGAAGATTTGATCCTCATCCAAAAGATGTTTAAAGGCATATTCTTCCAAGGCGATATTAAAAGCGGTGTCGTTTGAATGATTGATAATATATTTCATGAGATACCTTCTTATACGATAGAGACTGGAAAACACCTTTCCAGTCTAATCTATCTTTCTTTTATTTTTTCTTAGGTGAATGGATAGCCATTCCTAGAACATCCGCAAATGCTTCGTACATCACTTCAGAGTAGGTTGGGTGTCCGTGGATAGTCTTCAGCATTTCTTCAACAGTAATTTCCATTTCGATAATGCTTGACGCCTCATTGATCAATTCTGCAGCTGCAGGACCGATGATGTGAACACCAAGGATTTCCCCGTATTTCTTATCTGCGATGACTTTAACGAAACCTTGTGCTGCATCAGATGCAATGGCACGACCGTTAGCAGCAAAATTAAACTTACCAATGGCTACATCGTATTTCTCACGGGCTTGTTCTTCTGTCAAACCTACTGCTGCTACTTCAGGAAGAGTGTAGATAGCTGCTGGAGTCAAGTTTAACTTGGCAACAGCATGATTTCCTTTAAGGGCATTTTCAGCGGCAACTTCACCCATACGGAAAGCTGCGTGAGCCAACATCTTAGTACCGTTGATGTCACCTGGTGCGTAAATACCTGGAACTGAAGTTTCCATGTATTCGTTGACCTTGATGCGACCACGATCCAATTCAAACTCAACCTCTCCAATACCTTCAAGATCCGGCACACGACCGATTGAAAGAAGAGCTTTATTTGCGATGATATCGTCTTTTCCTTCAACCTTGATACGAAGTTGACCATTTTCCTCAATGATTTCTTGCAGTTTAGTACCAGTCAAGATGGTCATTCCTTTACGCTCAAGGATCAAGCGAAGGTTCTTAGACACTTCTGCATCCATAGCTGGCACGATACGGTCCATCATTTCGATAACAGTCACTTTCGAACCAAATGTCATGAAGGCCTGACCAAGTTCGATACCGACAACTCCACCACCGATGATAACAAGACTTTCTGGAACTTCGTTCATTTCGAGAATGTCATCGCTGGTCATCACAAGTGAAGATTCCATACCAGGGACGTTGATCTTGCTGACTTTTGAACCACCAGCAAGAATGATTTTCTTGGTTTCAAGCAATTCAGAGCCATTTACCAAGACGTTCTTGTCTTTAGTAATGGTACCAATTCCTTTATGAACAGTAACTCCGTAGCTACGAAGAAGTCCTGCAACACCACCAACAAGGGTATTAACAACTTTAGATTTAGTTTCTAAAAGTTTTTCCATATCAACAGTGAAGTTAGGATTTTCAATCACGATACCACGAGTTGCAGCATGACCGATATTTTCAATAATTTCAGCGTTATGAAGGTAGGTCTTGGTTGGAATACATCCACGGTTTAAGCAGGTTCCACCGAGTTCAGATTTCTCAACGAGGGCAACCTTACCGCCGAGTTGGGCAGCTTTAATGGCTGCAACATAACCAGCAGGACCTCCACCAATCACAACGATATCAAAAGCATCATCGCTCTTACCATCATCGTTTGAGGCACTTGCTGCAGGTGCTGGGCTAGCTTCTGGCGCTACGACTCCAGCTGTTGGGATATTTTCCCCTTCTTCACCAAGGTAACCGATAACTTCCGTTACAGGGACAGTTTCACCATCTCCTTTGAGGATAGCGATCAAGTAACCATCTTCTTCGGCTTCCAATTCCATACTGACTTTATCAGTCATGATTTCCAAAAGGATTTCTCCTTCTTTTACAAATTCTCCGACTTTTTTATTCCATTGGACGATTTGTCCTTCTGTCATATCCACGCCGGCTTTTGGCATAATTACTTCTAAGGCCATGTCTTCCTTCCTTTATCTATATCTTAAAAATAAATACTCTTGCTCTTAAATCAACATTGAGATTGGATTTTCAATCAGTTCTTTCAAGTCTTTCATAAACTTAGCACCAGCCATACCATCTACGACACGGTGGTCAATTGTTAATCCTAGGCTCATAATTGGACGAATCACAATTTCACCATTGACGACAACTGGCTTCTCAATTGTCGAACTCACACCAAGGATAGCTGAGTTGGGTTGGTTGATGATCGGACCAAAGGACTGAACACCAAACATTCCCAAATTACTGATTGTGAAGGTTGAATTTTGCAGTTCACTTGGAGCTAATTTACCATCCAAGGTACGGCCAATAACATCCTTAAAGGCTATAACCAGTTCTGAAAGACTCATCTTCTCAGCATTGTAAACAACAGGTGTCATCAATCCATTATCCATCCCAACTGCCATGGCAAGATTGACATAGTTGTGAGTGATAATAGTTTTACCATCTTCAGTTAATGAAGCGTTGATGTATGGGTGTTTCATAAGAGTCTTAACAACTGCAAGTGAAAGCAAGTCTGTAACGGTAATTTTCTTACCAGTTGCTTCCATGATTGGTTCAAGGACTTTCTTACGAAGGGCCAACATTTGAGACATATCGACATCGTAGTTAAGCGTAAAGGTTGGGGCAGTCAAGTAAGATTCAACCATACGTTGAGCAATAACCTTACGCATTGGTGTCATTGGAATACGTTCAATTTCACCGTATGGTGTTACATTATCAGGAATTTCTTCCACTTTTTCAATCTGAGCAGGAGACTTGATGGTATCGTTTTCGATATTTTCAGGAAGCAAGGCCAAAACATCCTTCTTCATGATTTTACCACGATGACCCGTTCCTTGGATTTCCTGCCAAGCAATGTTATGTTCGAGGGCAATTCGTTTTGCAAGTGGCGAAATGCGAACCACATTTGTGTCTTTATAAGTTTCCACGTCTTCTTTGTGGACACGACCGTTTGCACCTGAGCCAGAAACGTCGTAGAGGTTGATCCCTAGATTATTCGCTAACTTTCTAGCTGCAGGAGTCGCTCTTAGCTTGTCATCAGCCATGACCTCTCCAATTCTATACTAAGATATTAAGGACGCAGAGGGCAATGAAAAAATAGGAGATTGACGATGTGTTCGATGAACACAAGGAAATCTATCTTTTTTTCGCAGTCCTCCGTCCGAATTCAATTAAATGATACAAAGGGCGTCAAAAGCGACTGAAAAATAGGCAATCTACGTAGACTTCGATGAAGCCAAGGAGATTTATCTTTTTTCCGAGCTTTTAGCCCATGTTCAACTCTACAAGCAACTTGGATACAACACGTATCTCAAGTTGCTAAAGTTAAAAATTCAACTATTTTACATAATTTAATTTACGCAATTTCATTCTTTATTATAAGTCTTACGGATGGCATCTTTGATGCTTTCAACTGTTGGAATCATTGCATTTTCTAGGTTTTGTGCATAAGGCATCGGCACATCTTCTCCTGCACAGCGGCGGATTGGTGCATCTAGATAGTCAAACGCTTCTGACTCTGAAATAATAGCTGAAATCTCTCCGATATAGCCACTTGTTTTGTGGGCATCGTTGACCAGAACAACCTTACCAGTCTTCTTCACTGAGTTGATGATGATATCCTTATCAAGCGGAACAAGGGTACGTGGGTCAACAATCTCAACAGAAATTCCTTCTTCTGCTAATTCTTCAGCAGCTTGAACCACACGGCGAAGCATTTTTCCATAAGTAACAACTGTTACATCTGTACCTTCACGTTTGATTTCCCCAACACCAAGTGGAATCGTGTAGTCTGGATCAACTGGCACTTCCCCTTTTTGGTTAAATTCTGACTTGTACTCAAGAATGATAACTGGGTTGTTATCACGGATAGAAGACTTAAGCAGCCCTTTCATGTCCGCAGGAGTACCTGGTGCTACAACCTTAAGTCCTGGGATATGAGTGAACCAAGACTCTAGAGATTGTGAATGCTGGGCTGCAGAACCAACTCCATTACCAGCTGCACAACGGACAGTCATTGGGACCTGCCCCCTTACCACCAAACATATAACGTGTTTTAGCGGCTTGGTTGACGATATTGTCCATGGCAATAACCGAGAAGTCCATAAAGGTCATATCAACGATTGGACGAAGTCCTGTCATGGCTGCTCCTGCTGCTGCTCCAGAGATGGCAGCTTCAGAAATCGGACAGTCACGAACACGTTCTGGACCAAATTCTTCAAGCATTCCAACAGAAGTTCCGAAGTCTCCTCCGAAGACACCGACGTCTTCTCCCATCAAGAACACATTTTCATCGCGACGCATTTCCTCAGACATAGCAAGGATAATGGTGTCACGGAAAGACATTGTTTTTGTTTCCATTTTATCTCTTTCTCCTTAGTCTGCGTAAATATCTTCAAATGCTGATTCAAGCGGTGGGAATGGACTTTCCTCTGCAAATTTAACAGAAGCTTCTACTGCTTCCTTGACTTGCGCTTGGATTTCTTCCAATTCTTCGGCACTTGCAATAGTGTTTTCAATGAGGTACTTGCGAAGGTTTTCGATTGGGTCTTTTTGTTTCCACAATTCCACTTCTTCACGCGTACGATATTTACCAGGGTCTGATGATGAGTGACCAAGCCAGCGATAAGTTACACTTTCAATCAATACAGGCCCATTGCCACCACGAACATGGTCTACAGCTTTCTTAAATCCTTCGTAGACATCGATGACGTTGTTGCCGTCTTCGATGAACATTCCAGGAATTCCATAAGCAGCACTACGTTGATGGATATGCTCTACATTAGTCATTTTCTTGATATCTGCAGAGATACCATAACCGTTGTTGATGCAGTAGAAAATAACTGGCAGGTTCCAGATAGAAGCCATATTTACTGCTTCGTGGAAAACACCTTCGTTAGTCGCACCATCTCCAAAGAAGCAGACTACGATTTTTCCAGTATTTTGCATTTGTTGACTAAGGGCTGCACCGACAGCGATTCCCATACCACCACCTACGATACCATTGGCACCGAGGTTACCAGCATCAAGGTCGGCGATATGCATAGAACCACCTTTACCTTTACAGGTTCCAGTGTATTTACCAAGGATTTCAGCCATCATTCCGTTGAGGTCAATTCCTTTGGCAATAGCTTGTCCGTGACCACGGTGGTTTGAGGTAATTAGATCATCTGGGGTGAGAGCTAACATAGCACCCACGTTTGCTGCTTCTTCTCCAACAGAAAAGTGCGTCATTCCTGGCACTTTCCCTTTTTTTACTAATTGAGCAATTTTTAAGTCCATACGACGGATTTCTTCCATCTTACGGAACATCTCTAGCAAAAGATTTTTATCTAAAGTTGACATCTTCTTGCCTTTCTAAGTTTCTTCTTACCTTACTATTGTACCGTTTTTGGCAAATACTGTCAAAGTTTTTCTAAAGAAAATTCACAAAATGAAAAAGAAAACCCCATAGGAATAAGGGATTTTCTTATTAAGAATATTTTTTCACAAACTTTTTTATCTTTTAGATTTTGCTAAAGATTCAAATCTCTTCATAATCACAATTAAACGCCAACGGTAGAGCGCCCCACTCACGAGTAGACTAATAATCAAGCCGATCCAGTAAGAATAAGCTCCTAAATCTGTTAGGGAATCAAATGCCATAGCAACTGGGATTGCTACTCCCCAATAACCAACCAAACCAAGGTAAAAAGGAATAATCGTATCCTTATAACCTCGTAAAATTCCCTGAAGCGGTGCCGCAAAGGTATCTGCTAACTGGAAGAAAAGACTATAAGTCAAAAAACGCGCTGTCAAATCGATAAATTCTGGGTCGTTACCATAAAGACTGGACACATTTCCCCTAAAAATGTAAAGGAAAGATAAGGTGAAGCCTGCAAAAATAAGGGCAGTCCATCTTCCTAGACTAATATAGGTTTTCGCATCATTAAATCGTTTGGCTCCCACTTCATAGGAAACAACAATAGCCATAGCAGATGAGATACTCATAGGAAAGGCGTACATGAGAGTTGAAAAGTTCATAGCTGACTGGTGACTAGCGATAATCAAGGATGAGAACTTAGCCATAATTAAGCCAACCACTGAAAAGATAGCCACTTCCGCGAAGACAGTTCCCCCAATAGGCAGACCCAATCGAACTCCTTCCTTGATTTTATCCAGATTAAATGGAATTCGTTTCTCAAGATGTAGGGCTTTGAGCTTCTCCTGTTTAAATAAAACCAGTACAGAAATTCCCAGTAAGACCCAGTAGGCCAAGGAAGTACCTAAACCAGAACCAGCACCTCCAAGTTCTGGAACACCAAAAGCTCCGAAAATCAAGAGATAATTAAATCCACTATTCAAAGGAAGTAACAAAAGCATGAGATACATGGACAGCTTGGTCAACCCCAGCGAATCCAGTAAGGAACGAATGACACTAAAGAGCAACAAGGGGATAATTCCAATAGATAAAAACCAGAGATAACGAACTGCTACTGCCGCCACTGGTGCTTCTAGTCCAAGATGATTCAAGATTGGTGGTGCAAGGAAAAGTACCAGTCCCAGCAAGACCACAGATAGGCCCAAGGCCAGATAGATAAACTGGTAAAAATCAGACGTCACTTCTTCCTTTTTTCCTCGACCAAGATGGTGACCTATGATGGGCACCAGGGCTGACACAATCCCTGTTAGGAATGTAAAGAAAGGATTCCAGATACTGGTTGCCATAGACACACCAGCCAAGTCCATGGTATTGTATTGGCCAGTCATAGTCGTATCAACAAAGGAGGCAGAATAATTGGCAAATTGATAAATCAGGATAGGGAAAAATATCTTTAAAAATAAGATAAACTTGTCTTTGAAATGATGAGTCTGGTACATATAGGCTCTCTATTCTTTTTGTTTACAGAGCAGACTCCCACCTAGTTTTGATAGACGATTTGTCCCTTACAGATGGTATATTTAACCTGCCCTTTTAAGGTTTCACCGATAAAGGGTGAATTAGTTGCTTTGGAAGCAAAATGGGAGTCCACAAGGCGGTCAGCCTTAGCGTCAAAAATAGTGATATCTGCTGGACCATTCTCAGCCAAGTAACCTGCTTCAAAGTTATAAAGCTTGGCTGGGTTGTATGTCATCTTTTCGAGTAATTCCATCAAGCTCAACTCCCCAGCTTCCACCAAATAAGTCAATCCGAGAGACAGAGAGGTCTCCAAACCAGTCATACCAGATGGCGCTTTGGTAATATCCTCAACATTTTTTTCATCCGAATGGTGAGGCGCGTGGTCTGTCGCAATAACTGTGATGACACCTGACTTGAGACCTTCAATCACGGCGCGACGGTCTGATTCCAAACGAAGCGGTGGATTCATCTTGGCATTGCTACCTTGTGTCAAAAGAAGGGCTTCGGTCTTAGAAAAATGCTGTGGCGCTACTTCTGCTGTTACTTGCGCTCCCAATCCTTGAGCAAACTCCACTACTTTAACACTTTCTTTCTTAGACAAATGCTGAATATGAACATGGGCCTTGGTTGCATAGGCAATCATGACATCACGCGCCATCATAGCATACTCAGCTACCCCAGTCGCACCGCAAATATGGAAATGCTCTTTAGCAATATTTTCGTTAAAGCCAAGAATCCCATTCAAACCTGGATCTTCCTCATGAAGACTAATAAAGGTATTAAGCTTTTTGGCTTCTTCCATGGCTTCCTTGACAACTTTACTACTTTCAAGTGGAATACCGTCATCAGAGAAACCAACCGCACCTGATTCTAAGAGTGCCTTAAAGTCAGTCAAATCTTGGCCATTAAAGTTTTTAGTAATGGTCGCAACCGTCTTAACATTAATCTTCTCTTTGGCAGCTGACTGGAGAACTTCTTGCAAAGTCTCTACATCAGAGATAGTTGGACTGGTATTAGCCATCATAACGACAGTTGTAAAACCACCTGCAGCGGCTGCTAGGGCACCCGTATGAATATCTTCCTTGTGGGTTTGACCAGGTTCACGGAAATGAACATGGATGTCAACCAAGCCAGGAGCAACTACTAGACCAGTAGCATCAATCGTTTCTGCTCCTTCTTCCTTGACCTCAGGCGCAATTTTAATAATTTCCCATCTTGAACTAAGACATCACACACTTGATCCAAACCAGTCTTAGGATCCATTACACGACCATTTTTGATTAGTAGCATCTGCTTTCTCCTTTATTCATAGAAATCAACTTGGGTATCCAACAATTTATCCCCATCATAAACAAACTTGGCTGAAAAGAAGGGTTTATCCTCTAAAAGCCACCCAACAAAGGTATGGTCACCTTCCCAAGTCGGCTTACTCAAAACCTCATCATAGGGAACCCATTCCAGCGTTCCCTCGTTGCAGTCAATCAAGTCACCCTCAAACTCTGTCACCTTAAAAACATAGGTATACCAGTCTAAATCTGGCGTAAATTCAGGAAAAGTAATGACACCTTTTAGAACAGGATTCGCTTTGAGCCCTGTTTCTTCAAGGATTTCACGCGCCGCACATTCCTGAGGCGTCTCTCCTCTCTCTAACTTACCACCCACACCAATCCATTTTCCTTCATGAACATCATTGGGTTTCTTATTACGGTGGAGCATGAGCAGTTCTTTCCCACTATCAACGTAGCAAATCGTCGCTAACTGAGGCATATTTTCTCCTTATCTAAGCCAATTGATTGGCTCTTGTCCTGTCTCTTTTAAAAATGCATTGGCCTTGGAAAAAGGCTTGGAACCCCAAAATCCTCTATAAACCGACAAAGGGCTGGGATGGGCTGATTCGATAATCAAGTGATGAGGATTGGTAACTAAGGCCTTCTTCTTGCGTGCATAGGCTCCCCATAGTACAAAAACGACTGGTCTATCTAGATGATTGACAACCTCAATCACAGCATCTGTAAATGGCTCCCATATCTGACCAGCATGACCATTGGCACGTCCAGCAGGAACCGTCAAACAAGCATTAAGAAGCAAGACTCCTTGCTCAGCCCAAGCTGTCAAATCATGAGATTTCTTAACTCCGATGTCATCTGACAATTCTTTCAATATATTTTGCAAGGATGGTGGAGCTGGGATAGAATCCGGTACTGAAAAACTCAAGCCCTGCGCTTGACCTGGCCCGTGATAGGGATCCTGTCCTAGAATCACCACCTTAACTTCTTCAAGCGGTGTTGTCAAGAGAGCCTGAAAAACCTTTTCCTTTGGCGGATAAACAGTCCCTTGAGAATAGACCTGCTCCATAAACTGATTGATTTTCCCAAAATAACCCTCAGGTAATTGCGCCTTAATCAAAGCATGCCAAGACGAGTGTTCCATAGCCAACTCCTTCTTTTTTACTGCCTCTATTATAGCAAAAAGTGGCTATGGAAACCACTTTTTACAGTTTATCTAAATAATCCAGCAAGTCTTGGTAAGAATGGACTTCGTAGGTTGGCTGGGCTTGTGTGTGATTTTCGAGGTGATGAGGGTTGTACCAGATAGTATCAATCTCTGCATTATTTCCACCTTGAATGTCGGCCGTTAGGGAATCTCCAATCATCAGCGTCTTTTCTTTACTAAAACCTGCAATCTGCTGACCAATCTTTTCATAAAAGAGAGCATCAGGCTTTTGTGTTTGCAATTGTTCAGAGATAAAGACTTGATTGAAATAAGGTGCCAGACCAGATTGAGCCAAACGACCTGTCTGAATGGCAGTAATGCCATTTGTCGCAGCATACAAGTCATAATTTCGCTCAATGAGGCTGTCTAAGAGTTCATGAGCGCCTGAAAAAGTTTGCCCCTGCTGGACAAGGTAAAATTGGTAACGCTGGGCTAGAAAACTACCGTCTTTTTCCTGTCCAAAGTGAGCAAATAAACGAGAAAAGCGCGTGTTAACAAGCTCTTGTTTACTGATTTTCTTTTGCTCCAAATCCTTCCAGAGAGCCTTGTTCATAGGAACATAATAGTCTTTATAAGCCTGAATATCTGTAACCCCTTCTTCTTTTAGAAGTTGCGTCAAAGCCACATCCTCAGCAGCATCAAAATCAAGAAGAGTGTGGTCAAGGTCGAAAAGTAGAAATTTGTAGGACAATTTGAGAGTTTTCCTTTCTAAGATAAACAACTTTCACTTCAGCTAGTTGTTCAATGTAAAAACTTAAAAGTAATATAGTACCACAAAGAATAATAGTTCTAATGGATTAACTAACCCATACTATTCTAGTGAATTATAGAAAAATCTCCTATAAATTCGAGCAATAGTTAAAATACATACAAATATGACTCCCAAAATAGATAATACTATTTTCACAAAACTCATTTCCGAACCTATGACATATATATGAAAAAGAGGGGCTAGTCCTACACATAGAGACAATAGATAACTAATAAATCTTATCTCACCAATTCCTGCAAAAAAATGTTTCATTTTAAATATTCCAATTTTACCTTTCATCTTAATAATCCACTAGCAAATCTATTGGCTTCTCTTTTTTTGAAAAATCTTGACAACAAATTTACTCCACTTAATGCTACTAAGACTTCAATGGGTAAAAAATAGTAATCCCATATCAAATGAGAAATCAGCAATGTTAGAAATAGTATACAGTCAATATAACTATTCTGAAAATACTCTGTAATTACATAATACAGAAACACCACAACCATCAAAATTAAAATAACCATCATAATACTATCATCCTGTTCTTAATTTATTGTCACTTTTTCCATCCCATTCCATTCATCAATAGCATTAAAAAATCCAATCAATAAATGATTACCTACTCACTAATACTATTCTAAAATTTAATTTTTTGGGGGATTTAGTAACGCAATTCCAATTAGCAATACACCTAATATAAATAAAAGTATTTCCCAAAATTTATTCTCAGTTTTAATAAAAGGTATAAGATACATACTAATCAATATGAAACTTACTCCTAAAAGAGCAAAAACCACTTTGACTTTATCACTTAGTTTAAACATATTTAATTCCCCATAAAATAAGCAATGGCTACGTTTACTGTAACATTCCCCTTCTTTATGTAGAAATAATCCCCCATCAAGACACCTCATCCCTTCTTACTCAATAGCAACATAATTATTTGGTGATACGAGTTTCATAAGATTTCTCCTCTTTAACGTTGCATGATTAGGATAGTTCTCTAATCAGTAATCATCGACTGCGTTTAAAGCACTTTGTTACCTAGATAAGATATCCTTTCACTATTTGATTTTAAAGAGAAGGAAGATGTAACCCTATTTGTCTCACTTCTTATTTTTAAATAATTCATACTCTTTTTCTCTGATAAAGGGAAGTGAAAAATTAGAAAAAATTAGTAGAATTGAAAACAGATATCCATCTTTTTGCATTGCTAAAACATAGCCTAAAAATATATAGATCATCAAATCTAGTACAAAAAGAAAAAATATCCTCCTTTTCATTACCTCACTTGTCTTAAAGATTCTGTTTAATAGAACCTTTATCGTAGTATCTACACACATTTTTTTATCAAAAAGATAAGAATTAGTACACGATTATCAACTGTACCATGAAGAATAAATGGAAATATAGTTAATATAAAACTAGAAATCTCTAAATATTTTTATCCAAGGAGATTGAGACATATTACTTTTTAAACTGACTGATTTTTCCTATACTCACTAGCTAATTTAGTATCAAAATCTTTACCAATTTTTATTAAAGATTAAGAACTCCAGGATAAAATTACTTATTAATACGATATAAGTAGAAACATTTCCTGGGAAAAATTTATTGATTAAAATTGGAAAACTAATTAACAGAATTGAGTTTATAGCCAAACAAATGGATACTATTTTATTCTTTACAGAGTATATAGGTAGCGATACTATTGAATAAAGAAATGCTAAAAAAATAAGCAAGAAATACTCTGTGCTGCTAATGAGCGGCGCCCTTAATGATAAAAATAGATAGGCACCCCACACGATGATATGCGCTTTACGAATTGACTCTAGATTACTCATCTACCTATTCCTAATATTCAAAGGGAATCTATTTTTAGGTCCATTCTCTTTCCAACAAGTCATAAACGTTTCATGATATTGCCTTCTTCTACATTAGGTAAAGTTGAAATACATTTTTTGCAAGTGAAAATATAATTGTTATTTGGAGACCCAAAAAATCTATCCCTCTTCTAGACATAAACCGATTCAGGTTAAAGATACAAATATAATGATAAGGCTTTCTTTTACTTTAGACTACCATAAAACAAGGAATCTTTCAACAAAATTCATTGGCAAACTACTATTCTATACAATTGACAGCTCAAATCTTTCAGAATAGAACAATCCTAACTATCGAATACCCTAACTTCATAAATATCTATGTAATTCTAGACCTAGAATTCCTATAAACTAAATGTTTTCGCACTATTCTAAGCCATTGATTGCCTTAAATTTTAATTTTTGAAGAATTCTAAAGCTAGAATAGTCGTCCCATCACAATCTGTTTTGAATGATTCACAATTTAGAAACGCTATGATTCCACTCCTTTTACATTAAAAAGGAACTGCCCAAGCAATCCCTTTCTGATTTTGAAATTATTTACTTAAAATTTGATAGTTGAGATAATCAATAGCTCACCTATAAAAAGAGTTATAGTAAAATTCCTTATTTATTGATTTCAAGCTCCGCCAACTGTGTTTGAATAACTGACAGTTCTGCACCAGCCTGAAGAAGAGCAGCTGCAGTATAGGCACCTTCTACAATTGGAACCCTGTTGATGATGATACTTTTATCACTGAAATCAACCACCATTTCTAAGTTCATTTTAGCAGAACCTAGATCAAAAAAAGCTAATAAAGTATCTGCTGGATTTTCGGAAACAACCCTATCTACTTGATCAAAACTAGTTCCAATTCCTCCATCTTCGGTTCCTCCTACATAAGTAATCGGAACATCTTTAGCTACTTCACTAATCAGTTCAACAACACCTTCTGCAATGTGTTTGGAATGTGAAACGATAACAAGACCAATACTTCCCATTAAACCACCCCAGTTTCTAAAAGAGCAGTAAAGAGCAATCCTGATGAGAATGATCCAGGATCAATATGTCCAAGAGAACGTTCTCCTACATAAGATGCCCTTCCTTTAGTTGCAAGTAAATCTTTGGTAGCATTCACTACCTTATCAATAACCTCTTGAGTCAATTGGCCAGCAGACAAGGCAGCAATAACAGGAGTCCAAACATCAACCATTGTCTTTTCTCCAACTTCTGCTTTCCCACGTTTGATAATCATATCCAAACCGCTTTGTAAGATTTCCTCTATTTTCGAATTAGAATCAGCCTTGGACATTCCCATAAAAGCAGAGCCATACAAGGGACCAGAAGCACCACCTACCTTACTCAGTAGTTGCATTGAGACAACTTTAAACACATCACTGCTTGTCTCAAATTGCTTTCCTTCTAAATTTTCCATAACTGCAGCCATTCCACGCGCCATATTTCCACCGTGGTCTCCATCTCCTATAGGAGTGTCTAGCTCACTAAGGTAATCTTTCTGTTCTTGAATCTTTTCATTAAAAAGCTTCATCCATTCAAGAGCTTGTTCAGCATTCATGCGTCATTTCCTCCTTGAGTTTTACCAAGCTGGTGTAGTAACAGGTGCATTTAGAGCATCCAACCACTCATCATCTGCCAATCGAATCAATGTCAATGACAAGCCAGCCATATCGATTGAGGTCATATAGTTCCCAATTTTCTTAAATGACAACTCAACACCTTTTTCATGGAGTAATTTAGCCACATCATTTGCAAATACGTATTGCTCCATAAGAGGGGTGCTTCCTAAACCATTGATGAGAAGCCCATAGCGTTCACCAGCTTTAAGTTGGAAACCTTCAAATAATTTTTCAACCAATTCTGAAGCCAATTGTGCTGAAGGTTGCATTTTCTCTTTTTTATATCCGGGTTCACCGTGAATACCAACACCATATTCAAATTCATCATCTTCTAGAACAAATCCAGGTTTCCCAACTTCAGGAACGGTTGCTCCAGACAAGGCCAGCCCAATTGTTTTAATTTCTAAGACAAGTTTATCAGCCAAGTCCTTCATTTCAGATAATGATTTACCAGAACGAGCCGCATCACCCAAAATTTTATGGACTAATATAGTACCCGCAACACCACGACGCCCTTGGGTATAGAGACTATTTTCAACAGCAATATCATCATCGACTACAACACTTGCTACATCAATACCTTCCATTTCAGCAAGTTCTTGTGCAATTTCAAAGTTCATAATGTCACCAGAATAGTTCTTGATGACCATGAAAACTCCAGCACCTTCATCAGCCACCTTGATGGCTTCTAAAATTTGGTCCGGAGTAGGTGAAGTGAAGACTGCTCCACAAATGGCAGCAGACAACATTCCATCTCCTACAAATCCAGCATGACTTGGTTCATGTCCTGAACCTCCACCTGAAATGAGACCAACTTTTCCTGTCTTTTCTGCCTTTCTAACGATAACGTCAAAACCATCTAAGCGTTCTACCAAGTCATCATGCATGAATGACAATCCCTGCAACATTTCATCAACAACTTGTGTCGGTTCATTTATAATTTTTTTCATGAGAAACTCCTTTCGGCATCTACCTTTGTTTTCGCTTTCATTATATATTTTTTAATGCTGGCTGATAAGGGACAGATTCTATTATTTGTCCCCTTTTAAACCCATTTAAAAAAATTTTTTGGTAAAATGAAGTAAGTAAAAGAAAGGTTTCCTATGGCATCATCACTCATTACAAAAAAACGAATTGCCAAGGCATTTAGAGACCTATTAGCAACTAGAGAATTTGATAAAATCTCTATTGTGGATATCATGGAATCAGCTGGCATTCGTAGACAGACCTTTTATAATCACTTTCTTGACAAATATGAACTGCTAGACTGGATATTTGAAAATGACTTAACCGAGTATATCACCAATAACTTGGACTTCATTTCAGGCCAAAAACTATTACAAGAATTATTTCTTTATTTCGAACAAGAGCGTGACTTTTATATTCAACTTTTTGATATTCAAGGGCAAAATAACTTCTATGACCAATTTATCAGCTACTGTCGCTTGCTTGTATCAAAAATTTTAAGAGAATACGGTCAGATTGATATCGATTCATCTGCTTATACTTGTTTTTTGTTAGACTATCATTCACATGCTCTAGCAGAAATAGTGAAAGCTTACGTCAATAAAAAAAGTCCAGTTCCACAACCAGACTTTCTAATCATGACAATTATTGGAAAGAGACCACAATGACATTTATTTCAAATCATAAACAGAAAATTATTTCAAGTTACATTTCGGCAACTGTCAGCAGTCATCCTGAATTAGAAAAACACCCTACCTTACCATTAGTCTATCAAAAAAATCGCAATCCTCATCAGGTTCCAATATTGTCAGGTGGGGGTTCAGGACACGAACCTGCTCATATTGGATATGTGGGAGAAGGCATGCTTACTGCTGCTATCTATGGCCAATTATTTACTCCTCCTACAAGAACTGAAATCTTAGAGTCCATTCGTTTTTTAAACAATGGTCAAGGTGTCTTCATCATTGTAAAAAATTTCGAAGCAGACATCAAAGAATTTAGCTCGGCCATTAATACTGCTAGACAAGAAGGAATTAAGGTCGGCTATAGTCTAGCACACGACGATATTTCTATTGAACCTCACAATAGATTTCAAATTAGAGGAAGAGGGCTTGCAGGGACTATTTTACTTCATAAAGTTCTAGGATATGCAGCTCAAAGTGGTGCCGACATCGAGCAACTAACCGATTTAGGTCATCAGCTTGCTCCCGAAATCGCAACGATTGGCTTTGCAACGAAATCGGCTAGTCTCCCCCAAGCCACCCTTCCACTATTTAACTTGGAAGAAGGAAATATTTCCTATGGTATTGGGATACATGGTGAAGAAGGCTATCGTATCGTCCCATTCCAATCATCGGAAATCCTTGCAAATGAAATTATAAGTAAATTAAGATTGCACTATCATTGGAAAGGGTGATCAATTTATATTGCTTGTAAATAATCTAGGTACTACTAGTAACCTAGAAATGGGCATATTTATCAATGATCTCCTTCAACTCTTAGAAATTGAAGGAGTCACAATTACTTTTATAAAATCAGGAACATTTATGACCAGTCTAGATATGGCAGGTATTTCCGTAACTCTTTGTCCTGTAAAAGATAAACAGTGGTTAGAAGCGCTCAATGCTCCAACGACAGCTTTTGCATGGTAATTTGCTTGTATAACTCAAAAGGGCTACATCACTTGATGGCCCTTTGTTTTTATCTTACGTTTAAAAGAACTCATTCTTGCTATTTCAAATAGGCCATCTATCCCTTCCAATTCTTCCGGTGAGCTTTGAGTTTTTTCAGAGACCAATCATAGTGACTGGAGGTGCTACTGACAAAGTAGGAACCTAGACTTGTCCCTCCCGTCCACTTATAGACACCTTTGGTAAAGAGTTCGTCATTGCTAAAAACTTCTATCAACTCTAAAACCTTCCTATGTGATTGTTCTAGGAGTCTAGTCGCCTCTTCTAAGGAGGTTTTCTGGTGCTTCTTCCAAAAAGCGACATTCATTTGTCCATAAGTTTTCCAATTATAAGGTTCAGGGAGAAAAGTTCTTTCTTGACCTTTTTGATTAGAATGAACCCAAGTCAAAAGTAACTGATGCCATTCATAAAGATGAATCAAGACATCCCGTAGATTCTTATCCCTTTTCCAATGTGCTTCTTTTTTCTTTGAGTCTCTTGAAAAATCAAATGGAGTCTGTAGCTCATCTTCACTTAGTTGGGAGATGAAACGATTGAGCTTTTCATAGTTTTCCTTAGAGGCTAACACTAATTCTTCTTTCGTTCTTGGTCTAGGCATAGGAGTTCTCCCTTCATTTTTTAGTTGGATATGCTATTTCCTCACTTCATTATGCCATAATCAAAAAGCAGTTCTTTACGAAAAACTGCTTTTACTGACTAGTTATTTTATGCTTATAGTCACTACTTTACATATAAACCTCTAAAGCGACGGTCCGCTTCAGCTATCTGATAGAGCAAGTGGGCTAGTTCTTGGTAATCTTCTTTTAAACACGAAAGGTGGGCTTGGCCAAATAAAGAAGCCAATTCCTCTTTTAATCTTGCCCCTTCGGGATCATGGTCTTTTAAGAATCGACTGAGATAGAGATTTCGAACAGCAGCAAGTTTAAAGCTAAAATACTGATGCAATTGTTTTTGCTCCGTATTTAAGCCGTTTTCAGCAACTGCTTTTGCATAACATTCCAAGACATTATTTTGTCCATCCAGATATCTGTCCCTTATAATTCTTGCCGTTTCTTGATAGATTTGAGTTTGACTAGGACACTTTACCTTCTTAAAATTTCCCCACATGGAGTAAGCTCCACGCTTATAGTCAATAGCCTCCGCCTTCCAAGCTTCTAAATGTCATTAAAAGCAACCTTCATACAGGCAAAACCAGCTGGATCATGCAAATAGAGATACTGACCATCAAGAGCATACACAGATACAAAGTGATCTACACCATGAAGGATTGTGTGATTGGGATTGTAAGTCAAGTGACCCATATCAAGAGGACCCAGTACGACAGGTCCATTAGACAGAAACGATTCCAACTTTGCTTTAATCTCTTCCAAATCTACTTCTGCTCCATCTTTTACATAGAAATCCACATAGTCAAATCCAAGTATTTTTAAGGAATGGGAGATGGAAAGATCTGGCATTCCATTATCAAAGAATACTAGAGGGTGTTGCTCATCTTCCTTTACGATACTAGCGCCATTACCCATCACCATAATTGCCTCTAAAAACTCTGCTTTAAAGTCATAACCATAGGCGTCAAGTGCCATTGCCAATGAATAGCTATAGCAAAGTGACACATCTCCAAAATACATCTGCATATTCATGCCTCCTTATCTTCTATAAGACTATTATACCGAGATAACTTTACTCATACCCCATAAAATCCAAACAAAAAATAGGGTATGTCTGCTTTTCGGAAATGAATATCCACAAGAAAAGACTCTGTAGAGGTTCTTTCTACAGAGTCGGATTTGCATCTTTATAAAAAATCAGAAAATGATCTAGTCCCTGATGACTGGTATCCAGAGTTCCATTTGGTAGTCTGGGGACGACATATCTCCTTTGAAATAAACTTCAAAGTCTGGGGCTCCTGAGTGGCGATAGCTAGTTTCTGGGAAAAAGACCTCCAAGACATATTTCCAAGCATGGTGGATGCTGGCTGGTATAGCCCCTTTGACTGGTACGATAGCATACTCGGCTACTGGAATGTCTTTGATTGATAGTCCCAGTTCTTCTGCTTTTACTTTATCCGTCACATCATAGCCAGCCATATAGTTGATAATCTCGCCTTCCTTGACATCCGAGCAGACACCAAAGGATTGGCCATTACCCAGACTTTCTAGGCTTTCAAATCTATGATTTGCATAGAGCTGCTCCCAAGCAGACGGGCATTGGCTATTGTCTATAGCTTCCAATAGGACGCCTGCCACGGTAAAAGCAGGTTTCTTTTGAATCTTGATATCCATGTTCTTTCCTCCTGTAATCTTTAAGGATAATTGAAGTCTAGGAAAGACCCAATAAGATTTTCCATTTCGAACTTCTGAGGGAGTTGCCCCATGGAATTTCTTGAAGGCTGCGCTGAAAGCATCCGCAGATTCATAGCCATATTTTAGAGCTATGTCAATGACTTTCTCAGAGCTTTCCCGCAAGTCTGTCACTGCTTCTGACAGCCGGCGATTGCGCAAGTATTCTGCTAAGGTCATATCTGCTAGGATGGAAAAGAATCTGCTAAAGAGAGGATAAGAATAGCCCGATAGCTGCTGAAATCTTTTCATATCCACTTCTCCAGTCAGCTGCTGCTCCAAATAATACATGGTTTGATTGAATTGATGCATCATTTTTTCTTCTTACCTCCACAAGATACAAAGGTCGTTAAAAGCAAAGTGAAAAATTGTCTTTTTCGCACAGTTTTTAGGCCGTGCTCAATTCTATCTATAGTCTAACAGATATCAGATACTTCCGCCCTAGAATCTTTGTACAAGATTTAGAGGTGTAAACTTCTATAACTTATCCTTTAATTTCTCAACAAAGAGATAGGCTGCTGGACAGGTCAAAGTATTCTTAATCGTCAAATGGTTGATTTGATGGATCTTTTTGCGGTCAGTATGAGGGAATTCACGACAGGCCTTTGGACGAACGTCATAGATGGAACAGAGATTATCTCCTACTAGAAAGGGACAAGGCATGGATTTAAAAACCTTGTCCCCATCTTCATCTACTTGCAAAAACTCCGCTTCAAAAGCAGGTAATTTCATCTTAAAATACTTAGCAATACGGGTGATGTCTGCCTCTTTAAAGTCAGGCCCCAATGTCTTGCAACAGTTGGCACAGGCCGTGCAATCAATTTCCTCAAAGACTTCTTGGTGAATCTGCTGGGCTATCTTGTCTAGGTTTAGGAGGTTTTTTCTTTAGATTGGCTAAAACTTTACGGTGTTCCTTCTGCTTTTGCAAGGCTAGCTGGTGGTAGTACTCAATATCAATTTCTTTAGACATGATTTCTCTCTTATTCTAATTACTTTCCCCTATTATACCATGCCTCCGGAGCATTTAAAAGTGTACTTTACAAGACTATACTATTCTCCAATATATCAAAAAACCTTGCAACTAGGTTACAAGGTTAATGACATTAATCGAAGTTAACGTATTCTTTTTGAAGTTCAAGAACTTCTTCCATTGTTGAACACTCTGTAAGGGCACGATTAGCGTACTCTTCCATCTTAGCAGTGTCCAATTTCTTCATCAAGCTACGTGTACGAAGTACAGATGTTGCTGACATAGAGAACTCATCCAAGCCCATTCCGACAAGAAGTGGAACAGCTTTTTGGTCACCAGCCATCTCACCACACATACCAGCCCATTTACCTTCAGCGTGAGCTGCCTTGATAACGTTGTTAATCAAGCGAAGGATTGATGGGTTATATGGTTGGTAAAGGTATGAAACTTGCTCGTTCATACGGTCTGCTGCCATTGTATATTGGATCAAGTCGTTTGTACCAATTGAGAAGAAGTCAACTTCTTTAGCAAATTGGTCTGCAAGCATCGCTGCTGCAGGGATTTCAATCATGATACCAACTTGGATATCATCCGCAACTGCAACTCCTTCAGCAAGAAGGTTTGCTTTTTCTTCGTCAAAGACTGCTTTAGCTGCACGGAATTCTTTCAAAAGGGCAACCATTGGGAACATGATACGCAATTGACCATGAACAGAAGCACGAAGAAGGGCACGGATCTGTGTGCGGAACATAGCATCTCCAGTTTCGGAAATAGAGATACGAAGGGCACGGAATCCAAGGAATGGGTTCATTTCGTGTGGCATATCAAAGTAAGGAAGTTCCTTATCTCCACCGATGTCCATAGTACGAACAACCACTGGTTTACCATTCATTCCCTCAAGAACTGCCTTGTATGCTTCATACTGCTCATCTTCAGTTGGGAAGTCTTGAGAATCCATGTACAAGAACTCTGTACGGTAAAGTCCAACAGCTTCTGCACCGTTGTTGTTAACACCTTCAACGTCTTTGGAGTACCGATGTTAGCTGCCAACTCGAAGTGTTTACCGTCAGCAGTCACTGTTTGAGCATCTTTCAAAAGTGCCCATTCAGCTTTTTGTTTAGCATAAGCTTCACCAGCTGCTTTAAATTCTGTCGCTTGTTCATCTGTTGGGTTGATAATCACTTCACCAGTAATTCCGTTAACGGCAAGGATATCGCCGTCTTTCACTACTTCAGTGATGTTATTTGTTCCCAATACAGCTGCAATTTCAAGTGTACGCGCCATGATAGCTGAGTGGCTTGTACGTCCACCGATATTTGTTACAAAAGCTTTTACAAAGTTTTTGTCCAATTGAGCTGTATCAGATGGTGTCAAGTCATGCGCAATTACGATTACTTCTTCATTGATAGAAGCTGGGTTTGGCAATTTCTTACCAAGAAGGTTTGCCAATACACGTTTTGTTACGTCGCGGATATCCGCTGCACGTTCTTGCATATATGGGTTGTCTTCCATACCTTCAAAGATAGTGATGAACATGTCAGTCACTTCTTTAAGACCTGCTTCTGCATTGACTTTCTTAGCACGGATTGTTTCTTTAATCTGACCGATCAATTCTGGGTCAGAAAGAACCATCAAATGAGCGTCAAAAACTTGAGCCGCTTCCTCACCTAGCGTACCTACAGCTTTCTCGCGGATAAGAGAAAGCTCGTTTTGAGAAGCTTCAAGAGCAACATCCAAACGAGCCTCTTCTGCGTTTGTATCTTCGACTGAAACAGTCTCGAATGACAAATCCGGTTGAACGAGTAGATATGCTTTGCAACTGCAACACCGTCAGATGCTGCGATTCCTTTAAGCATTTCTGTCATTTTCCTTATGCCAATCCTTCTTTTTCCATTGTTTCTGAGATTGCAGCGATAGCGTCATCTGCGTCTGCACCTTCAGCTGAGATCGTTACGTCAGCACCTTGGCCAACACCAAGACTCATAACACCCATGATTGATTTAAGGTTAACTGATTTACCTTTGTACTCAAGAGTGATATCTGAAGCAAATTTGCTAGCAGTTTGTACCAACAATGTTGCTGGACGTGCGTGAATACCTGTTTCTGCCACTACGTGGAAATCTTTAGAAGCCATAGTTTGACTCTCCTTTTGTTCTTTCTTTTTTGAGTTATATTTGATAACCCTTACAATTTGGTATTATATCATCTTCTAGGATTTTTTTCAAGTATTTTATGGGATTTATTCGATTTCCTTTTCAGATAACTTGCAGAAAATCTTCTAGTAAACTTGTGAAAACACAGTATATAGTTTTTATAAAATATCTTGTTCATGGAATCGGTACTATTTCTAGAATCTCTCCTGGCAATACACTATATATTGTGCTTTGTTTTGAATACAACAAAAATTAACACAATATTTAGTTGCATAAAGTTGACAAAGTTTATTTTTCTGATATACTAGGAAAGTACAAAACTTTTTGATAGGAGTTGCAGAAATGGTAACCGTTTATTCTAAAAACAACTGTGTCCAATGTAAAATGACCAAGCGTTTCTTAGACAGTAATAATGTTGAATATAGAGAAATCAATCTTGATGAGCAACCTGAATATATTGATCAGGTTAAAGAGCTTGGCTTTAGTGCTGCTCCGATTATTCAGACATCAACAGAAGTTTTCTCTGGCTTTCAACCAAGTAAACTCAAACAACTTGCTTAAGAATCAAGACAAAAGCTTCTATGTCTATCTTAGAAGCCTTTCTTTTATAATTAGATAAGGGAAATTTTATGGGATTAAAACATCTTGAGGACGTGACTTACTTCCGTCTCAATAACGAAATCAACCGTCCTGTTAATGGACAAATCATGCTTCATAAAGATAAGGAAGCCTTGGATGCTTTCTTTAAAGAAAATGTAGTTCCAAACACTATGGTTTTTGATTCAATCAAAGATAAAATAAACTACCTCATTGAACACAACTACATCGAAACAGCCTTTATCAAGAAATACCGTCCAGAGTTCTTAGAAGAATTGTCGCAATTTATCAAAGAGCAAAACTTCCAATTCAAGTCTTTCATGGCTGCCTATAAATTTTACAATCAATATGCCTTGAAGACAAACGACGGTGAATATTATCTTGAAAGTATGGAAGACCGTGTCTTCTTTAACGCCCTTTATTTCGCTGATGGGAATGAAGCTGTTGCAATCGATATTGCCAATGAAATCATCCACCAACGCTACCAACCAGCTACTCCTTCCTTCTTGAATGCTGGACGTGCTCGCCGTGGGGAGTTAGTATCTTGCTTCCTAATCCAAGTCACTGATGATATGAACTCTATCGGACGTTCTATCAACTCTGCCCTTCAACTTTCACGTATCGGTGGTGGAGTGGGTATTACCCTCAGCAACCTTCGTGAAGCTGGAGCTCCTATTAAAGGATATGAAGGAGCAGCTTCTGGCGTCGTACCAGTCATGAAACTCTTCGAAGATAGTTTCTCTTACTCTAACCAATTGGGTCAACGTCAAGGTGCTGGGGTTGTTTACCTCAATGTCTTTCACCCAGATATCATCGCCTTCCTTTCAACTAAGAAAGAAAACGCCGATGAAAGTTCGTGTAAAAACTCTTTCACTTGGTGTCGTGGTACCAGATAAATTCTACGAATTGGCTCGTAAAAATGAAGAAATGTACCTCTTCAGCCCTTACTCTGTAGAAAAAGAATACGGTGTGCCATTCAACTACATCGACATCACTGAAAAATACGATGAATTGGTCGCAAATCCAAACATCCGTAAGACAAAAATCAAGGCGCGTGATTTGGAAACTGAAATCTCTAAATTACAACAAGAGTCTGGCTACCCTTATGTAGTCAACATTGATACGGCTAACCGTGCAAATCCTGTTGATGGTAAGATTATCATGAGTAACTTGTGTTCTGAGATTCTTCAAGTCCAAGAACCAAGCTTGATCAACGATGCTCAAGAATTCCTTCAAATGGGAACAGACATTTCATGTAACCTTGGTTCAACCAACGTGGTCAATATGATGACTTCACCTGATTTTGGTCGCTCTATTCGTGCTATGGTTCGTGCTTTGACCTTTGTTACTGATAGTTCTCATATCGTAGCTGTGCCTACGATTGACCATGGAATAGCCAAGCTCACACCTTTGGACTTGGTGCCATGGGACTTCACAGCTACCTTGCCCAACAACTGATTGAGTATGGATCGCCTGAGTCTGTTGAATTTACAAGCATCTACTTCATGCTTATGAACTACTGGACTTTAGTTGAGTCAAACAATATTGCGCGTGAACGTGGCATCACCTTCCACAACTTTGAAAAATCAGACTATGCTAACGGAAGCTACTTTGACAAGTATATTACAGGCGAGTTTGTTCCAAAATCAGACCGTGTTAAAGAACTTTTCAAAGATGTCTTTATCCCAAGTGCTGCTGACTGGGCTGAACTTCGCAACAAGGTTCAAGCAGATGGTCTTTACCACCAAAACCGCCTTGCTGTAGCGCCAAATGGTTCTATCAGCTATATCAACGACGTTTCTGCTTCTATCCACCCGATTACGCAACGTATCGAAGAACGTCAAGAAAAGAAAATCGGTAAAATCTACTATCCTGCTGCTGGCTTGTCAACAGAAACCATTCCTTACTACACTTCTGCTTACGACATGGATATGCGCAAAGTCATCGATGTTTACGCTGCTGCAACAGAGCACGTGGATCAAGGACTTTCACTCACTCTCTTCATGCGTAGTGATATTCCAAAAGGTCTTTACGAATGGAAGAAAGAAAACAAACAAACGACACGTGACTTGTCCATCCTTCGTAACTATGCCTTTAACAAGGGTATCAAGTCTATCTACTACGTCCGTACCTTTACAGATGATGGTGGAGAAGTCGGTGCCAACCAATGTGAAGCTGTGTGATTTAGTTTCTAGTATGGAAACACTATTTTCCCTAAACAGCACTGATAAAATCAAATCCACTATGTCATAACATAATTTATGTAACATTTCAAAAGTCGGTTCTCCGACTTTTTGTGCGATACTCCTCTAGAATTATGATAAAATAGAGGTAATTGTGAAATCACAATACTAAACACAGAAAGAGATTTCAAATGGAAACTTACTACAAAGCCATTAACTGGAATGCCATTGAAGATGTCATCGACAAATCAACTTGGGAAAAACTGACGGAGCAATTCTGGCTCGATACACGTATTCCCTTGTCAAACGACTTGGATGACTGGAGAAAGCTATCTAACAAAGAGAAAGACTTGGTCGGAAAAGTTTTTGGTGGTTTAACCCTTCTTGATACCATGCAATCTGAGACTGGGGTTCAAGCCCTTCGCGCAGACATCCGTACACCACATGAGGAAGCTGTTTTCAATAACATCCAATTTATGGAATCTGTTCACGCTAAATCTTACTCATCAATCTTCTCTACCTTGAATACCAAGGCTGAGATTGAAGAAATTTTCGAATGGACCAATACAAATCCTTACCTACAAAAGAAGGCTGAGATTGTCAACGAAATCTACCTAAACGGTAACCCACTTGAAAAGAAAGTAGCCAGCGTCTTCCTTGAAACCTTCCTCTTCTACTCAGGTTTCTTCACTCCCCTCTACTATCTTGGTAACAACAAACTAGCCAATGTCGCGGAAATCATTAAATTGATCATTCGTGATGAGTCTGTTCACGGAACCTACATCGGTTACAAATTCCAACTTGGTTTCAATGAATTACCTGAAGAAGAGCAAGAAAAACTCAAAGATTGGATGTACGACCTGCTTTATACTCTTTATGAGAATGAAGAAGGCTACACAGAAAGCCTCTATGACGGTGTTGGTTGGACGGAAGAAGTCAAAACCTTCCTTCGCTACAATGCTAACAAGGCGCTCATGAACCTGGGACAAGATCCACTCTTCCCAGATTCAGCTGATGATGTCAATCCAATCGTTATGAACGGTATTTCAACAGGAACATCTAACCACGACTTCTTCTCTCAAGTCGGAAATGGTTACCTCCTTGGTGAAGTTGAAGCCATGCAAGACGATGATTACAACTACGGTTTGGACTAATTCATTTATCCCAGAACTGATAACAAATATCATGGCTTGTTTAAAACAACCATGATATTTTTGTTTTTGTTTTCTTTTGTTTTTTAAATTGATTGATTGAACACTTTATGATAAAATAGTAATAGAAATAGAGGTGATAAGGATGTTAAAGCAGGAAAAACTAGATAATATTCTAGAAACGGTAAATACAAAGGGAACTATTACTGTCAAAGAAATCATGACTCGCTTGGATGTATCAGATATGACTGCTAGACGCTACTTGCAAGAGTTGGCAGACAAGGATCTACTTGTTCGTGTGCACGGTGGAGCTGAAAAAATTCGCACAGGTTCTATTTTAAATAATGAACGTTCCAACATTGAAAAACAAAGCTTACAGATTGCAGAAAAACAAGAAATCAGCCGTTTTGCAGGCCATTTAATCGATGAAGGTGAAACCATTTTTATAGGTCCAGGGACAACCTTGGAATCTTTTGCCCGTGAACTTCCAATCGATAATATTCGTGTTGTAACAAACAGTTTACCAGTCTTTCTCATCTTAAACGAACGAAAACTAACAGATTTGATTTTAATCGGTGGAAACTACCGCTCTATCACCGGAGCATTTGTGGGAACACTAACCTTGCAAAACTTGGCCAATTTACAATTTTCTAAAGCTTTTGTTAGCTGTAATGGTATTCAGGACAATGCGATTGCGACCTTTAGTGAAGAGGAAGGCGAATCTCAACGCATCGCCCTCAATAATTCCAATAAAAAATACTTACTAGCTGACAATAGTAAGTTCAATAAGTTTGATTTTTACACCTTCTACAATATCTCAGATATTGATACCATCGTTTCAGATTCTAAACTGAGCAAAGAAACCTTCGAACAACTTTCAAAACAAACAAAAATTATTCTTTCTAAACCATAAAACTATCCCCACCGATTGGTGGGGATTTTTGTAAGTATTAAAAATTTCAGTTTTTAATGGTTTTCTTACACTCGGTCTTTCCATGAAGTCGCTGTTGTTTGAAGAACTTTGTTAAGTTCGTCAATGTTCTCAAAACCAGTTGTGCGAAGCCATTCGCGAGCTGCTGCTTCACCATCTTTAATGTAAGCTTCAACTGATCCAGCCCATGTTGCACGGCCACAAAGAACTCCGTTGAAGTTTGCACCTGATTCGTGAGCAAATACAAGAGTATCTTGGAAAAGTTTAGCTGATACACCAGCACTCAAGTAGATGTATGGTAAGTTAGTTGCTTATCTTGAGCTTTGAAGAAGGCTGCTGCTTCTTCACGTGTATAAACTACTTCACCTTCAGCGAAGCCTTCAACATATTTAATGTTAACAGGAACTTCTACTTTCAAGACATCAATGTTAAAGCGTGGGTCTGAGAAGACTTTCATAGCACCGATAACTTTGTGTGGTTTTACTTTAGCGTATTCTACAGAACCTGCATCAGCAATTTTTTCATCGTAAGCAAGGATTTCAAGGAAGAATGGGATATCTTCAGCCACACACTCAGAACCGATACGTTCAATGTAAGCTTGTTTTTCTTGGTTAAGTTCGTCTGAGCTATCTACATCATAGTAAAGCAAGAATTTAACTGCATCTGCGCCTTCTTCTTTAATACGTTTTGCAGACCAAACATCCAAGCAGTCTGGCAAGCGTTTTGTGCTAGTTGTGTCATAACCTGTTTTTTCATAAGCAAGAAGAAGACCAGCTTTTTCATCAAGAGCTTTAGTTGCTGGAAGTCCATACTCAGGGTCAAGAAGCATAGATGAAGCATATTTAGTCAATTCATCTGCTACCAAGACTTTAAGTTCTTCCATTTGAGCTACAGTTGGTTCTTCTGTTTGGTGTTGAGCCATGAGGCGTTTCAAAGCACCGCGTTGGTCAAATGCAAGAGCTGAGATGATACCATTTTCATCAGAAAGTTTTTCTAAGCGTGCACGTTTTTGTTCTGTTAAAGCCATTTTATACCTCTTTTACTATTAATTGATCATATAGAGCTTGATAGTTGGCCATGTTGACATGACCAGTCATTTTTTCTTGAGCATTGAGCATACCAAGGACATTTGCCTTGATGAGTAATTCTACATCCGATTCTTTGTGAAGAAGTCCTGAAGAAATTCCTGCCACAGTAGAGTCTCCAGATCCAACAGGATTTACCACCTGAATTCTAGGAATATCTACCTTGTAGAAAGTATCACCATGTTTGGCAAAGGCACCGTTGGCACCAAGTGAAACGATAATCCATTCAATACCTGCAAACAAAGGTTCTTGAAGGACTTCTTTTAATTCATCCAAATCCTCAGAAACTTCTCTTCCAAGAAGCTGAGACAATTCCTCATTATTTGGTTTGATGACTGTTGGTTTATGTGGTGATTCAAGAACCGCCTGAAGAGCCGCACCAGAGCAGTCCAAGACTACAGGCTTGCCAGCTTGATTAGCAAGTTCTACCAAGCTCGCATAGCAATCAACTGGAAGGCCAGCTGGCAGACTACCTGAGATAGCTACTACTTCCACTGACTCTAGGAGATTTTTAAAATGTTCCAAAAAGTCTTGACCTTCCTGTTCCAATACTTCAGGACCTTTCAAGAACTTCTGTTTGGTTGTCTCCGTGAAGAATAGCGATACAGTTACGAGTTTCTCCCTGAATAGAAAAGAAATCTTTCTTAACATTATCATCAATATTTTCAACCAAAAACTCACCAAGTTTGCCACCCACTAAACCAGTAGCAAGCACAGAGTCTCCAAATTCTGAAAGTACTCGTGTAACATTGAGGCCCTTACCACCAGCCGTTTTGGTTACATCTACCACACGATTGACAGTATCAATCTTCAACTCATCCAAAGGATAGGAAATATCGATGGACGGGTTCATTGTGACTGTTAAAATCATAGGTCACCTCTTAGTCGTGGTATTCTCCGCGATCCCATTTTTCAAGGAATTCAGTGAAGAAGTTTGCATCTGTTTGTTGAGCATTGTGACTTTCAAGGTGTTCAATTTTCGCAATCAATTTCTTGTTTTCTTCAGATGGTTTGTATTCAGCATGGATGAAAGCTTCGATGATATCACACATGAGCAATTCACCAGTAATCTTACCACCAAAACCGATAACGTTAGCGTTCAATTCTTCTTTAGCATAAAGGGCTGTTGTCATATCACGAACCAAGGCAGAACGAACACCAGGAACTTTATTTACAGCATTGTTGATACCAACACCAGTACCACAGATACATACTCCAAGATCAGCTTGACCGCTAGTTACAGCTTCCCCTACTTTTTTACCAAAGATTGGGTAGTGAGTACGTGTATGGTCATATGTACCAAAGTCAATGACTTCATATCCTTTTGATTTCAAAAATTCTGAAACCGCCATTTTTTCATCTGTTACGATGTGGTCACATCCAATTGCAATTCTCATTAGTTATTCCCTCCGATTAATTATATAAATCTAATATCATTTATCCCTACTCAAAAAAAATCAAGATTAGCTTAGGAAGCGAGCTGCAAGCATAACTGAGGTTAGCTAAAGTGAGCTGACAACAGATTATCTTGATTTTTGAAGAGTATTAGCACATTTTGTTCAACATATCGACCCTAATTTGGTGACGTCCACCATCGTATTTACCGTTAACAAATCCTTTAGCGATATTTTTAGCCAATTCATCACCAACAAGTTGTGCACCCATAGTGATCATACGTGAGTTGTTGTGGCCACGAGTCATATAAGCTGAACGTTCGTCAGATACTTCTGCAGCAACCATTCCTTTGATCTTTGTTGCGACCATAAATGGACCAGCACCATAAGCATCAATCACGATACCAAGGTTTTGTTCTTCTTTATTTACTTCTGCAGCAACAGCAAGAGTCACATCAACAAAGTCTTGACCTTCAGCTGTAACATCCACAACGTGGAAGTTTTCTTTTTCCAAGAAGTCTTTCACAACTTCTTTCAATCTCAAACCTGCAGCATCTGCACCGATAACAATAGACATATTGTATACTCCTTTTTATTTTTCTAGGCTAGTAAAACCTTTTATAGTTAGCAGTTTACCTACAAAAGATTTCTAGCAGTTTATTGACAAATTGGATTGAATGAGATGAATGTCACCTTATTCAAGTTTAGGAAACCATTTCCTAGAAATAATCCTTCTCTGCGAAAGAAAATATAACAAGCGATTAATTGTTTGTTACAAACATCATTTGTTGCTTACAAACATAATATACTCCTATTTCCTGAAAAAGTCAACAGTTAATGTTTGTTTTTGTGTTTTTTAACTAAAAAATTTCGATGTCAAAACCAATTTGATCCACTTGACCAGGTTCTAGGAGACGAACCTTCTTCTTATCTTCTAGACGATCTCCTTCTTCAAGAGATGTTGACAAGCCAGACCATGGTTCAAAGGCAATGAAAGGGCCCTTATTCAAAGTTGACCAGATGATGAGGTTTGGAAACTCTGCAAAGTGAACTTTCAATCCCTTATCATGTTTACGAGAACGAAGGGCAATTGTTCTAGATTGCAATTCATCTAAGGTGACTGCATCTGTGCTGAAAAGATCATAACTAAGATCTAATTCTTTTTGACCTTCTAGCCATGGACTTCTATCTTGGAAATCAAGCATCCCCGTTTCTGGGAAAGGACGTGGAACAGAGCAAGTCTCTTCTTTCTCAAACTCTAGATAATAATCTTCATAGACCTCATCATCCAGTAGAGGACAATTAAATCCCGGATGTCCACCAATAAAGTAAGGCATGACCTTGCTAGTTCCTTTATTAAATATTTTGTATTGAGTTCGTACTGTCTTGCCAGTAAGGATATAAGTGATTTCTAGGCGGAAATGATAAGGATAATTTTGATAGCTATTCTCATCGTCTTCAATTGCAAAAGTTACACTCTTGTCTGTCTGTTCAACTAATTCAAATTCTTTCTTACGAACCAAACCATGACGAGGAATCTTTCCTTTGCTTTCTTGTCCTTTCTCATCTATATAGAGGGCTGTATCCTCTCTCAAAGAACCACAAATGGGGAAAAGAACAGGAGCTTGTCCACTCCAATAAGTAGCATCCCCTTGCCACAAATACTCAAGTCCCTCAGCATCTTTATAGAAGAAAGAGCCCCACCAAAACTGTTAAATTGAACTCTTAATTGTTCTGATTTTAATTCAATTACCATTATTTTCTCCGATTTCTTGATAGTTTATAAAAAACTAGGCTGTCACTCCTATCAGGAAAATGACAACCTAGCTTTAACAATTTACATTTTATAGGAGCGCATTATTTTGCTTTCGCTGCGTACTCTTCGTTACGTTTGATCATTTGTTTTCTGTACCAAGCAAAGATACCGATATAGAATACAAGGAAGACTACAGCACCAAGGATTGCTTTGATATCACCTGTTGTAGTGTTACCAATTGTCCAACCAAGAAGTTTTTCGATTGGTCCTTCAAGAGTTGAGTGGGTAATCAATTGAGTTTGGCTCACACCTGCTGGGAAGGCACCTACACCTTTAGCAAGTTCTGTTGCAAATGGTGCAATAAGTGTACCTGAAAGAAGGAAGAGTGGCAACAAGAGAGTTCCGAAGATAATCATACGGAGCAATTTACCACGAGTTACAACCAAGAGAGCTGGAGTAACACCCATAGCGATGATACCTGCAAGTGGCAAGATACCATTTCCGACTTTTGAAAGAAGCACAGCTTCGATCAACATGATTGGTGCAAGTACGTTGGCACAAGCCCAGATTTCAGCACGACCAGCGATGAATGGCCAGTCAAGACCGATGTTAAATTTACGTCCTTGAAGACGTTTAGTAGCAACGTTTGTAATACCTTGTGAAAGTGGTTCTACGGCAGCGATGAACCATGAACCGATAAGTGAGAAGAGTTCCAAGATACACCGGCAGTCAAACCAAGAGACAACCATCCTTTGATAACAAGACGCCATTTATCTGCATCTGCAACACCTTCAATTGGATGTGGAGTTCCCATAATACCGATAACAATACCAAGAATGAAACCGATAAAGAATTTAGAACCCCAGAAACCGATTTTCTTGTTCAATTTTGCAGCGTCAAAGTCATATTTATCAAGACCTGGGAAGAATTTTTCGAAAATCTTATCCAAAACCATGATAACTGGGTTCATCATATAGTTCATGTGAGTTGATGTCATTGGTGATGAACTTGGAGCGTTAAGAAGGTCATCAAATGTAGGTTTCATCAAGTCAGAGTTGATAATTTTCAACACACCAACAAGGACGATAGCTGCTGTAGCAATAAAGAGTGAAACCCCTTGGCTCACACCATTGTTGTCAGCATACCATTTAATTAAAAGACCTGTGATAGACAAGTGCCAGATATCAAAGATATCAACGTCAAGTGTATCAGTTTTCTTCATAGCAAGCATCACTACGTTGACAATCAACATGATGAGCAAGAAGTAAAGTGTCCAAGCAGATCCCCAAGTGATTGTAGCAAGTGGTGCCCAACCAACGTCAGTGATACTCAATTGGATACCAGTGTTTTCAACGAATTTTGCAAGTGATGCTGAGAAAGCACCATTTAGCATACCGATGATGGCACCGATACCTGTAAGAGCGATGGCAAGTTTAATACCACCTTCAAGCGCTTTGGAGAATTTCACTCCAAAAAGTAAAGCCAATACTGTCAAAATGATTAACATGATGACAGGTCCACCCATTTCTAAGATGGGATTGAAAACCTTTCCGATTAGGTCAAAGATTGCATCCATAACAGTTCCTCCCTTTTTATGTTATATGAATGTTAACAAATTAGAATTAGCTTAGTCCGTGTTCTTTGATAGCTGCTTCAATATTGTCAAATACTGGAGCACTCATAGCTGGGATACGGAATAAGATTGGTCCAGCTTCGATAACTGGAATACCTGGGTCAAAACCAAGATCTGTTGCAGCAATTGGTGTGAAGATGTCATAACCTTTGATAAGGTCTTCATTAACGTCTTTGACCATTACTGCATCACAGTGAACATCAAAACCGCGGTTTGAAAGCTCTTCTTCAAGAGCACTTTTAATTTGGTGGCTTGAGTTAACACCTGCACCGCAGGCAGCAAGAATTTTAATCATATGGATTTCCTCCGATTTAATATTTTTAATAGACAAGATTAAGCAATTGCTTCAGCAATATAAGCATAGAGGGCTTCTGGTTCAGAAATTTTTGATAGGTCTTCAAGATGACCATTTCCAGTAAAGAAGTCCATCAACTGAGCAAGAATGTTAGTTTGACTTGAGCTTGAGTTGTTAATAATAAAGAAGAGCAAGGATACTTCTACTTCCTTATCTGGCGCAATCATATTATGGAAAGTCACTGGTTTTTCTAATCGAACGACCACAACTTTTTCAGCTAGATTATGAACAATATCTGTATGAGGAATAGCCACATTCGGCAAATCCTTACCTAAAAATTCCATATCTAAACCAGTTGGAAATGACTTTTCACGCGTGATCAAGGCTTCACGATAGGTTGGAGTTACGATTTCTCGTTTTTCCAATAAAGTTGCAACCTGATCAAAGAGTTGTTCTTGATTATCCGCTTCTAAGCAAAACACAAGGTTTTTGTCAAAGAAATGATCTAATCCCATAAGGTTTTCCCTTCTTTCCATTAACTTTATGCTATAAGTATAACACTATATGAAATCGTTGTCAATATTTTTCTGTTCTTTTTTGTCTCTTTTTTTATATTTTTGTTGTTTTTATAGTTTATTGTATAAAAACAAACACACAAACAAACACTTCAAACATTTTTTGTTTTAGAAACTAAAAAAGCAGACCATTAAAGCCTGCTTTACGATTGATTCTGATATAAATTTCCTGTAAACAAGGAAAAGTAACTATGACAAGTTATTCTTCATCCATACTCAAGACACTGAGGAAGGCTTCTTGTGGTACTTCTACTGATCCAATAGCTTTCATGCGCTTCTTACCAGCTTTTTGTTTTTCCAGTAGCTTACGCTTACGAGAAACGTCACCACCATAACATTTAGCAAGTACGTTCTTACGAAGGGCTTTGATATCAGTACGAGCCACAATCTTGTGTCCAATTGCTGCTTGGATAGGAACCTCAAATTGTTGACGAGGAATAATTTTCTTAAGTTTATCAACGATGAGTTTTCCACGTTCGTAGGCAAAGTCCTTGTGAACGATAAAGCTGAGGGCATCCACCTTGTCTCCATTGAGAAGAATATCCATTTTCACAAGCTTAGATGGGCGGTATTCTGACAATTCATAGTCAAAGCTTGCATAACCACGAGTTGAAGACTTGAGCTTATCAAAGAAATCAAAGACGATTTCAGCAAGTGGAATTTGATAGATAACATTGACACGGTTATCATCGATATAATCCATCGTCACAAAATCCCCACGCTTGCGCTGAGCTAGCTCCATCACTGCTCCAACAAACTCTTGCGGTACCATGATTTGCGCTTTAACATATGGTTCTTCAATGGTCGCAATCTTAGTTGGGTCTGGGAACTCAGACGGGTTCGACACATCCATAGACTCACCGTCTGTCAAATTAACCTTATAGATAACAGACGGAGCTGTCATGATGAGGTCGATGTTGAACTCACGCTCTAAACGTTCTTGGATAACATCCATATGGAGAAGTCCAAGGAAACCACAACGGAAACCAAATCCAAGTGCCTGAGATGTTTCTGGTTCAAACTGAAGACTAGCATCATTCAGTTGCAATTTTTCAAGGGCTTCACGCAGATCATTATACTTGTTTGATTCGATTGGGTAGAGACCCGCGAAGACCATAGGATTCATCTGCTTGTAACCATGTAATGGCTCTGCCGCAGGATTGGCTGCCAAGGTAACAGTATCACCCACACGAGTGTCCTGAACCGTCTTGATAGAAGCCGCAATATAACCAACGTCACCAGTCGCAAGGAAATCACGACCAACTGCTTTCGGTGTAAAGATACCGACTTCGGTCACATCAAAGGTCTTACCATTGCTCATAAGTTGAATCTTATCGCCAGGTTTGACCACCCCATCCATGACACGCACTTGGAGGATAACCCCACGGTAAGCATCGTAAACAGAGTCGAAAATCAAGGCCTTAAGTGGCGCCGTCACATCACCTGTTGGGGCTGGTACTTTTTCCACGATTTGCTCGAGAATTTCTTCGATACCAATACCAGCCTTGGCAGATGCTAAGACTGCTTCACTAGCATCCAAACCAATGACATCTTCAATCTCTGTACGCACGCGCTCAGGGTCTGCTGCTGGCAGGTCAATTTTATTAATGACTGGCATGATTTCCAAATCATTGTCCAAGGCCAGATAAACGTTGGCAAGGGTTTGGGCCTCAATCCCTTGGGCAGCATCGACCACCAAAATCGCTCCCTCACAGGCAGCTAGCGAACGTGAAACTTCATAGGTAAAGTCCACGTGCCCCGGCGTATCAATCAAGTGGAAAATATAAGTTTCCCCATCTTTTGCCGTGTAATTCAACTCGATGGCATTCAACTTAATGGTAATTCCACGTTCCCGTTCTAGATCCATACTATCCAAAAGCTGGGCCTGCATTTCACGGCTTGAAACCGTCTCTGTTTTTTCCAAAATGCGGTCTGCTAGAGTTGATTTACCGTGGTCAATATGGGCGATAATAGAGAAGTTACGGATCTTCTCCTGTCGTTTTTTCAATTCTTCTAAGTTCATGATTCTCTTCCTTTCAGGGTATCTATTTATTATAAATTGTTTTTGACATTTTGACAAGACCATACCCTGCTAGGAGTACTAATCTTCAGCAACAAAGCCGTCATTTTCGATAAAGTGGTGTTCTGTCATTCCTTGATCTGTAAAGACAATCCCATGAAGGACACCACCATAAACAGCTCCTCCATCCATTCCAATCTTACCGTCTTCTGTCACCCAAAGCTCAGCTGTACTGCGTTCTTGATTTAACAAACCATAGACCGGTGTATGCCCAAAGACAATGATTTTTCCAGTATGATTTTCTGCTTCGTGGAATGGTTTTCTGAGCCACACTTTTTTATAATCTGTGGTTTCATGCCAGTCATCCAAAGTCAAATCAATACCTGCGTGAACAAAGATATACTTGTCTGTCTCTACTACAAATGGCATTTGACGAATGAACTCGACCAAGTCTGCCGCTTCAGTAGCAACACGCTTGGCATCCTCAACTCCATCAACTGGTGCATCCAAGGGACGACCTAAGATAGAGTTAATGGTTGTATCACCACCATTGCGACGATAGTGATCATAGCTTTCTTCTGGGTCATCGAGCCAAGTCAGAAACATATACTCGTGGTTTCCAGATAAACAGATAGCCCCTTGATTGTCCACTAAGTCCTTGACCATTTCTAGAACACGGCGACTATCCTCACCACGGTCAATCAAGTCCCCTAGAAAGAGCAACTGAGTTTGACCATCCCATGTTTTGAGAAGGTCTTCCAGCATCCCAGCTTTTCCGTGAACATCTCCAATTACATAATAGTCTGTCATCTTACTTCTCCCTGTTTCTCAACAATTCTCTAGCTTGCGTCAGAGCTGCTTCTGTCACATCATCACCTGCCAACATCTTGGCAACTTCTTCCACTCGCTCTTCAACCGTCAAGAGACGAACAGTGGAAACTGTTGAATGGTCATTGCTAATCTTCTCAATAAAGAATTGATAATCCGCAATCGCAATCACTTGTGGCAAATGGGAAATAGCAAGGACCTGACCATGCTGGCCAATCTTGTGAATCTTCTGCGCAATAGCCTGAGCTACACGACCTGAAACTCCCGTATCCACTTCATCAAAGACAATACTTGTCTTGCCTTCTTTACGTGAAAAGGCAGACTTGATAGCTAGCATGAGACGGGATAATTCCCCACCAGATGCAACCTTGACCAAGGGTTTAAAGTCTTCGCCAGGGTTGGTTGAAATGTAAAACTCGACCATTTCATTGCCCTCACGACTGAATTTGCCCTTGTTAAAACGAACCTGAAACTGGGCTTTTTCCATATAAAGATCCTGCAGTTCTTGTTTAATCTCTGCTTCTAGCTGCTGGGCCAAGTCATGACGAGCAGATGCAAGCTGACCTGCCAAGTCGACAAGATTGACTTCCAATTTTTTAAGCTCTGCTTCCATGTCCTCAGACGAAAGGTTATTACCTGTCAATAGATTGTATTCATCTGTAATTTTGGCAAATAAAGCAAAACATCATCCACAGTCCCACCATACTTACGGGTAATAGTATGAAGGAGGTTCAAGCGATTCTCAACCTGCATGAGACGATTGCCGTCAAAATCAAGGTCCTCAATAATAGCTTCCAGACGCTTGCTAATATCTTCTAAGACATAGTAGGTCTCAGACAGAGAGCTTGAAATTTCACGGTATTCAGGATCATACTCTTCGACACTTTCCATGTCATTCATGGCTGAACGAACATTGGCCAGACTTGAAAAGTCTTCATTGTCCAACATACTATAGGCATTGGTCAGTGTATCCGCAATATTTTTATGGTTGAGAAGTTTATCTCGCTCTTGATTGAGAGTCAAGTCTTCACCTGCTTGCAAGTTGGCTGCCTCAATCTCTGCCATTTGAAATTTTAACATTTCGATACGTGCCTTGTGTTCCTGCTGGTTTTTCTTGACTTCCAGAACCTGCTTGCGCATTTTTCGGTAGGCATCAAAACTCGTTTGATAGGTTTCTTTCAAGTCCCAAAAAGCTACATCGCCAAATTCATCCAACATTTGGATGTGCAGTTGGGGACGCATTAACTCCTCTTGGTCATGCTGACCATGGATATCTACAAGATGTTGCCCAATAGAACGCAAAACAGACAAATTGACCATCTGGCCATTCACACGGCTAATACTCCGACCATTTTGCAGAATTTCCCGACGGATGATAATTTCATCCCCCATTTCTAAACCTTGCTCATCAAAAATTTCCTGTAAAAGGCGACTATTCTCAATTGAGAAAAGCCCCTCAATCTCTGCCTTTGGCGCACCATGACGAATAACATCTGTCGTCGCACGAGCTCCCAACATCATATTCATGGCATCAATGATAATCGACTTCCCTGCACCCGTTTCACCAGTCAGGACAGTCATTCCCTTTTCAAAATTGAGGGAAATAGCCTCAATAATGGCAAAGTTTTTTATCGAAATTTCAAGTAACATATAGACCTACCAATTTTTTACTTGTTCAAAGATTTCCTCAGCTAGACTTTCACTTCTGGCAATGACTAAAATCGAGCTATCATCAGCCAAACAGCTAAAAATCTTGTCATTAAAAGTCTCAATTAACTGAGCTTTTACAAAAGCCGTATTTCCTGGAATGACTTGGAGATTGATCATCTTATCCATCAATTCAGCCGATTCAATATTGTCTTCAGCCAATTGCAAACTTTTTACGATTGATTTTGGTAATTCATAGACATAGGTGTTGTCTCTCAAAGGAATTTTGACAATGCCTAGCTCTTTGATATCTCGGGATACCGTCGCTTGAGTAGCAGTGATTCCTGCCTCTTTCAAGTGTTCTACAATTTCTTCTTGCGTACCGATTTGATAATCTGTCACAAATCGTCTAATTTTTTCAAGTCTCTCTTTTTTATTCATTTTTAAATTGACTATGCGCCCTCTCTACTACTTCTTCAATTTCAGCAAAAACCTGGTTGCTTGCTGACTCTTCTTTTTTCAAATACGCTAAAAATTCAATATTTCCATGCCCACCTTGGATGGGAGAAAAGTCCAAACCAAGGACTGAAAAGCCTTCCTCTACTGCCATAGCTGTGACAGATTCAAGGACATTCTGATGAACTTTAGCATCACGAATGATTCCATTTTTCCCAATCTGCTCACGTCCTGCCTCAAACTGGGGCTTAACCAAAGCCACAACCTGACCTTGATCTGCCAAGACACGGTGCAAGGCCGGAAGGATCAGACTTAGGGAAATGAAACTCACATCAATACTGGCAAAGATCGGTTCCTGATCGAAATCAGTCTTTTCAGCATAGCGGAAATTGAACTGCTCCATGCTGACAACCCGTGGGTCTTGGCGTAATTTCCAAGCCAACTGATTGGTACCAACATCGACTGCAAAGACCAACTCGGCACCATTTTGCAACATGACATCGGTAAAACCTCCAGTAGAAGAACCGATATCAATCGTTGTTGCCCCTTCCACTGACAATTCAAAGATCTGCAAGGCCTTTTCCAGTTTCAAGCCACCACGACTAACATACTTGAGTTTTTCACCCTTGAGTTTTAGCTCGGTGTCATCTGGGATTTTTTCTCCTGGTTTGTCAAACCGTTCTCCATTAAGGACTGCTACGACTAGGCCAGCCATCACACCGCGCTTGGCCTGTTCTCGCGTTTCAAACAAGCCCTGTTTATAAGCTAGTACATCCACTCTTTCCTTAGCCATTGATTCTCAAACTTTCTACTACTCCTACAATCGATTCTATTTCAAAGGGAATCTGCTGGGCAATTTCTTCTAATTTTGCATTAGCTTGATCCAAAGTCTGGTTACAAAAGTCAATAGCCTCTTCCAATCCCAACAAGGCAGGATAGGTTGATTTTTCTGCCTGTAGATCCTTTTGTGGTGTCTTACCGATTTCCTCAAAACTAGCTGTCACATCCAGTACATCATCTCGAACTTGAAAAGCAAGCCCAATCAATTCACCTACAGTTTTAAGTTTTGCCTGCATCTCAGGTGGCAATTCGGCTATAATAGCAGCTGCTTGGAAGGGATAAGCTAGTAGTTTTCCAGTCTTATTGGCATGAATAGTCTGGAGTTCTTTCAAAGACAAATGCTGGTGTTCACCCTCCATATCCAAAACCTGCCCTGCCACCATACCCAGACTTCCTGAAGCTAGGGATAAGTTAGCAATCAAGTCCACCTTGATCTGACTTGGCAAATCTGCCTGCGCTATCAAGGCATAAGGATCTAGAAACAAGGCATCTCCAGCCAAAATCGCCATAGCTTCTCCAAATTTTTGTGATTTGTCAAGCGCCCTCGACGGTAATCATCATCATCCATAGCTGGAAGATCATCATGAATCAAGCTCCCTGTATGAATCATTTCCAAGGCAGCAGCTACCTGCGCGTGAGCAGGTTTGATCGCAACCTGCAAGGCTTCCAGAACTTCTAACAAGAGAAAAGGACGGATACGCTTGCCACCAGCATGAATGGAATAGAGAACAGACTCTCGCAAACTAGAAGCAAACTGCTGGTCTCCATAAAAATCTTCCAAGGCCGACTCGACAAGAGCTAATTTTTCTTGCTTCTTCATTCAAAATCACTTTCTGTTCCGTCTTCTTGCATGACCTTGACCAAGGTCTTTTCAGCCTTGTCCAACGTCGCTTGGAGCTCTTTTGACAAGACCATGCCCTTTTGAAAGGCCGCAATCGCATCTTCCAAAGCAATTTCACCATTTTCCAAACTTTGGACAATAGTCTCCAGTTCTGCTAGGTTTTCCTCAAATTTCTTTTGTTTTGACATCTTTAACCTCTAATTCTACTCGACCATCTCGCATCAAAAGCGTCACTTGGTCTTTTTTCTTCAAATTTTCAATCGAATCAACTACGGACTCTTCTTTTTTGACAATAGCATAGCCACGCGCCACGATTCGACTGGTATCCAACATGAGCAAAGCTTCTGAAAGACGCTTGACTTCAGCAACCTTGGCATCATAAACCAGCGCCATTTGGCTACGGAGGAGCTTATCCAACTGGCCTAGACGGTCTTGATAACGTTGGATTTTGGTAACAGGTGATAATTGTACCAGTCGATGCGTCCTTGCTTGGACGACTTGTTTGTTATCAGAAATCCGTGTATGTAAACTTTGTTTAAACGCAGTTGCAGTTGATCCAAGCGTTGCATATAGCCATCATACAAACGCTCTGGCTGTCTAAAGATAACAGACTGACTGCATTTTTTCAAAGCTTCTTGTTTCTTCGATAGGACATTTCGGACTGCTGTTGCCATCCGCTTTTCCTGATTTTGCAAATGAGCTAATACATCCAACTTGGTCACAGGTGTTGCTAGTTCAGCTGCAGCTGTTGGCGTCGCAGCTCGTCTATCTGCCACAAAATCTGCCAAGGTCACATCCGTCTCATGCCCCACACTAGAGATAACTGGTAAACGAGATTCAAAAATCGCTCGCACCACAATCTCTTCGTTAAAGGCCCAAAGGTCCTCGATAGAACCTCCACCACGACCAATAATGAGCAAATCCAAATCGTCCCGTTGATTAGCACGCGCAATATTTCGAGCAATTTCCTCCGCAGAACCTTCACCTTGCACCTTAGTCGGATAGAGAAGAATATCGACACCTGGGAACCGCCTGCTGACAGTCGTGATAATGTCTCGAATAACGGCTCCACTGCGACTAGTTACTACACCAATTCTCTTAGAAAATTGGGGCAGAGGTTGCTTGAACCTCTCTTGAAACAGGCCTTCTTCTGTCAATTTTTTCTTGAGTTGTTCAAACTGAATCGCAAGCGCCCCAACCCCATCAGGCTCAGCCTTTTCAATGATGATGGAGTAGCTACCACTTGGTTCGTAGACCTGCACACGCCCAATTACATTGATCTTCATCCCTTCTTCCAGATCGAAGCCTAATTTCTGATAAATCCCTGACCAGATGGTCGCTTGAATAACGGCATGGTCATCTTTAGGGAGAAATATTGGTGAGTAGGGCGTTTACGAAAGTTGGAAACTTGACCAGTTAAATATACCCGTTCCAAGTACGGGTCTTTATCGAATTTCATTTTCAGATACTTGGTCAAAGTTGTTACCGATAAATACTTTTCCATCTCCACCTACTACTCATTTTCTTGCTCTTTCATGGGTATTATTATACCAAAAATATGCCTAAAAATCTCCATTTATGTACCATTATGAGGGAAAAATAGAAAAAGGAGGTAAGGCCTCCACATCTGTTTATTTGCTGTTTCGAGCTTCTTCCAAAATCTTTGCAATCTTGGTTGTCAAAAGATCGATAGCCACTGTATTGCTGACTCCCTCAGGAATGACGATATCAGCATAACGCTTGGTTGGTTCGATAAACTGGTGGTACATTGGTTTGACCACACCTAAATACTGATCAATAACACTATCAAGGCTACGGCCACGCTCTTCCATATCGCGCTTGATACGACGAATAATGCGCACATCATCATCTGTATCCACAAAAATCTTGATATCCATCAAATCACGCAGACGCTTGTCCTCCAAAACCAAAATCCCCTCAACGATAAAGACATCTTGAGGCTCCTGACGATAGGTCTTGCTGCTTCGTGTATGCTCTGTATAGTCATAAGTCGGAATGTCCACCGGACGCCCTGACAACAACTCCTTAATCTGCTCGATCATCAAGTCTGTATCAAAGGCAAAAGGATGGTCATAGTTGGTTTTGACACGCTCTTCAAAGGTCAAGTGAGACTGATCCTTGTAGTATGAATCATGCTCAATCATGGAAATCTTTTCATCAGGAAAATGCGATAAAATGGCTCTTGAAACACTGGTCTTACCTCCACCAGAACCACCTGTCACTCCGATAATGATTGGTCTATTTGCATGCTATCCTCCGTTTTTTTATCCGTCGTCTATTCTATCACATTTTTTGCAAAATTTATAGTCTAGTTTGGATAGTCTAGGGAAAACAATTCCAATCCCTACACCCAGTTAGACTAGCTAAAAACCTTCCTTGGCTTATAGAGATTGCCCCGTTTTTCTAGAATGGCTAGCAATGTATCGCCTTCAAAAGCAGCCAATTCCTTATCCGACTGTTCTAGCTCGATAAAACGACCAAAGCGCACTTCTGTAGCCTCTTCTGGACTTAGGAAAACTTTGATAAGGTCGCCTGTCCCAATCTCTAGAGGATGGAGAAAGTCCAGTTGACCAGCCTCTACTTTTTCAGCAATTTCTTCCAAGGTAAGGGCATTTTCTAACTGTAACCCTGCCGCACTAGTCCGTGTCAGATGTGACATGTGAGCTGCATAACCCAGCTTGTCTCCCAAGTCAACCGATAAGGTACGGATATAAGTCCCTTTACTGCATTTTACACAAAAAGTAAAGCGTGCAAGATGACTCTCATAAGAAATCGGACTTGTCCGCTCAAATTGATAAATAGTCACCTGACGTTCTGGACGCTCCACTTCCTGACCTGCACGCGCATACTCATAGAGCTTGCGACCATTGACCTTAACAGCTGAATACATAGGTGGAATCTGAGTAATAGGCCCAGTCAGACTGGCTATCGCTTCATCAACAAGTTTTTCATCCAAGGGTGATAAAACAGGTGTCTCTGCGACCACTTCCCCACTGGCATCCTCAGTCGTCGTGGAATAGCCCAGAGTGATTTCCCCCTCATAGACCTTGCCCTCGTCCTGCATAAACTCGACCATGCGTGTCGCCTTGCCAACCGCAATCGGCAAAACTCCCACTACATCTGGATCCAAGGTTCCACCATGACCAATTTTCTTGGTTCCCAAAATCTTACGCAGTTTAAAAACCGCATCATGCGAGGTCATCCCCGCTTCTTTTTTTAAGTTGATAATACCGTTCATATTTGCTTTCTCACTCCCCCTTCAACGCTTCAAACTTCGCTTTCATGGTTGGATTTTTTCGGGTCAATTTTTTAACTGAAACATCTTCCAACTTGTTGTTAGCTAGACGGAGTTGGTTTTCAGATGTTGTTAAGAACTTTTTAACCTCTTCCATGCGTTTGATGGCCTTGTCGATTTCATCAATAGCTTTGCCAAAGTTGGTCGAAGCTGAATTATAGTTCTTAGCAAAGGCCTGTTTAAAGGCATCCAAGTCTTCCTCAAAATGCGTAATGTCGATATTTTGCTCGCGAACCAAGGCTAACTCCTGCTTATATTTTAGGGAATTAAGCGCCGCATTGCGTAATAAACCAATCAATTGAATAAAGAACTGAGGACGAACCACATACATCTTTTCATACTCGTGACTGACATCTACAATCCCTGTGTTAAAGTAGTCATTATCGGCCTCCAGCATGGTCACCAAAACAGCATACTCACAGTTCTTCTCCCGACGGTCCTTGTCCAATTCCTTGTAAAAATCTGCATTCTTATGCTTCTTCTCTGTTCCGTCCGCTTCATTTTCATCTCGAACATAATAGAGATAATCTCTACCCCATTTTCATCACACTCACGGAAGATAAAGTCTCCCTTAGACCCACGCGCAGAGACCTTGTTATCCTTCTCAAAGTAAGCATTGGGAAAGGCAAAACTGCGGACCTTGTTAAACTCACTCTCTGCATACTGTTCCAAACTTTCCCCGATAGCTTTGGTGGATTGTTGTGCTTTGAAATTCTTATAGAACTCGACCTGTTCACTGGCTGCTTTGAGTTGAGCTTCATAGTTTTGCTTAACAGAAGCAAGAGAAAGCTCATTTTCTTTTTCTTGTAAAAGGAGCTGATTTTTGACCTGATCCCGTTCTTTTTCTAGGTCAGAAAGGGTCTTTTGCAGTTGATTTTCGTGCTCCAATCGCAAGGTCGCCAACTGGTTTTCCAAGGCCTGTACTTCCTTATCCTTAGCCAATAAAGCCTCATGGCTTGTTTGTTCAACTTCTTTCTTAGCCAATTCTTTTTCTGTATCAAAGTTTTGGATTTGACTCTGTAATTGCGCAATTTCTTGATCTTTTTGAGCAAGTTTGGTCTGTTGCTCATTCATAGCTTTTTGCTCAGCCAAGGCCAGTTCCCGATTCATGCGATCGTGCAATTCCTTATCAAACTCTGTCGTTCTCACTTGGGACAGAAGTTCCGCATACTGACTCTCATTTACTGTAAAGACTTCCCCACAATTGGGACATTTGATTTCATTCATAACTTTCCTCTTTCTAGACTTCTGTAACCATTATATCATGCCTGAGGGAAAATCAAAAACAGCGAGTCGAAACCCACTGTTTATCTTCTTTTACTTTAAATTTTTTCCAAGGCCAAGCGCAAGTCTTCAATCAAATCATCTACATTTTCAAGACCGATTGACAAACGAATTTGGTTTGGTGTGACACCTGCTGCTTCTAGATCTTTTTCTGACAATTGACCGTGAGTAGTTGTAGCTGGATGGACAACAAGCGATTTGGCATCTGCAACGTTTGCTAGGTCAGAGAAGATTTCTAAATGATCAATTACCTTGCGTGCTTCTGCCTCCCCACCTTTGACATGGAAGGTAAAGATGGAACCCACACCTTTTGGTAAATATTTCTCAGCCAAGGCATGGTAAGGACTGTCTGCAAGTTTTGGATAGTTGACTTTTTCTACCTTAGGATGGTTGACAAGGAAATCAACAATTTTCTCTGCATTTTGCACATGGCGTTCTACACGAAGAGAAAGGGTTTCAAGTCCTTGTAGCAAGAGAAAGGCATTAAATGGCGACAAGGCCGCCCCTGTATCACGGAGCAATTGAACACGGACAGCGATAATAAAAGCTGCTGCACCCACATCACGAGTATAGCTCAAGTTATGATAACTTGGGTCTTCCTCAACAAATTGAGGAAATTTCCCTGAAGCTGCCCAGTCAAAACGACCGCTATCGACAATCACTCCACCAATAGTTGTACCATGCCCACCGATAAACTTAGTCGCAGAGTGAATGGCAATATCTACACCGTGAGAAAAAACATTAATCAAATAAGGTGTAGCAAAGGTATTGTCAGAAACGAGTGGAATCTGATGCTTATGAGCAATCTCTGCCAATTTTTCCAGGTCTGGAATGTTAATCAAGGGGTTACCCAAGGTTTCAATCAAGACAAGCTTGGTATTGTCATTGATAGCTGCTTCTACTTCCTCCAAATTATCCACATCAACAAAAGTTGTTGTGATTCCATAACGAGGAAGGGTTTCTTTCAAGAGATTAAAAGTTCCACCGTAAATAGTTGAGGCCGCTACAACATGGTCACCCGCATGGGCAAGTGCCAAAATCGTATAAGTCACTGCTGCCATACCTGATGCTGTTGCAAGAGCTCCTACACCACCTTCAAGTGCTGCAATTCGTTCTTCAAAGGCCGCTGTTGTAGGGTTGGTGATACGAGTATAGATATTACCTGGTTTTCTCAAGGCAAAAAGATCCGCACCTTCCTGCGTGTCATCAAAAACAAAGGATGTTGTTTGATAAATCGGCACTGCACGAGACTTAGTTGCTGGATCCACAACTTGACCAGCGTGTAGTTGCAAAGTTTCAAATTTAAAATCACGAGTCATAAGGCGACCTCCAAATAGTTTGATTAAGAATATTGTAGCACCTTAAGTTATAGTTTACAAGCATCAGTTTTCTATATTTTGATATAAGAACTAACTATTACCTTATTTTAAAAACGAAAAAGGCACGATTCAATCGTGCTCAGTTTCTTAATCTACATAAGTATCTTCGTTTTTATTGAGGAAGGCATATGGAAGACCCATCAAGAGACCACCGCCAATCAAGTTTCCAACGAAGGTTACACCCCAGTGACGAAGCATATTTCCAACACCGAAGTTAGCAATTGAATCAGCAGCAACACTGAATTTCACAATCGCGAAAGAAGCAAAGTTCGCAGCAATGTGCTCGTTTGTTAAGAATACAAACATGTAAATCGCTGACAACACAAGCCAAAGTTTGGCACCACCATCTTTGACCAAAACAAATGAAAGAATCGCAATATTTACGAAAATATTTGCTAAAATACCTTCAAGTAAGACTAACTCATTGGAACGGCCTAACTTCATCTCTACAACCCCAGAGATAAAACTATCATGAGTCAGATTTGCATAGGCTGCTGAGTGGGCAAAGCCCCAACCTGCTATTAAAGCTCCGATAAGATTGAACAAGGTACAGTAAAGTAAAATCTCAGCTGTTTTTCTCCAAGAGATTTTTTTCAAGAAACTACCAGCAGTCAAGAACATCATGTTTGATGTTACCAACTCGGCATTCAAGAAAACAATGTAGGCCAATCCCCAAGCAAAGACAAATGGGAAGAGGAAACGTCCACTACCTGGAGCGATTTTATTAATCAAATCAGCCCCAACTGCACCAGCAGCTGTACTGAAGGTTAAAAATGTACCTGCAAACATAGCACGAATCGCATACTTCAATTTGCTTTGACTATAAAGACTTTCCTTCTTCTTGCAAGCAAATTCAATCTTTGAGATAAATTCTGAAGAAACCATAATAAACTCCTAAAACTTTTATTTGTGATAATTATATCACAAACTTTAGAATTAAGGAAGCGTTTTCTGTACTTCATAACAGTTTATTTTGAAACTCAATCTATAAAAAAATCAGTAAAACCTAAGATTTTACTGATTTATCTTTAATAACGTTGCTTATATGGTTGATTGAAAGCTGTTAGAATTTCTTCAGGTGTTTGTGAATAGTCTTTTGTTTCTTTCAAATCACCTTTTACAATAATCCGCTCTGTCGCATCATAGTCCACACAAGTTACAAGTGTGATCTCATCAACACCACTACGGTCATCAATCTCATCCACACGATCTGGTGTTACATGCTTGACCTCATGAATGACATAGGTATAAACCTTATCCTTATCAGTTAGATAAATTTTCATCCCATTTAGCACGTGATAATGGAGAAAATAGCATCTGACTGGCATTTTCCGCCGTGAAGATATGATGGCTCGCAAGTGAATAGTTTCCTTTCCCCATTACTTGGTCACGCTTCATCGTACCAGCTCCATAGAAAAGATTGACATTATCAAGACCTTTAAAAATAGGTAAGTTAATTTCTACTTCAGGAATAGCAATCCCACCAATAACTGGTAATTTTTGAGAATTCCATTGTGAGGATAAGACAGCTTCTGATGAAATGGCTTTTACTGAATCAAAGTCAAAATTACCTTCTGTATCTTGATTTTCTTCCAATTTTTCTTTTGATACCTGGCTAACTTGATACTTATTAGTATTCCAAACCATGAAGATATCACGAATTTTTGAATTAAAGATTAATACCAGTGACAAGAGGATTAAGAATCCTGCCAAGACATTGATTAGTAGATTTTTACGATTTGTTTTCTTTTTGTTCTTTTTATGAGACATTATGCTTCACCTTCTATTTCGTTTTCTGTCCCAACTTCTTCTTTTTCTGACGCTGCTACCGTTGTAAAGGTTACAATTTTGGCATCTTGATCCAGGCGCATCACTTTAACTCCCATAGTTGAGCGCCCTGTTTGTGAAATATTGGCAACGTTGGTTCGAATCATGACACCTGTATCAGTGATAATCATCAAATCTTCATCACCTTTAACAGTCAAAAGACCTGATAAAGGACCATTTTTCTCAGCTACATTAGCCGTCTTCATCCCTTTACCACCACGACCTTTTGTTGGATATTCGGTCGCAACTGTGCGCTTACCATATCCTTTTTCTGTGATGATAAGAACCTCGTCCTGGTCTGTAATCACACTAGCACCAACAACTGTGTCCCCTTCACGGAGATTGACACCTTTCACACCAGTAGCGATACGACTCATGCCTCGAACGGCTGATTGATTAAAGCGAACTGCATAACCAAACTTGGTACCAATGATAATGTCCGTATCTTCTTCTGTCAGTAAGACATTAATCAACTCATCTTCATCCTTGAGGTTCAATGCTTTAAGTCCATTTTGACGAATATTAGCAAACTCCTTAACGCTGGTTCTCTTCACAATACCATGACGAGTTATGAAGAAGAGATAAGCGTCATCGCTACGTTCAGATTCAACATTGATGATGGTCTGAATGCTTTCACCTTCATCCAATTTCAAAAGATTGACTATTGGTAATCCCTTGGCAGTACGGCCATACTCAGGAATTTCATATCCTTTAAGGCGATAGACACGACCTTTATTTGTGAAGAAGAGTAGATGATCATGAGTGCTAGTTGACACTAACTCTCTGACAAATCATCATCTTTGACACCTGTCCCTTGAACACCGCGACCACCACGTTTTTGAGCAGTAAACTCAGCTTGGTCCAGGCGTTTGATGTAGCCCTTGTTAGAAAGCGTAATCAAGACATCCGATTCTTCAATCAAGTCTTCATCTTCAAGACTCAAGACTTCACCAACCATCAATTCAGTACGGCGTTGGTCGCCAAACTTACGCTTGACTTCGTCTAATTCATCTTTAATGATCTGAGAAACACGTTCTGGTTTAGCAAGAATATCTGCTAAATCCGCAATCAGAGCCAAGAGGTCATCATACTCAGACTGAATCTTATCACGTTCCAAACCTGTCAAACGACGAAGACGCATATCAAGGATGGCCTGACTTTGACGTTCAGAAAGTTTAAACTTGCTCATCAACTCAGCTTGTGCTTCAGCATCCGTTTCACTAGCACGGATGATACGAATCACTTCGTCAATATGGTCTAGTGCGATTAAGAGACCTTCTAAATATGAGCACGCGCTTCTGCTTTTTCCTTATCAAAACGTGTACGACGAACAACCACTTCTTTTTGGTGCTCAATATAAGCATCCAAAATCTGACGAAGAGATAAAATCTTCGGTACCCCATTTTGTATTGCAAGCATATTGAAACCAAAGTTGGTTTGCATCTGGGTCATCTTGAAGAGGTTATTGAGGATAACATTGGCTGAGGCATCGCGCTTGACTTCGATCACAAATCGAACACCTTCACGGTTTGACTCATCACGTACTGCTGTGATACCCTCAATGCGTTTTTCCTGAACCAAACGAACAATATGCTCGTGCACCTTAGTTTTATTGACCATATAAGGAAATTCTGTTACAACGATGCGCTCACGGCCTGTCTTAGTTTCTTCGATTTCAGTACGAGAACGAAGAACAATCGAACCTTTACCTGTTTCGTAAGCCTTATGGATACCTGATTTCCCCATAACAAGGGCACCAGTTGGAAAATCTGGCCCAGGCAAGACTTCCATCAAATCCTTAGTGGTCACTTCAGGATTATCCATGACCAACTTCACTGCATCAATGGTTTCACCCAAATTGTGAGGTGGAATATTGGTAGCCATCCCAACAGCAATACCAGTTGCTCCATTAACCAAAAGGTTTGGAAAACGAGCTGGCAATACCACTGGTTCACGTTCATTGGCATCGTAGTTATCAACAAAATCAACCGTATTTTTATTGATATCACGAAGCATCTCCAGAGCAATCTTGCTCATACGTGCCTCAGTGTAACGCTGGGCGGCAGCACCATCACCATCCATGGAACCAAAGTTCCCATGGCCATCTACAAGCATGTAACGGTAGCTCCACCATTGAGCCATACGAACCATAGCTTCATAGATAGAGGAATCCCCGTGTGGGTGATATTTACCCATGACGTCCCCAGTAATACGAGCAGATTTTTTATGGGGTTTGTCTGGGGTAACACCTAATTCATTCATTCCATAGAGAATCCGACGGTGAACAGGCTTCAAGCCATCTCGAACATCAGGAAGAGCCCGCGCTACGATAACACTCATGGCGTAATCGATAAAGCTTGTTTTCATCTCCTTTGTCAGATTGACATTCACTAAATTTCTATCCTGCATTAATAAATGCCTCATTTCACAATTAGTAACTAAATATATTATACCACAATGTCTGCCATATTTCAGGTATCTAGAACCACTAAAACGTTTACATCAAGAACTGCAAGGCATATCCGTGACAAAGCATTTTAAAAGTGATAAAATTAAAATAACTGGGGAAATCCCTAAATAAAATTAAGGAGATGTTTAGAATAATGACTACAACTAAACAACACAAAAAAGTTATCCTTGTCGGTGATGGTGCTGTAGGTTCATCTTACGCTTTTGCTCTTGTTACTCAAGGAATCGCACAAGAACTTGGTATTATTGAAATTCCTCAATTGTTTGAAAAAGCAGTTGGTGATGCTGAAGACCTTAGCCACGCGCTTGCATTTACTTCACCAAAGAAAATCTACGCTGCTAAATACGAAGACTGTGCGGATGCTGACCTTGTTGTTATCACTGCCGGCGCTCCACAAAAGCCAGGTGAAACTCGTCTTGACCTTGTAGGTAAAAACCTTGCTATCAACAAATCAATCGTAACACAAGTTGTTGAATCTGGTTTCAAAGGTATCTTCCTTGTTGCTGCTAACCCAGTTGACGTCTTGACTTACTCAACTTGGAAATTCTCTGGATTCCCTAAAGAACGTGTTATCGGTTCAGGTACTTCACTTGACTCAGCTCGTTTCCGTCAAGCACTTGCTGAAAAAATTGGTGTAGATGCACGTTCAGTTCACGCCTATATCATGGGTGAACACGGTGACTCTGAGTTTGCCGTTTGGTCACATGCTAACGTTGCCGGTGTAAAATTGGAACAATGGTTGCAAGCTAACCGTGACTTGAATGAAGCTGACCTAGTAGAACTCTTCATCTCCGTTCGCGACGCTGCATACTCAATCATTAACAAGAAAGGTGCTACATACTACGGTATCGCTGTAGCCCTCGCTCGTATCACAAAGCTATTCTTGACGATGAAAATGCAGTACTTCCACTTTCTGTATTCCAAGAAGGTCAATACGGTGTTGAGAACGTCTTTATCGGTCAACCAGCTATCGTTGGAGCACACGGTATCGTTCGTCCAGTAAACATTCCATTGAACGACGCAGAAACTCAAAAAATGCAAGCATCTGCAAAAGAATTGCAAGCTATCATTGATGAAGCATGGAAAAATCCTGAATTCCAAGCGGCTTCAAAAAACTAATCTAGCTATAGACAACTCCTTGAATCATCAGGGGGTTGTTTTTTTTCTGTATTTAAACTTAATATCTGTTTTACGTTCGTTTCTACAAGACAGCAGAGATTATGTAAGCCATAGAAACGTTAAAACAACAACTGTAATCTACACTCATATTACAAATGTCATGAAAGAATCAGTGATTGATTCACTTGATACTGTCTCATTAAATAGCAAGTAAAAAGTTTTCCCCCATAGACAAAAAAAATAGCCCATCATACAGGCTAGAAGCTTGATATGATAGACTATTTATCTTTTAATTAACGGACTGTACGGATACGCATTGTATTTGTACGAACAGCTTCTCCTACTGGTACACCAGCAACGATAACGATATCATCACCTGATTCAACAAGACCTGCTTCTACTGCTTTACGTTCAGCAATTTCGAACATATCGTCAGTTGATGATGGAGCATCTGTCAACATTGGGATAACACCCCAGTTCAACATCAAGCCACGTTCTGTAAATTCGTCGAATGTCAATGCCAAGATATCAGCATTTGGACGGTATTTAGAAATCAAACGTGCAGTGTGTCCAGTTTTAGTAAGAGTTACAACCAATTTAATATCCATTGAGTTAGTAGCATCTTTTACAGCTGAAGCCATTACTTCTGTCTTAGAATTACGCTCAAATGAATCTGAATCAAGACGTCCGTATTCATTAAGAAGAGTTTGAGCGTTCTTGTCGATTGTAGCCATTGTAGTTACTGACTCAAGTGGGTATTTACCATTTGCAGACTCACCTGAAAGCATTGTAGCGTCAGTACCATCGATAACAGCGTTAAATACATCTGATACTTCTGAACGAGTTGCACGTGGTTTTTCAGTCATTGTTTCAAGCATGTTTGTTGCAGTGATAACAACCTTACCTGCAGCATTAACTTTCTTGATAATCATTTTTTGGTAAACTGGAACCATTTCGAACGGTACTTCGATACCCATGTCACCACGAGCAATCATGATACCATCAGCAGCTTCGATGATTTCATCCAAGTTGTCGATACCTTGTTGGTTTTCGATTTTAGCGAACAATTGAACATGTCCGTTTCCAGTTTCTTTACAGATTGCACGAACTTCGTTGACGTCTTTTGCAGTACGTACGAATGAAATCGCGATGAAGTTGATTCCTTGTTCAAGACCAAAACGGATATCATCGTTGTCACGTTCAGCAAGTGCTGGGAAAGGAATTTTAGTGTTAGGGATGTTCACACCTTTTTGTTTAGCGATGATACCATCGTTTTCAACTTCTACGATAAATTCGCGAGCTGTATCGTCTTTTTCGATAACACGAAGACCAAGTTTACCATCGTCAACCAAAACTTGACGACCAACTTCAACATCATCATAGATGTCAAGAGCACCAGCAACGTTCAATGCGATCACATCACGAGTTGATTTGATTCCTTGCTTAGTAGCAACACGAATTTTTTCACCAGTTGTGTAAGAGTACTCTTTTGCATCTCCTTCAAACAATTCAGTACGGATTTCTGGTCCTTTTGTATCAAGAAGGAAACCAACTTTTTTACCTGCAAGTTTTTCAGCAAGTTTAACAGTTGCCATACGGTCACCTTGTTCTTGGTGGTCACCGTGTGAGAAGTTGAAACGGAATGTATTAGCACCAGCTTCAATCAATTTAGCAATGTTTTTAGCTGAAGCTTCAACATCAAGTTTTTCACCCCAGTATCCGTCATCACCGAATTTTTTACCACCACGGATTTCTACCGCAGGTCCCAAAGTTGCAACGATTTTTACACGTTTGTTCATGATTTTTGTGACTCCTTTATATGACCTCTTTGGTCTTATTAACTAATTTTTTAATTATGACAAGCTCTTATTCAAGCTAGATAGCTCAATGTCGGCTTTATGTGGATTATTAACCACAATCTTACCATCTTCAGTAAGACTAAACAATGCACCTTCTTCTGCAGTACCAAGAATTGGATTTTCAACCATTTTCTCGTTACGAATACCAACCGCAACACCACCAATACCTTCTTTAAGAAGTTTAACGGCATGGGCACCCATACGTGACGCCAATACACGGTCACGAGCAGTTGGAGAACCACCACGTTGAATATGTCCAAGTTCTGTTACGCGAAGGTCACTTGTGTCTCCAGCTTCTTTTAGTTTTTGACCAAATTCAGCCGCTGACATCACACCTTCTGCCAAGACGATAATATTGTGTTTTTTACCACACTCATAACCACATTTAATGCTCTCTACGATATCTTCAAACTTGAAACCTTCTTCAGGGATGATAATTTCATCAGCACCAGTTGCAATACCAGCCCAAAGAGCAATATCACCAGCATTACGTCCCATAACTTCAATAACAAAAGTACGACGGTGACTTGATGATGTATCACGAATCTTATCGATAGCATCCATAGCAGTAGTAACAGCTGTGTCAAAACCGATTGTAAAGTCAGTACCAACGATATCGTTATCGATTGTACCTGGAAGACCGATAGCTGGGAAACCATGCTCAGTCAAACGCATGGCACCGTGGTAAGATCCGTCTCCACCAATAACAACTACACCTTCAATTCCGTGTTTTTTCAATTGCTCAATCCCTTTAAGTTGCCCTTCAACTTGAGCGAACTCTGGATAACGAGCTGAGTGAAGGAAAGTACCACCACGAGAAATGATGTCTCCTACTGAAGCTGCATCTAGGGGATGAATTTCACCGGCAACCATACCAGCATATCCGTCATAGATACCGAATACTTCCATTCCTTCTGAAATTGCTTGACGAACAACTGCACGGATGGCAGCATTCATACCAGGGGCGTCTCCACCACTAGTTAAAACAGCAATACGTTTCATTTGGTTTATGCTCCTTTTTCTTTTAACATTCTTACTGATTATATCACATTTAATTGGAAAATTCTTCTATTTTCCGTAATTTTAGCGATAAATCGTTTTCATAACGATTCCACCTAATTTCGCTTCTAATTCATCAGATTTAGCCACAAAATGCTGAGGAGATACAATGGTTTTCCGTTCCTCTTCATACCTGATGATGACTGGAATTGAGCCTTTATATTGCTCTAAAATACGTGAAATTTCTTGATCCAATTCATGATTTTTCACCTGAATCCAAAAGCGCTCAGCCACTGCTTCTCTTATTTCTTGTGCAATCATTTGCAGACGGCCATCACGTGACTGGACTTTCCCTTTGATATAGTAGAAGGCTCCCTCTCTTACTTCCTGTCCAACCTGCCGATATAGGTCTGAAAAAAGGGTAACATCCAATTTTTTCTTACTATCATCTACCTGTAAGAAGGCCATATTTTCGCCCTTTTTGGTACGAATCACTTTTATTTTCTGAACTTCAACCAAAATAATAGCATAGCTATTTTCTGACAAATTACTAATAGGAGTAATTGGATAAATAGACTTGCTTAAAATAGCTTGTAGGGGATGTTTGCTAATTCCTACTCCTAAAAGCTCCTGTTCCATATAAAATTTTTCTTGCTCTGTCCAATCTTCCGATTCCTGCCAGCTATAAATTGTATCACCGAACAAACTTCCTAACTCTTTTACAAATTCAAATAGATTAGCTAAATTATTGAATACTTTTTGACGATTTTTTTCAAATGAATCGAAAAGGCCAACTTTTACCAAAGGTTCTAGCAGAGGAAGTTTCAGATAATTCTCAGGTAATTTAGCTACAAAATCTTCAATGTTCGAATAGGGTCTATTTTCAATGATCCAAAGCGCCAAATCTTTGCTGACTCCCTTAATCGATTTCAAACCTAGATAGATAGACTTATTGGCGATTTTATCGTGATAGGGAATGGTGTTAATTGACAGAGGGACTACTTCAAATCCTGCTTCTAGGGCATCCATTAAGTAATCACTGTTGGAAGAATTCAACATGACCTGATAAAAATGGCTGGATAATGCGTTTTGAAATAAGCCAACTGGAAGGCCAAGGCTGAGTAGGCATAGGCATGAGAACGGTTAAAACCATAACCAGCAAACTTCTCCATGACATCAAAGACCTGCTCTGCCTTTTCCGCAGTATGGTCAGCTCCTAATGCTCCTTGGATAAAGGATGCTCTCATCTCATGCATGGCAGAGGCATCCTTTTTCCCCATAGCCCGACGCAAAATATCGGCTTTTCCGAGACTAAATCCAGCAAATCGCTGAGCAACCTGCATAACCTGCTCCTGATAGAGCATGATACCATAGGTTGGAGCCAAAATATCCTCCAGCACTGGATCTAGAACAGTCACTTCTTCCTGCCCATGCTTTCTTGCCACAAAATTATTGATATAGTCACTAGCACCTGGTCTATTTAGGGAAGTAGTTGCTACGACATCTTCAAAGCAGACTGGCTGCACACGCTTAAGTAGACGAATGGCACCAGGTTGCTCAAATTGAAAGATACCTTTTGTATTACCAGAGGCAAATAAAGCTAACGTTTCTTTGTCTTCCAAATCAATCTCGTTGATAGCTATCTTAACACCTTCTGTTTCAGCAAGCAATTCTTGCATCTTCTGGACAAAGGTCAAATTTCGCAATCCCAGAAAGTCCATCTTCAAAAGCCCACTTGCTTCAACTCCATGAGCATCATACTGAGTCAGTGGAATTTCGTCCCCATGCTTCAGAGGGATGTAGTCGGTCAAGTCTTGGTCACTAATGACAACACCAGCCGCATGGACAGAGGTTTGTCTTGGATATCCCTCAATCTTGCAGGCAATTTCAAAGGCTTTTTGGTATTCTAACTTACTATTGATTTGCTGACGAAACTGTAGATTGCCCTCATAGGCTGACTTGAGATTATCACGAAAACTGATTTTCTTGGTAATTGCGGACAATTCATACTCTGGAACACCAAAGCGTTTCAAAACATCACGCAGAGCCTGCTTGGCACCAAAGGTAGAAAAAGTAACGATTTGTGCAGCATGTTTACTGCCGTATTTATTACCAACATATCTGATAAAATCTGGACGATAAATATCTGGAATATCAATATCAATATCAGGCATAGTATAACGTTCACGATTGAGGAAACGTTCAAATCAGATTTTTCTCTACCGGGTCAATCCCTGTGATATCCAAGGCATAGGACACCAAACTACCAACTGCAGATCCCCGTCCCATTCCCATATAATAGCCATTCGAACGTCCAAAACGCAACAAATCCCAAACAACCAAGAAATAATCATCAAAGCCCATATCATGAATAACAGCCAATTCTTGATCTAGACGGTCTTGATATTCTTTACCAGTCAACCCCTTATGAGAAAGTCCCAATTCAGCACGTTCTCTCAACTCTTCTACTGCTGGTCGCGCTGGATTAAAGCGAGGCAGTTTCAGACTAGTATCCAAGTCATAATAAATTCCTGAAATAAGTTTTTCTAAATTGTCCAAGGCTTGCGGAAAACGTTCTTGGAATAGTTTCTCTAAAGAACTGGCTGATATAAGGACATCTTGTCGTGAGCGTAAGGAAACTTCTCTGAGTGGTAGATTTTCTTTAATCGCTGTTAACACTTGTAGAACTTCTCTATCCCTGCTTTCAAAAGCATTGACCCGATAAAGGGGCAAGATTGGATGATGAAATTCGCTGGCCAGTGTTTCTGGATAAACTCCAATATAGTAATCACAGTCTAGTTCCAACGACTCCAGTCCATCAAAATAAGGCACAATTACTGCAATATCCTCTAGGTACTGAGATAGAACTGACCATGTTTTTTCCCCCTGCATCCTAGCTGTTGAAAGTTTCATCAACTGCTGATAGCCCACACTAGATAGAGCTAAAAAGCGCAAATTCACTTCCTGCTCATCCACTAAAAGAGTCATTTCAAGCCCTAGTAAAGGATGAATACCGTATTTTTTTGTAACCTCTAGAAAGTCGAAAGCCCCATAAAGATTGTCAATGTCCATCATAGCCAAATGAGTGTAGCCATAGTCTTTAGCTGCTCTCACATACTTGTCTATTGAAATAACACTCTCCATAAAACTATAGACTGTTTTTGTATCTAGTTGTGCGATCAATTTACACTTCTCCTCTATCCTTCTCACTATATTATACCACTTTTCAAAAAGAGAAAGACAAAAGCATTGATTCCTGTCTATATTTTATCCTTAAAGTAAAATTTTTTGAACGAAAAAAGTAAAAATACATTTAAAGAATCAAATGATCCAGTAATTTTTTTACTTTTTTATCCCAAGAAGTGAATATATCTTTTAAAAATAGAAAGACACATCAAGTTAATCTATTTACTATTATAACTTATTTTTAGACTATAGAGTTGTACCTGTTTTTTTCATATAAATAATATTCATTATTCTTTAATTAATTTCTTTCTTACTTAATGATTCACTTTCTCCTATTTTTTTGATATAATAACCTTAATTATTATTTTACAAGGAGGTTTTATGCGCTTTAATCAATTCAGCTATTTATCACTTCCAAGAGATACTATTTTATATGAATTAAAAAAGTATGGATTTGATTTTCCATCTGAGTCAACAAATAAAAAGATGTTGGAGTCTTTTCTAAGTCGTTTCTTTTTCACTTATCAAGACACCAACTACCCACTTTCCATCCTAGCAGCTGATAAAAAAACAGACCTGCTGACTTTTTTTCAATCAGAAGATGAACTGACAGCAGATATTTTTTATACTGTTGCTTTTCAGCTTTTAGGCTTTTCTTATTTGGTTGACTTCGAAGATAGTGATGTTTTTCGTAAAGAGACTGGATTTCCCATTATATATGGTGACTTGATTGAAAATCTCTATCAGTTACTCAATACTCGCACCAAAAAGGGAAATACTCTTATCGACCAACTTGTTAGTGATGGTCTTATTCCGGAGGATAATGACTACCACTACTTTAACGGCAAGAGTTTAGCAACTTTTTCCAGTCATGATGTCATTCGTGAAGTCGTTTACGTTGAGTCTCGTGTCGATACTGACCAAAAAGGGCTACCAGACTTAGTCAAGGTCAGCATTATTCGTCCTCGTTTTGATGGACAAATCCCTGCTATCATGACAGCCAGTCCCTATCATCAGGGAACAAATAACAAGGCTAGTGACAAGGCTCTCTACAAGATGGAGGGCGAACTTGAAGTTAAACCTGCTCACAAGATTGAGCTAGAAGAACCTCAACTAAATCTTGTCCAACCTCATGGTCAAGCTGAACTTGTAGCAAAAAGTGAGGAAAGCTAACTCATATTAATGCTAGCTATAGTCTCAACGACTACTTCCTTCCACGAGGGTTTGCTAATCTCTATGTCTCAGGTGTTGGGACCAAAGACTCTACTGGTTTCATGACTAACGGAGACTACCAACAAATCGAAGCTTATAAAAATGTCATCGACTGGCTCAACGGTCGTTGCCGTGCCTTTACTGACCACACGCGACAACGTCAAGTCAAGGCTGACTGGTCAAACGGAAAAGTAGCTACAACTGGACTTTCCTATCTAGGTACCATGTCAAACGGCCTTGCCACTACTGGTGTAGATGGCTTAGAAGTTATCATTGCCGAGGCTGGTATTTCCTCATGGTACAACTACTACCGTGAAAATGGTTTAGTGACTAGCCCAGGTGGTTATCCAGGTGAGGACTTTGACTCCCTTGCTGAACTAACCTACTCTCGTAATCTCTTAGCTGGCGACTTTATTCGCGGTAATGAAGCTCACCAAGCTGATTTGGAAAAGGTAAAAGAACAACTGGATCGCAAGACTGGCGACTACAATCAGTTTTGGCATGACCGCAATTATCTGCTCAATGCTGATAAAGTGAAGGCAGAGGTTGTCTTTACCCATGGTTCTCAGGATTGGAATGTCAAACCACTTCATGTTTACCAGATGTTCCATGCTCTACCTACTCATATAAATAAGCATCTCTTTCCATAATGGTGCCCATGTTTATATAAACAACTGGCAGTCCATTGACTTCCGTGAATCCATGAATGCTTTATTGACTAAGAAATTACTGGGACAGGAAACAGATTACCAACTTCCTACTGTTATCTGGCAGGACAATACTGCTCCTCAGACTTGGTTATCTCTTGATAATTTCGGTGAACAAGATAACTTTGAAATCTTCTCACTCGGCCAAGAAGAGCAGGTTATTCAAAACCAGTACTCAGATGAGGATTTTGAGAGTTATGGTAAGACATACCAGACCTTCAATACGGAACTCTATCAAGGGAAAGCCAATCAGACTACTATTGACCTGCCTGTGACTAAAGATCTCCACCTGAACGGTCGCGCTCAGCTCAATCTTCGTCTCAAATCTAGTACAAACAAGGGACTCTTATCAGCCCAACTGCTAGAATTTGGTCAAAAGAAATACCTACAGCCTTATCCAGCTATCTTAAGTGCTAGAACCATTGACAACGGTCGCTATCACATGCTGGAAAATCTCTGTGAATTGCCATTTAGTGCAACTACACAACGAGTCATTACAAAAGGCTACCTCAATTTACAAAATAGAAATGATTTACTGTTAGTAGAGGATATCAAGGCAGGTGAATGGATGGATGTACAATTTGAACTGCAACCAACTATTTACAAGTTAAAAGAAGGAGATACTCTCCGTTTAGTCCTCTATACTACTGACTTTGAAATCACCATACGTGACAATACCGCTTACCACTTGACTGTCGATCTTGAACAGTCTACTCTTATCCTACCTTGCCAAAAGGTATAAGGAACCAGACTTTCAATATGGAAGAATTCTCAGGAAAAAGTCAATCTAATACCCACTGACTTTCCTATAATCAATAACCTCCACTTGAACAGTCGAAAGAAACTACAACTTGGTATCAAATCCAGTTCAAATAAAGGCTGTTAGAAGCCCTACTACTGGAGCTTAAACAAAAGATACCGCCCCATAACCAACATGTGTAACCCTCTATCATACACGCCACCACACCACATGTTGGACAATCTCTGTGAATTGCCGTTTAGCGTAAATTCACAACAAACCGTGACAAAATGCTACCAAAATTGAATGATTTACTATTAGTAGAGAACAACCATGCAGATGAAGGGATACCCAACTAGTGACAAGTTAAAAGAGGGAGATGCTCTCCATATCGTTCTAAATTACTACTGACTTTGAAATCATCATACGTGACAATACCGCTTACCACCCGACTGACGATCTCGTTCAGTCCACGCTTTCTGTACCTAGTACAAGGAGTAACATTATATGAATAAATCTGAACACCGACACCAACTCATACGAGCTCTTGTAACGAAAAATAAGATTCATACACAAGCTGAGTTACAATCTCTTCTTGCCGATAATGACATTCAAGTTACACAAGCTACACTTTCGAGAGATATTAAAAGTATGAATCTCTCAAAGGTGCGTGAGGAAGATAATTCCTACTACGTTCTCAATACTGGTTCCATCTCAAAATGGGAAAAACGTCTTGAAATCTACATGGAAGATGCTCTCGTCTTGATGCGCCCAGTTCAGAACCAAGTCCTGTTGAAAACTCTTCCTGGACTTGCTCAATCATTCAGTTCTATCATTGATGCTCTAAGTTTCCCTGACGCTATCGCTACCCTCTGTGGTGACGATGTCTGTCTTGTCATCTGTGAAGATGCAAATGCTGCACAACATTGCTTTGAAAAGTTGAAAAAATTCACCCCACCATTTTTCTTTGGAGAATGACAAAATTCCGTGTCTGATTAGGCACGGAATCTTTTTATAGTAAACTGAACCAAAAATTTAGTAGAGTAAATCTGGAACAGTACAATTCTACTTCTAAATCATTTTTAGAAATTACTTTAAATTCCCTAATTAATTTCGAGAAATGTTTTAGAATACGTGTCGTACTATTCTAAGTTCAATCAATTATATAATCAAAAAGAAAGGGCAGATTTTGCCCTTTCTCGATTTTAACTTCTATTTGTTACAGTTAATTTAGCTGATAATTAGAGTTTTATCTTCCTTCTTTAAGATGGATTGTCTTTTTTGGTTCGTGCTAATCTCAAGGCACGATTTGGATTGAGGCGATTAAATAGTTCTTCCAATTTCTTTTCATTCCAAACATCTGCGGCAGAAACAAAATTGCCATCCGCATCTCGGAAAGATATCGGCTTATCTCCCATATCAATCTCCTAGTCTACAAATTCAAACTCAAATTTACCAATGCGAACCAAGTCCCCATCCTTAGCACCACGCGCACGAAGGGCTTCATCAACTCCCATACCACGAAGTTGGCGGGCAAATTTCATGACTGATTCGTCACGATCAAAGTTGGTCATATTAAAGAGTTTCATTAGTTTTTCACCAGAAAGTACCCATGTGGCATCGTCATCACGACTAATTTCAAAGGCTTTCTCTTCTTCGTCAAATCCATAATAAGCTTCTTCTTCCATATCTGACTCGTCGTAGAGCAAGAATTCTGGTGTCTTGTCTAACAATTCAGCTGTAGCATCCAAGAGCGTAGCCAGACCTTGCTTGGTCAAACCAGAAATCGGGAAAATAGCTGGTAACTCTTCAAATTCATCGTAGTTTTCAGCCAATTTCTTCTTGAAGACTTCAAGATTTTCTTGACTCTCAGGCATGTCCATTTTGTTGGCTACGATAATCTGTGGACGCTCCATGAGACGGAGATTATATGACTCTAATTCTTTATTGATGGCAAGATAATCCTCATAAGGATCACGGCCTTCACTAGCTGACATATCAATGATGTGAAGGATGACACGTGTACGCTCGATGTGACGGAGGAACTGGGTTCCCAAACCAACACCTTGACTAGCACCTTCAATCAAACCTGGTAAATCAGCTACTGCAAAAGATTCACCCGATTGGGTACGAACCATTCCTAAATTTGGCACAATTGTCGTAAAGTGGTAGGCGCCGATTTTTGGTTTAGCAGATGTAATAACACTTAAAAGTGTTGATTTCCCTACAGATGGGAATCCAACTAAACCAACATCTGCTAAGATTTTTAGTTCCAATTGTAACTCACGTTCCTGACCTGGTTCTCCATTTTCAGAGATTTCCGGTGCAGGATTTTTTGGAGTCGCGAAACGAATATTTCCACGTCCACCACGACCACCGTGAGCAACGATAAATTCTTGACCATGTTCAATCAAATCTGTCAAGACCTTGCCAGTCTCCGCATCACGCACTGTCGTACCTTGTGGTACTCGAACTCTGAGGTCTTCTGCACCACGACCATGCATTCCTTTGGTCATTCCTTTTTCACCAGAATCAGCCTTGAAATGACGATTGTAGCGGAAATCCATGAGGGTACGTAGACCTTCATCTACAACGAAGACGACATTGCCTCCACGACCACCATCACCGCCCCAAGGACCGCCATTAGGGACATATTTTTCACGGCGAAAGGCAACCATGCCATCGCCACCATTACCAGCCTTGACCTTAATATTAGCTGTATCTAAAAACATACTCATTTTTTCTTCTCACTTTAAAAAAGGGCTGGGAAATCCCAGTCACTAAATTTTCTTAAATCTATTTTATAGATTACTGAGGGCACCAATTGCAGTTGCAAAAATTCCCAATAAACTTGCTACTAGCATGATAATCACGATAAACAAGGTTATTTTCTCAAACATAGTTTTTTTACGATTTCCATTATCTCCAAATGCCATTTTTCTCTCCTTCGTTACATTCTATTTTCTATTATCTTAGCATGAATTGAGCTAGTTTTCAATAGTCACTTGCTACTGGCGCAATAATCCATAAAATGATATAGGCTACAACTCCTCTCCATAACCAAAAGCAAGAACAACCCATATTACGCGAACAATAGTAGGATCCATATCAAAATAATGGGCTACCCCAGCACAAACACCTGCAATCTTTTTATCATGACCACTTCTCATTAATTGTTTTTTCATAGCTTGTCCTCTTTCTATTCTTCATGGTCTTTCCAATAATCTCTTATGCTGATTAACTGTGTTTTTGATGCCTTCAGCATCCGTCTAGAGCCTTTTACGGGCACAGCAACCACCTGTTGTGGAAGATACAAAACTGTCTTAAAGATACGCTGACTAACCGTATCATCTTTAGCTAAATCTTTCTCGAAATTATTTGAAATAATAGCATCCAGATAAAACTCATGCACTCGTTTCCCAAAGTTTTCAGCTGAAATCTCGTACAATTTTTCTGATAAGGTATGCTCATTCATATCTGGCGTTGCAATCAGGGCTTCTAAAATGGCCCCAGCCAAATCATGCTCGCCGTAATATAAAGTTCCAAACATTTTATCACTGATAAGATTGTCCAGATAAGGATTTCCGTGAGCAATGACAGGCGTCCCACTAGCTAAGCTTTCCAAGTAAGTCAAACCTTGCGTTTCGCTTGTCGATGCCGAGATGAAGAAATCCGCTGCCTTATAGTAAAGAGCCGTCTCACTAGGAGCAATCATCCCTGTAAAGATGACCGAGTCTTGAATCTCTAGTTTCTGGGCTTGCTCTTTGAGGTTATCTAAATAAGGCCCATCTCCAGCAACTACCAGCTTAACCTTGTCCTCTTCTTTCAGAACATCAGCAAAGGCTGTTAAAACTGCTTGAATGTTTTTTTCATAAGAAATTCTAGAAAGGCTCAGCAGCATCTGTTCATCCTCTTGAATTCCTAGTTTACTACGCAGTTCTTTCAAATTTTCCTGCTTGATTTCCGGACGATCAAACTTAGCTAATTCAATTCCAGTTGGAATGACCCGCTTTTCAACCTTGACCTTATAGTCAGATAGCAAGTCACGGACAATCTCACTCGGGCAAATAACCCCATCCACATCATGCAAGAAACCTCTAACCAGGTACTTGACCATACTAGGACGAATCAACATCCCCTTAGCAATATAATGCACATAGTCTTCGTATTGTGTGTGATAGGTATGAATAACGGGAATTTTCAGTTCACGCGCAATCCAAATCCCCAACAAACCAAGAGAAAATTCTGTCTGAGTATGGATAACATCCAGTTGATACTGTTTGGAAATTTCAAGCGCCTTGCTAAATCCTCGGTAGGCAAAGCGGCGATCCTTAAAAGCAAAGAAGGGAACACTTGGAATGCGGATGATTTGCCAATCCTCATAGCGATTGACATCCTTATCTGTCGTTGTAAATATGAAAACAGCATGCCCCTGCTTTTCAAGTTCTGTTTTCAAGGTTCGAATACTGGTCGCAACACCAGAAACCTGAGGAAAATAGGTATCTGTAAATAAACCAATTCGCATAGATTACCTCACTTTTTATTTTCTCCCTAAAGCGGCTTGTTTCTCATAAAAGTCCAACCAGATTTGCAACAGATGCTCTTCAGAATACTCTCTAGAAATATTCTTAGCTTTTTCTTTCAAATCTTTTAAAGCAGCAGGATTCGCTTGATATTCCAGAATAGCTTCTTTCATCTCTTCCCTATCTGCTGTCGCCCGATAATTTCCCTCCAAAATCACCTTATAGAGATCCAAATCACGCAACATAATAGGAGCTTCACAACTGGCAGCTTCTAGGATAGTCATAGGAAAGAGCTCATTGTAACTAGGTAACAAGAAAAGATCCGCTAGGGCATACAATTCGCGCATACGCTCTGGCGATACAATACCTGGAAACATCAAATTTTTAGGGGGATTGTCCATCATTTTCTTATAGCGTTCATAACCATCTGTCATACCACCAAAAGAGAAACCACCAGCCCAGATAAAGGTAATCTGAGGCAATTCCTCAGCCAGACGGATAAAGTCATCAATCCCTTTACGTTTCTGAACTTGACCAGCACCTACTACGATAAACTGATTATCACTAATACCTAGCTCTGTTCGCAGTCTGACTATCTCTTCTTGTGGTAGAGGATGCCATTTTTCCTTGTTGACAAAATTAGGAATATAGGTCACTTTTTCACGTGGAATACCAGCTGCCACCAAATCCTCAATAAACATAGGATTGACCACAACCAAGTGCTCCATCCGGTTGTAAAAAGAAAATACATAACGTTTAACAATTCCCTTTAAGAAAAATGGAATTTTCAAACTCCCCTCAAGTGTATCAGGCAAGAAATGCACATAGCCAATTTTTCTACCTGAGCGTTTCTTTTGGAATGTTGATAAATAATAGGGGAAATCAATTGTATGGAAGTGAGTCACATCTGCCTCTATTGGAAGATTTTCTGTAACAATCAATTGGTCCTTGGCATCACGGTGAAGAAGACGAACTAATTCACGGTAAGCACCTGAAACTCCCTGTCCTGCTACTTTCTCACTTGAACTCAACATATTGATGCGTAATTTCTTTTTTTCCATAACTACTATTATATCATTTTCTTTGAATAAAATCAGCAAAAGAAAGGAGAGACTAGAGGAAAAGAGGAGTAAATTTCCTCGCTTTTCCAACGGTCTCTCACATGCTTTTATATGTTTACTTAATGCCTAGGGCAATGCGGGCATAGCGACTCATTTTTTCAACGGTCCAGGCTGGATACCAGACTAATTTGACCTCAGTATCCGTTACTTCTGGCACCTCTGTCATGGCATCATAAATCTGGTCTGTCAAAAGGTCAGCTAGGGGACAACCCATAGTTGTCAAAGTCATATCAATCTCTGTTTGCCCTGTGTCACCGTCAAAACGAATCTCATAAATTAAACCAAGATTTACAATATCGATTCCCAACTCAGGGTCAATAACTTCTTCCAAGGCTGATAAAATTCGTGTTTTGATGTTTTCAATTTGCTCTTCTGTATAAGCCATATTTATCCTCACTCTTAGTCTTCAATAAAATCACGAAGCGGTTTGCTACGACTTGGTTGACGTAGTTTTCTCAAAGCCTTGGCTTCAATCTGACGGATACGCTCGCGAGTCACGTTAAAGACTTTACCCACATCTTCAAGGGTACGCATTTTCCCATCATCTAGTCCAAAACGTAGACGTAGAACATTTTCTTCACGATCTGTAAGAGTATCCAAGACCTCATCCAACTGCTCACGTAAAACGATACGAGTTGTGTAGTCTACTGGATTTTCAATCACTTCGTCTTCGATAAAGTCCCCAAGATGGCTATCATCCTCTTCACCAATCGGTGTTTCAAGAGATACTGGTTCTTGGGCAATCTTCAAGATTTCACGCACTTTGTCAGGAGTCATATCCATACGTTCAGCGATTTGCTCTGGTGTTGGGTCTTGACCCAATTCTTGAAGAAGGTTACGCTGTTCACGAACCAATTTATTGATGGTTTCAACCATGTGTACAGGGATACGGATGGTACGAGCTTGATCCGCAATAGCACGAGTGATAGCCTGACGAATCCACCAAGTTGCGTAAGTTGAAACTTGAACCCTTTAGAATAGTCAAACTTGTCAACCGCCTTCATCAAACCCATGTTCCCTTCTTGAATCAAGTCCAGGAACTGCATACCACGACCGACATAGCGTTTGGCTATAGAAACGACCAAACGAAGGTTGGCTTCCGCAAGACGTTGTTTGGCTTCGATATCGCCAGCTTCAACAGCCAGTGCCAATTCTTTTTCCTCTTCATTGGTCAAGAGAGGAACGACACCAATCTCTTTCAAGTACATACGGACAGGGTCATTGACCTTAGCAGAAGTTGAACCAATCAAATCTTCATCGCTAAGTTCTGGTTCTTCTTCAGTGCTAAGAACACGTGCACTTGGATTTCCTTCGTTATCTGTGATCGAAATTCCTGCATCCTGAATCCGTTGCAAAAGATCCTCAATCCCATCAGCGTCCAAGGTAAAAGGAATCACCAGACTAGCATTGATTTCATCATCTGTTGCTGTCCCTTTTTGCTTATGATTACGGATAAATTCTGCTACTTGCACGTCAAATGTTGTTACTTCTTTTTGTTTTGTTGCCATTGTTACTCCATTCTTCTCTTTTGTGAAATTAAACGTTCCAATTCTTCTAAGGCTGTGTCGGTATCTCCTACATGGCTAGCTTCCTGCACCTTCTTTTTGATTCTCATATTGTCCTGATTCAAGAGAGCCTTGTTTCGAGTCATTTCTACTTCACTAAGTTCCTGCGGTGACATCTCAGCAGGTAAATCCTGAGCTAAGACTTGATACCAAGCTCTTTCAACTTCCTCTGTCTGTTCTGCTAAAACTTCTGGAGGAAGATTGCCATACTGACCAAGCAAGTCATATAAGAGCTGAAATTCAGGTGTGTCAAATGCAAAGTCGTCTCGCAAACGGTAATCGTTCAAAACAAGAGGAGATTCCATCATTCGATAAAGTAGATGGGCTTCTGCCCTCATAATAGCCGATAACTGCTTGGTGACAGGCATGGTGATTGGCGTCGGCCTGGAAATCCCTTCCATGCGATTCTGTCTTTGTGCCTGTCGATTCTCATTAACAATCTGCTCAATCTGGGCATAATCAAAGGATGCCAGACTGTCAGCTAAAATATGAATATAACTGTTTTGAGCAGTGATAGACTTTTCTTGAACAATCAAGGGAGTTATTTTTTCAATAAACTCAATCTGAGCCTGCAGATTTTCACTGTTTTCAGGCTTATACTGGTGAATGTAGAACTCAATGGGACTAATACGAGTTTTCGTTAATAGATAGGCCAAGTCTTCTGGGCCATTTTTTTGTAGATACTCATCTGGATCCAAGTTATCAGGCATACTAACGATTTGCACAGGCATATCACCAATTTCACCCAAGGCTTTCAATGTCGCAGCTTGCCCAGCCTTATCGCCATCGTATACCAGAACTAACTTCTTGGTTAACCTTTTCAGATGCTCAACATGCTCACGACTCAAGGCTGTTCCCATGGACGCCACAGCGTTTCGATTCCAGCCCGATAGGCTGCAATGACATCCATGAACCCTTCCATCAGGTAAATCTCACTGGTTTTACCAGAAGATTTTTTTGCCCTATCCATATGATATAATTCGTAACTTTTGTTAAAAATTGCAGTCGATCGGCTATTTTTATACTTAGAAGTTTGTGAATCCGTTTTCTGCCAGATACGACCTGAGAAGGCAATGACCTTTCCCTGATCATTTGTCAGGGGAAACATAATGCGATTGTGAAAGGTGTCTACAAATTGATTAGCATCTGAGAGGTAAAATAGCCCTGAATCTAGGAAATCCTCTTCACGATACTGACCAGACAAACGCTGGTAGAGATAGTTTCGTTCTGGAGGTGCCAAACCAATCCGAAAATGCTTGAGCACTTCATCTGTCAAACCACGCTGATAAAGGTAGTTTCTGGCCTCTTCCCCCATGGTCGTTGTCATGAGAATAGCATTATAAAATTTGGCAGCATCTTCGTGCATATCATAAAGAGCTTGGTGGGGTGAGGCTGGCTTCTGATCACTATAAAGCTGTTTTTCCACCTCAATTCCAACACGCTGACCTAAGATTTGGACAGCCTCCATAAAAGGAACCCCTTGGTACTCCTCTATGAACTTAAAGACATCACCAGAGCGACCACAACCAAAACAGTGGTAAAACTGCTTATCCTCAACAACGTTGAAAGAAGGTGTTTTTTCACCATGAAAAGGACAGAGCCCTAGATAGTTCCGTCCTGCCTTTTGTAAAGAAATCACATCCCCTATGACTTCCACAATGTTGGCATTGTTTTTGATTTCTTCAATGACTTGTTTGTCAACCATACACAATACCTCCATGTTATCATAGTTTACTTTATATAGTATACTTTATTTCTGAAAAAAAGTAAACCATTTTATACGCTTTCCGTAATTCTATTTGCCTTATTTTTTCAGATAGAAAAGAAAGTTAAAAAACTCAGAAACACTTCCATGTCTCTAAGTTTTGCTTCACAATTCTTGATAAAATAAGGCTCTCATCTATTCAAATAATTGATAGTAGTCTGAGATTTTCATTTTTGCTTTTTCTTCTTGGGTCAAATCTTGGATAATCCGTCCTTCTTTCATGACAATCAAGCGATTGCCATATTTGAGAGCATCTTCCATATGGTGGGTAATCATAAGGGCTGTCAGCTGATCTTTCTTGACAAAGTCATCTGTCAACTCCATGAGGGCGACACTTGTCTTTGGATCAAGGGCTGCAGTATGCTCATCTAACAGGAGTAATTCAGGACGCTTCAAGGTTGCCATCAAGAGACTCAAGGCCTGTCTTTGTCCACCTGATAAGAACTCAATCGGTGTATTCAAATGTTTCTCAAGACCGTTTCCTACTTTCAATAGTTGCCTGAAATTCATCCTTATAGCTAGCCAGACGTCTTGGTAACAATCCACGCTTTTCACCACGAAACTTGGCAATCAAAAGATTTTCAGCCACTGTCATACGAGGAGCTGTCCCCATCTTGGGATCTTGGAAAACACGAGACAGATACTTAGCTCGCTTCTCTGGTGAAAACTTGGTTACATCTTCGCCCAAAATACGAATGGTTCCACTGGTTAGTGATAAGGTTCCCGCAATAGTGTTAAAAAGAGTTGATTTACCAGCACCATTTCCACCCAAAATCGTGATAAAATCCTGTTCAAAAATTTCTAAGGAAACATCATTTAAAATAATCTTTTCTTCATCAAAGCCATTTTTAACAACTTTGGTTGCATTTTTTAATTCTACAATTGCTGTCATTTGCTTAACTTGGCTCCTTTCAAGATGGTTTGCTTAAATGTAGGAATCATGAGGCAGACTGCCAAAATCACGGCACTGTACAAACGAAGGTAGCTTGTGTTAAATCCAAGCGCGATAACTGCCCACACTAAGAATTGATAGGCAATAGAACCTACAACGATTGTAACCAAACGCTCTGCCAAGCTCAAACTCTTGAAGATAACTTCTCCAATAATCAAACTTGCAAGCCCTACAACGATAACACCAATTCCTCGAGATACATCGGCATACCCTTCTTGCTGGGCAATAAGAGCTCCTGCAAGGGCAATCACACCATTTGATAAGACCAAGCCCATAAGCTCCATGCGTCCAGTATGAATCCCGAAACTTCTAGCCATATCAGGATTGTCACCTGTAGCAATATAGGCTTGTCCGAGTTTGGTGTCCAAGAAAAAGAGCATGAGAGCAATGACCAGACTGACAAAGATAAGACCTGTCAAGAGCTGGTTCAAGTCTGAATCAAAAGGCAAAACATCCTGAATTTGCTTGGTTCCAAGCAGGCCTAAATTCGCACGACCCATAATCAAGAGCATGATAGAGTGACAGGAAGTCATCACCAAAATCCCTGAGAGCAAGGTTGGGATCTTCCCTTTTGTATAAAGAAGTCCTGCTGCCAATCCAGCCAAACAACCTGCTCCTACAGCAACAAGTGTCGCTAAAAAAGGATTCACGCCTTTGGTTATCAAAGTGACAGCAACAGCTCCCCCAAGAGGGAAGGAACCTTCTGTCGTCATATCTGGAAAGTTCAAAATCCTAAATGTCATAAAGATTCCCAGACCTAAAATAGCCCAGACAAATCCTTGAGAAATAATAGATAATATCATCTGTTTCTTAACCTTTTCTATATGATTTCTATTGTAAAAAATTGGAGGAGATGTCCCCAACTCCTCCATTGTAGATTATTCAATCACTTGTCCTGCTTCTTTAAGAACAGATTCAGGAATCGTAATACCTAGCTCTTGTGCCAATTTTTTGTTGATTACTGACTTACCAGTTGAAAAGACATTGACTGGAGTATCAGCTGGTTTTGCACCTTTCAAGACTTGTGCAATCATTTTACCTGTTGCCACACCAAGGTCGTGTTGGTCAACTACAACTGATGCCAAGCCACCTGCTTCTACCATGGCAGTCGCGCTTGGATAGATTGGTTTTTTAGCTGATTGGTTGCTTGATACAACAGTTGAGAAGGCTGAAGCAATAGTGTTATCGATTGGAACCCAGATAGCATCGACCTTGCTAGTCATAACGTTAACTGTTGAAGCAATTTCATTTGTTGAAGGAACTGCAAATGTTTCTACTGTCAAACCTGCTTTTTCAGCATAAGCCTTAAATTCTTCGACCTGTGTTTTTGAATTGTCTTCGCTACTTGAGTAAAGAGCCCCGATTGTTTTCACATTTGGTGTTAGAGCCTTGATGAGTTCAACTTGTTGTTGAGCTGGATTGTGGTCAGATACCCCTGTGATGTTGCCACCTGGTTTTTTCAAATCTTTAACCAAGTTAGCACCAATTGGGTCTGTAATAGCAGCCATGATAACTGGTAGGTCTTTTGTTGCACTAGCCAATCCTTGAGCAGCTGGTGTTGCAATACCAACCACAAGGTCATTCCCATTTGCGACCAATTGTTTACTCATTGTCGCAACCTTACTTTGGTCACCTTCTGAGTTCATAAAATCGATTTTAACTTGGTCATCTTTATAGCCTTCTTCTGCAAGTCCATCTTGGATCCCTTTATAAATCAAGTCAAGAGACGGATGGCTCACAAATTGAAGGACACCAACTTTGGCAACTTTCTTTTCATTCTTAGCTTCTGGTTTATTCATTGAAGAGTAAATCAAGCTTCCTGCTACTAAGACTGCTAATGCAGCGATAATTCCAATTAAACGTTTATTTTTCATTCTATTTCTCCTTTTTATTCCTTTAAAGTACTTCACTTATCTCAACAAGCGACGCCATCGTTTTCTTTCCATACTAACCTCCATCAAAAAAGTCCTCACACAAAAACTTGTGTGAGGACGTCGATGCGCGGTACCACCTCAATTATAGGGAATTTCCCTATCGCTCTGTCTCGCAATCACGAGATGCACTGTAAGGTGTGCTCACCGAATTTTTATGATTTCAAATTCTAAATAACATTCAGCCCAATTTTCATCATCACCACTTATCTGTTTTCAGCTACCACAGACTCTCTAAAAAGTTTGTATGATTACTTTTCCGAATGTTTAAATTATATCATTTTTCAATTACTTGTCAAGACTCTTTGAGTATTTTTTTGAAATATTCAAAAACTTCCCCTATGGAAAAGAGGAAGTTTGATAGGTATCAGCCTGAATTACGCAATCCTGTTGCAATTCCGTTGATGGTTGTATGGATTAATTTTTCTTGGTCGCTTGATAATTCTCCTCGGCGTTGACGTTTAATCAACTCCAACTGGATGTAGTTAAGAATATTAAAGTATGGCATACGATAATCTAAACTTGCTTTTAGATATGGATTTTCAGCCAAAAGTTCATCATAACCTTCGATAGCCAAGATAACTTCCTTGGTAACTTGCCATTCATTTAGAATAGTCTCATAGATTGCTTTTACTTGATCATCTTCACAAAGTTTGGCATATTCAAAAGCAATATTCATATTTGATTTTGACAAGACCATATCAACATTTGAAAGAAGCGATTGGAAGAAAGGCCAGTTTTGGTACATATCTCGTAGGATAGCGATATTCTCAGGATTCTTATCGATAAATTCCTTGAAGCTTGAACCAACCCCATACCAACCAGGGAACATGACACGGCTTTGTGACCATGAGAAGACCCAAGGGATGGCACGCAAACCACCGATTTCAGTAATAGTCTTACGAGCAGCTGGACGAGAACCGATATTAAAGCTTGAAATAGCCTTGATTGGACTTGATTCGAAGAAATAATCATAGAAATGATCATTTCCAAAGACCAAATCACGGTAGATATCGTAACTACGGTCCACTACTTGATCCATAATAGCTTCATAGCGATTTGAGGTATTGGTATCGCTCTTCTTCTGAGTAATCATACGGTTAATGGCTGCAGATACTAGCATTTCAAGATTATAGTAGGCAGCGTCTTTGTTACCGTATTTATTCCCAATTACTTCACCCTGCTCCGTCAAACGAATACGATCCTTGATAGACTTAAGCGGTTGAGATGTAATGGCTTCATAGGTTGGTCCACCACCACGACCAACAGTCCCACCACGACCATGGAAGAAGGTAACTTTAACGCCAAATTCATCTCCAATAGCAGTCAATTGTTGTTGAGCCTTGTAGAGAGTCCAACATGATGATAAGTAACCACCATCTTTATTACTATCAGAGTAGCCAAGCATGATTTCTTGGTAGTTATTACGTGAAGCAATCCATTTCTTAGCGAGAGGAAGAGAAAGGTATTCTCTCATGGTTCTTCTGAGTGGTCCAAGTCCTCGATTGTTTCAAAGAGAGGAACGATTTGGACACGAGCTCTTTCTTTATCAACTAATCCTACTTCTTTTAGCAAGATAGCCAATTCCAGCATATCTGATACGCTAGTTGCATGTGAAATAATGGTTTGACGAATAACATCATCACCCAACTTATCTTTCAACTTACGAGCAGCTTTAAAGATGGCCAATTCTTTCTCAAGTAACTCTGATTTTTCAACATGAGTGGCAGAAAGAATACGTGGATCTTCTTCTAATTCTTTCAAAAGAAGCTGGCATTTTTCTTCTTCACTTAATTCACTGTAATGAGAATGAATTCCTGCTGATTTCAAGAGTTCAGCTACACAGGCTTCATGAACACTAGAATCTTGACGCATGTCAATAGATGCCAAATAGAAACCAAAAATTTCAACTGCCTGAATCAGCTCAACAAAATCACCAGAAATCAGTGCTTCACCCTTGTTTTCCAAGAGGGAATCACGGATGGTAATTAAATCCTTATAAAAATCATTGGCTGTTTCATAGCGAGCTCCAACTTCCTTATCTTCAATGAGATAAGTTTTTGTTGCTTGGATTTTTGATTGAATATCAAACAAGGCACGGCGGTATAGCTCTTTTTCACGATAAATCGAGTTATCCTTAGACTGACGAGCCATTTCTCTGACTTGCTTGCTCACATTGACAATACTGGTTGAGAGAGAGAACTCACGATAAAGTTGGTAAATCTTTTCATCATAGTAATTCATGATGACTTCACACTGAGTCATAGCAGATTGTTTCAAGGTATCTGCTGTAACAAAAGGATTGCCATCACGGTCTCCACCAATCCACATCCCCATGGTAATTGGTTTAGGATGTTTCAACTCCAAGCCATGTTTTTTAGCCAGGCGCTTATACTCAGCAGTCAAATGAGGAACAGCTTTCAGGAATGAACTATTGTAGTATTCCATGACATTCGTGATTTCATTGGTTACTTTCAATTTCTTTTCACGAATCATATCTGTCTGCATGATAATCTCAATATAACGACGGAGATCATTATGCCATTTTTCCTTATTAATCAAGCCTAGCTTCACATCACGATACTTACGCAAGAGGGTATGGATATGGTTGGTCAAATCCAACATACTCTTACGTTGAACTTGTGTTGGATGGGCAGTCAAAACTGGAACAACATTCAAGTGTTCTAGAATTTCAACCGCATTTTCTTTTTCTGCAACCATTTTGATAGTTGCTGACAATTTACCAAGATAATCTTGATCGATATTATTTTGGTGATTGATTTCATAGGCCAAATCCACGTCTTCTGAAATATTAATCAAGAGAGGCAAGATAGAGAAATAGCGTGAAATATAAGCCATTTCATCATTTGTCAGGCTAGTAACCAATTGGTTCAAGCCTTGATAATCTTCTTGAGTTGATAATTCCTTCAACTGCATGATTTTTTCAAAAGTTTCTGGAGCAAGCATATTTTTAGTGATATCTTCTAACAATTCTGTTAAAATCAATACTTCTTCTTGCACGACAGCTTTATTACTATAGTTTTCTAATTTTTGAAGAGACATAGGTAATCCTTTCCACTATCAGCTCTACATATAGTTTGATGAGTGAGCTTCTAACTCCTCATATAATTGGGCACGTTTTTCACTTGCATCAATATTTAAGACAAAGGCGATGGCTACAGACAATACCAAAAGACTATTCCCTCCTTGCGATAAGAAGGGGAAAGTAACTCCTGTTGAAGGAATAATACCAGAAATTCCACCGATATTAACAAAGACCTGTACCAACATCATCCCCCCAACCCCAATCGCCATCATGGAATTAAAGGGATTCTTAGCACGAATTCCTACTAGGATAATTCGCAAAATGAGGAAAAAGACAAGTGCTAAAATCAAGCTGGCACCCACAAATCCAAACTCTTCAATGACAATTGAAAATACAAAGTCTGTATGGGCTTCTGGTAGATAGCCACGTTTTTCGATTGAATTTCCTAAACCTAGACCAAACCAACCACCATTGACCATGGCAAAGTAGGAATTTGCAAGTTGGTGGCCTGCTCCTGCCAAATCAGCAAAGGGATTAAAGTAGGCACTGAAACGCTTGGCCACATATCCAAATACTGGAACTTTTAAAAACTTATCAACCCCTATCATATCAATAGCTGTTAAGGAAAGGGCGGAAACTCCAAACAAAAGACCGATAAAGGCTACAAACCAGCGATGAGCAATCCCACTAACTGTGTACATAATCAAGGCAACCAAAGCTAGGATAGTAGCATTCCCCAAATCTGGGAAAATAGCCAAACTTCCTATCATGACCAAGAGGACAAAACGCCAATCATTAAAAAGCACGAGGAAGCCATTGATTTTTGAGTTAAAACTTGGAAATCATAAACAGCGATTTCATCCTGTTGTTTTTGAGAAAAACGTTGGGCCAAGTACCAGACGATAATAATCTTCAAATACTCAGCTGGCTGAATGGTCAAAGGTCCTACTGATATCCAACCATAGGCTCCATTAACTGGCGTACCAATTAAGCGAGCCAGAGCCAATAGAATTAGCTCAACAAACATAACAATAAATAAAAGTCGTTCTTTTCTTAAAAAATTCAGTTTCAGCTTATATATCAAGGCAATCAATATTAAACTAAAGCCCCAAAACATTCCCTGACTTCGAACCAATTGCAAAGCACTTTTACCTTCTTCGATAAGAATGGCACTGGTTGTCGAATAAACTACAATCAAGCCCAAAACAGATAAAAGTAAATAAGGAACTAGGATAGAATAGTTTAATAGGTGCCTCTTACTAATCTTCATAGTATCACCAATCTAATGAGAACAAAAGAAATTATTCCCAAATTCCGTTTATTTTCTAGTTTTGATTGCTATTATACCATTTTTTCCGAAAGAAAAAAACTCTTACCCTTAAGATAGAAGATTTTCTCATAAGAAAAAGAGCACTTGGCTCTTTTCTGTTTTATTCTTTTGAAGAACTGCTTGAACTTGAATCTCCACCACCAATATATTGAGTGAAAATATTTTGGAAGGCTTGATCTTTAACCTTGATGTTGGCTGCCTGCAATTCTTTTCCGATAATACTTTGAACAAATGTTGAATCATTTTGTTTTTGAGTCAAGATAACAGTTTTTAATTTTTCTTTGTAGTCATCGATATTAGATGATTTTTCTGTTTTCTTAGTGAGTTTTACAATGTAATATTGGCTACTGTATGCTTGTGTTCCAGTAACACTAATCACATCAGAAATACCGTTTACATCTAAAGCGAAAGCTGCTTTCTTAACTTGATCTGGTACTTCTGTTGAAGCAGAATCAAAGGTGATTTCTCCACCATTCGCTTTGGTTTTCTCATCTGTCGAATTATCTTTAGCTAATTGAGCGAAATCTGCGCCACTTGCCTTGGCTTTTTCAAGAATTTCTTTAGCCTTGTCTTCATTGTCCAAACGAATAATTTGAGCCGTTACATCTGGAGTGTATCCATCAAAGGCTTTCTTATAAGCTTCATCTGTCAATTCAGCTTCTGCTGCCTTCTTAACTGCCAACTCAACTAATTTACTTGTACGAATTTGAGCTTTACGTGTTTCAAGGGTCATACCTGCTTGTGATAAGACACGTTGGTAGTTGTCACCATATTGTTTCTCTTCTTCGGCAATAGTGTCATTGACTTCTTTGTCATCTACTTCTGAGCCATATTGTTTCTCAAACACTTTTTGGATGGTCAGGTTCAACAACACTTGTTGAGCTGAAGGATTGCTTTTCACTTGCTCATAAAATTGATGTTCTGTAATGACATCCCCTTTCATGCTGATAAGGTCTGCCCCTTCTGAACCTTTCGAACAAGCTGCTAAAGTTGCTACTGATAATAGTGTAATGGCACCTGCCAATAGTTTTTTCTTCATGTCTACTCCTTTGAGATAAGTGTTACCCTATCTATTTTACTATATTTTCTTAAATTATTCTGAAAATCATTCGCTAACAGGCAATTGAACGTCTGCTACATTTTTACGAAGCATGAGAATGCCGTCCCCTAAAGGTACTAATGTTGCAGTGAGTCCTGAATTATCTAAGGTTGCATCAAATAATCTTTGAAGGCCACGGTAAATGGTTCGCTGGCCACGACGAACCTCCATAATGTCCTTGGCAACATCACCACCTTGGAAAATATCATCCAAGACAACCACGCCTCCAACGTCCAAGTGTTTGAGGATTTCTGGCAGAAAGACGATATATTTAGACTTGGCAGAATCCATAAAGACAAAATCATAGGACTCTGTCAAGGTTGATAAGACATCTACCGCATCTCCTTCTAGGAGCGTAATTTGCTTACGACTGTCAAACTGGGCGAAATTTTCCTTGGCAAAACCAATCATTTCTGGATTGCGGTCAATGGTTGTAATATTTGCATTTGGTGCATGTTCAGCCATCAAGAGAGCTGAAAAACCGATAGCCGTCCCAATTTCCAGAATGTTTTTAGGTTGCATGGTTTCCATGAGAAAACGGAAATAAGCAACCGTTTCATGGGGAATGATGGGAATATTTTCCTTGCGAGCAAAGTCTTCCAACTCTTTCAAAGAACCTGTAACTTGCTTTTGACGCTGACGCATCAAGTCCACAATTTCTTCCTTGACAACAGGGCGACGCATGTTATGGTTGGCATTTTTACTATATGATTCAACCATCTTATGCCAATCCCAATTTTTCAACAAGGGCTTCAAACTCATTCAAACGACGTTCGAAGACTGCAAAGGCATCGTTGAGATAGTCTTCCTTCTCCATATCAACACCAGCTTTTCTCATGACATTAAGTGGATAGTCAGATTTACCTGCCTTGAGGTAGTCGATGTAGCGATCACGATCCTCTTGACTACCATGGACAATCTTTTCAGCTAGGGCTGAGGCGGCCGCAAAGCCTGTTGAATATTGATATACATAGTAGTTATAGTAGAAGTGTGGAATGCGAGCCCACTCGTATTGGATTTCAGGATTGTCTTCCTTACTCAAACCATAATACTCTTGGTTCAAGTCTGCGTAGAGTTTATTTAGGAAATCGCTTGTCAAGACTTCACCATTTTGATCCGCTTGGTGAATGGCGTGTTCAAACTCAGCAAATTGAGTTTGGCGGAAAACTGTCCCACGGAAACCATCTAAGAAATTATTAAGAATAGCAAAGCGCGTTGCATCATCTTCCACTTCTTCCAATAATTTCTCCGTCAAGATATTTTCATTAGTAGTTGATGCAATCTCAGCCAAGAAGATAGAATAATCTCCGTAAACATAAGGCTGAGTTTCACGCGTATAGCTTGAATGCATACTGTGACCTGTTTCATGAACAAGTGTAAAAAGATTGTCTAGATTGTCCTGCCAGTTGAGGAGCATAAAGGCATTGGTATCGTAAGAACCACCAGAATAGGCACCTGAACGCTTGCCTTGGTTTTCGTAAACATCAATCCAACGCTCGCTGAAGGCACGTTTAACACAGCTCAAGTAATCCTCACCCAAGACTGCCAAGGCATCTTCTGCTTTTTTCAAGGCTTCTTGGTAGGTAAAACTATATTCGACAGACGAAAGTGGTGTGTAGACATCGTACATCTTGAGGTCTGAAATCCCCAAAATCTTTGAACGAAGCTCAAGGTATCGATGCAAGAGGGGCAAATGCTTGCGAACTGCTGCTACCAAATTGTCATAAACACTCTCTGGAACAAAATTCGCTGCTAGGGCTGCATGACGAGCACTCTTGTAATTGCGAACCTTGGCACGGTAGTTTTGCACCTTAACATTTGTTTGCAAGGTTTGGCATAAGTATGTTGGAATTGTTCGTAAGTCGCATAAAGGGCTTGATAGGCCCCACGGCGAACCTCACGATTTTTAGACTCCATCAGACGTGTGTAAGTCCCATGAGAGAGCTGCACTTCCTTACCATCATCGTCGAGGACATAAGGGAACACAATATCCGCATTGTCCAAGATAGCGAAGATTTCACTTGCCGAACCAAAGATTTCTCCAGCTCCAGCCAACAATTCTTCTTCTCTTTGTGAAAGAACGTGATCCTTGCCTTGCAAAAGCTTGTCAAAATAGTGTTGATAAACCTGCAATTTTGGTTGAGCTTCTAAAAAGTCAGCATACTGCTTTTCGCTAATTTCCATAAATTCAGGCTCATAGAATGAAAAGGCTTGGTCTAGCTGGCTATAGAGAGTCATGGCCTTGGCATAGTACTCTTGGTACTTGGCTTCACGCGTGTCCTGATCGTTCTTCATATGAGCATAAACGTAAAGCTTCTCCATCTGGCGTTCCATTTCAAGAGAAAATTCAGTGATTTCGAGTAGGCTATCCGCACTATCTAGGAGATGGCCTTCATACTGGGCTACTATCTCCAATTGTTCTGTTAAATCTTTTAAGGCTTCTTCCCAAGCCTGGTCAGTGGGGTAGATCGTTGATAGATCCCATGTATCTTTTTCATTTATTTCATTTCTTTGTAATACCATTAGATTCCTCCATCCTTTCTATTCTACCATATTTTTCAAGAAATATTGCTGATAAAAGGCTGGTGGATAAAGCTTTTGCCAATCATTTTGAGGATTTTCTTGATAATAGGTGTAAAAGTGCTGATAATAGCTATTCAAGTCTTGTTCAATCTGGAAAAATTTGCCCACTAGTGGTCTAATTTGGGGATACCATGCTTTTAGCTCATAAGTCAGGATATTCTCTCCCTTTTGATAGGCTTCTGCTTGTTCTTTCATCCAAAAAGGATTTTGATAATACAATTGTTGCCGGATATAGCGACAGATGTCCTTATCCTCAGAAACTGTAAAATGAGATATTTTTTGTTTCTTATAAGGAAGACGTAATATCTCCAATAAACTACCTTGACCATAGGAAAATTCCTTGATTTGATAATGGAGTTTACCGCGGAGATCCTGGTGAATGAGATATTTAAGCCTTAAAACCTGTTTTTCCTTGTCCAATTCCCAAACATAAAATCCCATGTTTTGACTGAAATAGAGAAAACCTTCTTGCAGACGAGTCAACCGCTCCTTGAGCCAAAGTTTTTCCCCCAGCAACCACAGTACTTGGTAACCCTGACTACGATAGCCCTCACTACGCTCTTTAAGAACTTTTTGAGGCAAGGGACTACATTGAACCTCTAAAGCTAGATTGCCATTTACAAATACATCTGCAATCTGTTTAAGCTCTGGAAACGGGTATTCTAATTGTACCTCTGCCTCTTTTTTCAACCAGTGATAGAGGGATTCCTTATTTGCCAAGTGTTCTGGACTTTCATTTTCAGAGGAATAATCACAGTCTTTTAAGGATTTATGGGCAAAATGGGTCCGGACACTTGGACCTTGACGCAAACGGAGCTGACCTCCACAAGCTGGGCAAGTATAGGCTTTCTTCTCAAGCTTATCCTCTAACACATTTACCAATTCTCCCCTAGCATCTCTCGCAACAAACATGATTTCCCTCCTTTTCTATATTATTCGTAAAAATTAATAATTGTATTTTTAATTATAGAAGAAAAGTATAGTAAATCGAAATAAAGTATAGGCGAATTGATTGGGGAATTATAGTGAGTTGAAATAAGATATGAACAAATTTATTAGGGAAATCAAATTAATTTCTAGAAATACTTTAGCAGAAGTTATATACTATAGTAATTTCAATCTACTATAAAATTAAATTTCTATCAATAATTAAGAATTTATTTCGTACTATTCCCGTTTCATTTTACTATGCCATAATTAACAAATAATCTCCTAGTAATCAATGGACTACTAGGAGATTTTTTAAGGAATTCTATATAAGCTATAAAATCAAATACAGATTTTACTAAAAGATTAGATTAACTCATATATAAATTATGCTTCTTCGTCTTCTTTACGACGACGGCCTGCAAGACCAAGTCCAAGTACTGCACTTGCTGCAGCTGCTACCATAGCTACTGTAGAGTCTGCTGTACCAGTATTTGGAAGTTGTCGATCTTTATTTATTGTAGTTTCAGATACTGGAGTTCCATCTGACATTTCATTAGCACTGCCGTCCTTATGTGGCTGAGCTGGCATTTCTTCTGAAATACCATTCACACTACCTGTATAGGCTGGGACTTCTGCTGTTGGTGGGGTAATCAAGTTACCTGCGCCATCTGAACTGCTTGTACCTGGATCTGTATGCACTCCTTTAATAAACATTACTGCTGTTTTGCTTCAGCTACTTTATCAACGTTTTCGGCTGCTGTAATCTTAGCTTCTTCTTCGGCTTTCTGCGTGTCTACTGCGTTTCTTTTTGCACTCAACTTCTGTGGCTCTTATCTGCTGCGATTTCTGCTTTTCTGCTTTCGCTGCTTCAGCTAAATCCTTTCACTTCTTCTTTTACAGTATCTAAGTTTCCTGGTGCTCCCTTTAATGGCTATGACACCTGCTGTTTTTAGCTTCGGCTACTTTATCAGCGTTTTCGGCTGCTGTAATCTTAGCTTCTTCTTCGCTTTCTTAGTATCTGTTTCTTTCTGCTCAGATTCTGTGGCTCTTATCTGCTGCGATTTCTGCTTTTCGGCTTACGCTGCTTTTTCCTAAGTCCACTGCTGCTTCTTTGATATCTAAGATTTCCTAGTGTATTTTTCCTTTGTACAGCTTCACCTGCTGTTTTAGCTTCGGCTACTTTATCAGCGTTTTCTGCTTCTGTAATCTTAGCTTCTTCTTCGGCTTTCTTAGTATCTACTGCTGTTTCTTTTTCTTTACGCTCAGATTCTGTAAAGCTCTTATCTGCTGCGATTCTACTTTTCGGCTTTTCTTTTTCTAGTCACTTTCGCTGCTTCTTTACAGTATCTGATTTCCTGGTGTGTGCACTGCTTTGACTGCTTTAACACCTGCTGTTTTTTTGCTTCGGCTACTTTATCAGCGTTTTCTGCTTCTGTAATCTTAGCTTCTTCTGCTGTTTTCGCTGCATCTACTGCTTTTTTTCTTTTTCTTTACGTTGTTCTGTTGTTAAGCTATTATCTGCTGCGATTGCTGCTTTTTCTGCTTGCACTGCTTTTTCTAAGTCTGCTTTCGCTGCTGCTTTCACAGTATCTAAGTCACCTGGTGTGTGTACTCCTTCAACTGCTTTAACACCTGCTGTTTTTGCTTCGGCTACTTTATCAGCGTTTTCTGCTTCTGTAATCTTAGCTTCTTCTGCTGTTTTCGCTGCATCTACTGCTTTTTCTTTTTCTTTACGTTGTTCTGTTGTTAAGCTATTATCTGCTGCGATTGCTGCTTTTTCTGCTTGCACTGCTTTTTCTAAGTCTGCTTTCGCTGCTGCTTTCACAGTATCTAAGTCACCTGGTGTGTGTACTCCTTCAACTGCTTTAACACCTGCTGTTTTTGCTTCGGCTACTTTATCAGCGTTTTCTGCTTCTGTAATCTTAGCTTCTTCTGCTGTTTTCGCTGCATCTACTGCTTTTTCTTTTTCTTTACGTTGTTCTGTTGTTAAGCTATTATCTGCTGCGATTGCTGCTTTTTCTGCTTGCACTGCTTTTTCTAAGTCTGCTTTCGCTGCTGCTTTCACAGTATCTAAGTCACCTGGTGTGTGTACTCCTTCAACTGCTTTAACACCTGCTGTTTTTGCTTCGGCTACTTTATCAGCGTTTTCTGCTTCTGTAATCTTAGCTTCTTCTGCTGTTTTCGCTGCATCTACTGCTTTTTCTTTTTCTTTACGTTGTTCTGTTGTTAAGCTATTATCTGCTGCGATTGCTGCTTTTTCTGCTTGCACTGCTTTTTCTAAGTCTGCTTTCGCTGCTGCTTTCACAGTATCTAAGTCACCTGGTGTGTGTACTCCTTCAACTGCTTTAACACCTGCTGTTTTTGCTTCGGCTACTTTATCAGCGTTTTCTGCTTCTGTAATCTTAGCTTCTTCTGCTGTTTTCGCTGCATCTACTGCTTTTTTTCTTTTTTTCTTTACGTTGTTCTGTTGTTAAGCTATTATCTGCTGCGATTGCTGCTTTTTCTGCTTGCACTGCTTTTTCTAAGTCTGCTTTCGCTGCTGCTTTCACAGTATCTAAGTCACCTGGTGTGTGTACTCCTTCAACTGCTTTAACACCTGCTGTTTTTGCTTCGGCTACTTTATCAGCGTTTTTCTGCTTCTGTAATCTTAGCTTCTTCTGCTGTTTTCGCTGCATCTACTGCTTTTTCTTTTTCTTTACGTTGTTCTGTTGTTAAGCTATTATCTGCTGCGATTGCTGCTTTTTCTGCTTGCACTGCTTTTTCTAAGTCTGCTTTCGCTGCTGCTTTCACAGTATCTAAGTCACCTGGTGTGTGTACTCCTTCAACTGCTTTAACACCTGCTGTTTTTTTGCTTCGGCTACTTTATCAGCGTTTTTCTGCTTCTGTAATCTTAGCTTCTTCTGCTGTTTTCGCTGCATCTACTGCTTTTTTTCTTTTTCTTTACGTTGTTCTGTTGTTAAGCTATTATCTGCTGCGATTGCTGCTTTTTTTCTGCTTGCACTGCTTTTTCTAAGTCTGCTTTCGCTGCTGCTTTCACAGTATCTAAGTCACCTGGTGTGTACTCCTTCAACTGCTTTAACACCTGCTGTTTTTTTGCTTCGGCTACTTTATCAGCGTTTTTCTGCTTCTGTAATCTTAGCTTCTTCTGCTGTTTTTCGCTGCATCTACTGCTTTTTCTTTTTTTCTTTACGTTGTTCTGTTGTTAAGCTATTATCTGCTGCGATTGCTGCTTTTTTTCTGCTTGCACTGCTTTTTTTCTAAGTCTGCTTTCGCTGCTGCTTTCACAGTATCTAAGTCACCTGGTGTGTGTACTCCTTCAACTGCTTTAACACCTGCTGTTTTTTTGCTTCGGCTACTTTATCAGCGTTTTTCTGCTTCTGTAATCTTAGCTTCTTCTGCTGTTTTCGCTGCATCTACTGCTTTTTTTCTTTTTCTTTACGTTGTTCTGTTGTTAAGCTATTATCTGCTGCGATTGCTGCTTTTTTTCTGCTTGCACTGCTTTTTCTAAGTCTGCTTTCGCTGCTGCTTTCACAGTATCTAAGTCACCTGGTGTGTACTCCTTCAACTGCTTTAACACCTGCTGTTTTTTTGCTTCGGCTACTTTATCAGCGTTTTCTGCTTCTGTAATCTTAGCTTCTTCTGCTGTTTTCGCTGCATCTACTGCTTTTTTTCTTTTTTTCTTTACGTTGTTCTGTTGTTAAGCTATTATCTGCTGCGATTGCTGCTTTTTCTGCTTGCACTGCTTTTTCTAAGTCTGCTTTCGCTGCTGCTTTCACAGTATCTAAGTCACCTGGTGTGTGTACTCCTTCAACTGCTTTAACACCTGCTGTTTTTTTGCTTCGGCTACTTTATCAGCGTTTTTCTGCTTCTGTAATCTTAGCTTCTTCTGCTGTTTTTCGCTGCATCTACTGCTTTTTTTCTTTTTCTTTACGTTGTTCTGTTGTTAAGCTATTATCTGCTGCGATTGCTGCTTTTTTTCTGCTTGCACTGCTTTTTTTCTAAGTCTGCTTTCGCTGCTTCTTTCACAGTATCTAAGTCACCTGGTGTGTGTACTCCTTCAACTGCTTTAACACCTGCTGTTTTTGCTTCGGCTACTTTATCAGCGTTTTCTGCTTCTGTAATCTTAGCTTCTTCTGCTGTTTTCGCTGCATCTACTGCTTTTTCTTTTTCTTTACGTTGTTCTGTTGTTAAGCTATTATCTGCTGCGATTGCTGCTTTTTCTGCTTGCACTGCTTTTTCTAAGTCTGCTTTCGCTGCTGCTTTCACAGTATCTAAGTCACCTGGTGTGTGTACTCCTTCAACTGCTTTAACACCTGCTGTTTTTGCTTCGGCTACTTTATCAGCGTTTTCTGCTTCTGTAATCTTAGCTTCTTCTGCTGTTTTCGCTGCATCTACTGCTTTTTCTTTTTCTTTACGTTGTTCTGTTGTTAAGCTATTATCTGCTGCGATTGCTGCTTTTTCTGCTTGCACTGCTTTTTCTAAGTCTGCTTTCGCTGCTGCAACAATTGTATCTCTATTGTTCAAAGAGTTATATTTTTCAATAAGTGACTTAGCAGATTCTTTATACTTACTTGTGGTACTTATTTCTGAACTAAGTAAATTATTAATCTCAGTCAATTTTATTTCATAAGCAGCCTTAGTTTCAGGAGTAGACCACTTAGTATCTTCTAATTTTTGTTCTATTAATTTATTATATATTCTCTGTAGTAAATCCTTCGCAACATTTTGTGTATCTTGATTAATATTAAAGTCTTGGCCAGTTATTGGAAGTGCGTATTGCGCAAAACGAGAGTGATAATCCATTCCCAAGTATCTGTCGTTAGCTGAACTAATTCTAACTTTATATGAATTAGCTCCTTTTGGTAAAGTGATGTCTTTACTTGAAAAACTTCCTCCAGTTCCTAATGGTTTATATTTATCTTGTGATAATTCTTCTAATGCAGCATCAGCAGTTGTCACATTAAGACTTCCCTTTGCAGGTTTACCATTTTCTGCAGCAACAACTGTCTTCATCGTATCATCGACACTTACTCCAGGATCAAATTCCGTAGCATATACCAACGATTCTGAACCATTAACTTCGCTAAATACCTCTACTTTGTATTTTGCTCTTGACTTTTCTCCATCACCTTCCATAATCCCGCTATAACCTGTTTTAAACTGAACATTTACTTTTGTTTCTTCTTGTGAATTGTAAACTTTAAAACTTTTCTCTATACCTTTGTAACCTTTTACTCCTATAGCAACAATTTTTCCCTTAGCGTCATTCTGAGAAGAATGATATGGTTGACTTTCATAAGATTCTTTATTTTGTGTCGCTTGAGTTCTCACTTCTGATAAAAATAACATATATTTTCTATCTCTATTAAACGACTGTTCTTCTATCCAAGCTGTTTTTGAAGCTCCAACAACGTTTACCGTTTCTATTGGAAAAACACCTTTCTCCGTTTTTTTCGCTATAGCAAACTTACCAGGACTACCGTCTTCTTGATTTACTGCTTTCCATCCACCAAATTCATTAATTTCAGTTACGCTTCCAGCTGCGAGCACTTTGGCATCTCCTAAAGTATCCATATCTTGTACTTTTTTATTATTCTCAATATAGTCAGGTAATTCTCTTAATTTTTCAGATAATTTTTCTAAATTAGCATCTGCTGCTGGTGCGGTATACGTTTGATTTGCTGATGTATCATCTGTCGTGCTAGGAGTTGTATCTGTACGGAATGGATTATTTGTATCTAATATTTTTCCATTACGTTCATCTTTAGAACCTGAGTTTGCAATCGAGTTAGATTCTGAAGATTTCTCAGTATTTGTTGCTTTTTTACCTACAGTAGCTTTTCCATTTGTAGTGTCTACCGCTGGTGCTTCTTTTTTCTCTTCTGGTTTTGTTTGTAATTTTGTTGTGGCTGTAACTAATTTAGCTTGTGCTTGTGATAATTCAGCTTGTGTTTTTGCTTTATTTAATACAGATTTTGCTTCATCTAAAGCTGTTTTTAATTGATTTACACTATTATCTGTTTTACTAGCGTATGTGCCTTGAGAAAGCTTACCATCAATTTCTTTGATTAAATCTGTCAATTCTTTCTTGTCTAGAGTCTCCACCTTCTGAGGTGCTGATTCTGGTGAAGAACTATTTTCAACTGTTGAAGGTTGAGTATTTGTCTCTACTGTTGCAGCAGGACTAATTGCTACTGTGTTCCCTTCGTAGGTTCCATTCTGGATATTCTGATCTTTAGGTTGCGGTGCTTGAGTCTCCCCATTAGTTGAAGGCACTCCTTGTTCTGCAGCAGATACTGCTCCATTTCCTAAAAACATGAACAAGGCAGCTACTGCGACACTAGCTGCACCAAAGCTGACCTTACGAATAGAAAAACGTAATTGCTTTTCACGATTGTGTTTACCTTTATGAAACATTTAATTTCCTCCAAAAAAATATTTTATCATACTATATGATACTCTTTTACTATAAAAATTCAATAGAACATTTTTCCATATTTTTTTAATCTATTATAATTTTATTCGTATATATATATATATTAAGGAGCTTTTTTTGATATAATTATATATTTTTTTGAAATAAAAAAATCATATAGTCAGAAATATTACATTTTTATAACATTTAGCATTTTTAAAAAGATCAGGAAATTCCCCAACCTTCATACATGTTTATTTGATTTTCTTAGCTAGCATGGTCGCAAAGCGTAGTTGAATACGATTGCCATTTTCATCACGACGGTGCAAATGACCAGGATTTTCATTGTACTTGACCAAGTCCCAATCCTTGTAATAGTCTGCCAATTCTCCCTCTTTAAATGTGAATGGGAAGTTCACTGAGCAAGGATAATCCTCCGTGTCCATGGCACAGACGATAAGATTATAGCCACCAACAGTGGTATACTCCTGCATATTTTTGATAATTGCAGGAATACGGTTCGCTTGTAAAAACATCAAAACAACTGTCGATACGATAAAGTCATACGCTTGTCCAATGCTGGCTGAATTGATATCGTAAAGACCAACAGGCATGTCCAGATCTTCCTGCTCCACAATACTTTGCAAGATTTCAAGGGCCAGCTCATTTTGATCCACAGCTGTCACATCAAAACCCTGCTGGGCTAGAAAGAGTGCGTTACGGCCTTGACCACAGCCCAAATCTAAAGCTTTCCCTGGTTTTACTGTCTGCATTGCCTCTAGGACCTCTGAATGAACAGAATTGGTATTGTATTTTTTAGGGAAATAATCCTCAGGTTTACAATAAAATTCCAAATACCATTCTACATCGTCTGTTACAGCCTCCACTCGGTGCCAGGCTTGTGGTTGTGCCATGGGATTGTCAGCCCCTGCTTCAAAGAGATGCTCAGCTAAAACTTCACCATCCTCTGTCAATTCAATAAACTTGAGAGTTCCTTTTAAAACAGTAATCTTGCCCCAAGTCCCAACCTTGGTATTGTGTTTCTGCTGAACAGCCTCTGGCATGGTCTCTTTAGTCCACAAGGGCATACGTTTATAGGCAACTAATTTTTCCATTTTCATTTCCTCTTTTTATCGCTGATTGACTGCTTTCATTACGCGCGCGATGTCGCGATTTTGCTCACGACGTTTGATAGACTCCCGTTTGTCATAGTCATGCTTCCCTTTAGCTAGACCTAAAAGGAGCTTGGCATAGCCATCTTTGATATAGACTTTTAGGGGAACCAGGGTCATTCCTGTTCCTTTAGTCTCTTGTTCTAATTTTTGGATTTGTTTCTTATGGAGCAGGAGTTTTCGACGACGTTCTGGTTCCTGGTTCCAGATATTGCCCTCTTCGTAAGGAGCGATATGAACATTGCTCAACCAAACTTCTCCATTTTTTACTTGGGCAAAGCCATCCTTGAGATTGATTCGAGCTGCTCGCACACTCTTGATTTCAGTTCCAGTCAGGACCATTCCTGCTTCTAGCGTATCTACGATTGTATAGTCGTGGCGCGCCTTTTTATTTTGTGCGACGACCTTTCCCTCGCCCTTTGCCATGCTTGGCTCCTTTCTTAGCTACTTCCTTATAAAAAGGTTTCTTTCCTTTTTTCTTCTTATCTTTCTGTGAATGCTTGCGCTTATCATTTGAGCGTCCTGATTTTCTCTTATCTTCCTTCTTATCTGAACGACGACTGGAACCACGCCCTCTGTCACTACGACTAGACTGTTTCAAGCCTTTTTCGATCACATCAAACTCACTTGGAATGTAAGAGAAGTCAATTTCCCCCGTCATCTTGTCGGCTCTTTCAACCCGAATACGAATTTGTTGACCTACACGGAAGGTTGTTCCTGATTTTTCTCCACGAAGAGTCAAATCACGCTCATTGAAATGATAAAATTCAGGTAGATTAGTGATGTGAATCAAGCCTTCAACTGTGTTTGGCAATTCGACAAAGAGACCAAATTTGACAATACTTGATACAACTGCATCACACTCTTCACCCACGTATTCTTCCATATACTCAGCCTTTTTCATAGCTTCTACTTCACGCTCAGCCTCAATAGCACGACGTTCACGGTTTGAGGACTGGGTCGCAATCTCTGGGATCACTTGCTCAAAATGCTCTGCTATTTCCGTAGAACAGCCGTAATCCCGAATCATACGGTGAACAAGAAGGTCTGGATAACGACGAATCGGACTGGTAAAGTGAGTGTAATAGTCAGCTGCTAATCCATAGTGGCCGTGATTGTGCTCCGAATAGCGGGCCTGTTGCATGGAGCGAAGAAGCATCATAGACAATACATCCGCATAAGGTTCTCCCTCAACAGTACGCATGATGTCTTGGAGAGCCTCCTGGCTAATCTCACTGGCAGTCCCATAAATGCGCAAGCCAAAACTCGAAGCATAATCAATAAACTTCTGAACTTTCAGCCTTAGGCTCCTCATGGATACGATAAATGAAAGGTAGATCCAGCTTGCTAAAATGCTCGGCAACTGTTTCATTGGCCATCAACATGAAGGACTCAATCATACGCTCGGCAATGCCACGCTGACGAAGAACGATATCAACAGGCTTACCCTGTTTATCCACTAAAATCTTCGCTTCATTGGTATCGAAATTGAGGGCTCCACGTTTCACACGCATGTTTTCTAAAGTTTCATGGAGCTTAGCCATAAGTTCGATACTTGGAACAATTTTCTTATATTCTTGTCTCTTCTCCTCGTCGCCAGCTAGGATATCATTGACATCACTATAGGTCATACGGAAGCTTGTCTTGATAACCGTTTGTGTAATAGTGTAATTAACCACACGACCATGTTTATCAATCTCCATGATGGCTGACTGAGTTAGACGGTCAACTTGAGGATTGAGGGAGCAGATGCCATTTGACAAACGCTCTGGAAGCATTGGCACCACGCGGTCTGTCACGTAAACAGAAGTCGCACGGTTAAGGGCTTCCTTGTCAAGGGCAGAACCCTCGGTCACATAATAGGAAACATCTGCGATGTGAACCCCAAGCTCCAGATTGCCATTTTTCAGAGCCTTGATATGCACTGCATCGTCCAAGTCCTTGGCATCCGCACCGTCAATGGTAAAGGTAATCTCATCTCTCAAGTCCAGACGGCCTTCCATATCCTTTTGAGACAGAGCATCAGGCACACTTTCCGCTTCCTTAAGAACAGCCTCTGGAAACTCGGATACAATGTCCATAGACTCCAAAACCTCAAGGACATCAATCCCAACATCCGTTGAATGCCCCACCACATCGAGGACGCTAGCAACAAAGAAATCATGTTTCTTACTTGGGTATTTATCGATAAATACCTTGAGAACTTCTGTTCCCTCCAGTTTAAGAGCTGGTTTCTTCACATAAATCGGTTGGCTGATTTTCTGATTTTTCGAACGGATGTAGCCAGCATACTTAGGCTTTTCCTGATCTAGAACGATTTGGCCGACAACAGTTGTCAGGCTGTGTTCTAAGATATCAATGATTTTTGCTTCTGCTGCTGTTCCCTTATTGCGGTCAGCGACTTTCTTGATGACGACCTCAACGGTATCACCATCAATAGCATAGTTGACATCGTTTTTCCCTACAAAAAGGTCATCCTCCTCGCCTTCCAGGCTGACAAAGCCAAAGCCATTTTTATGGGCATGAAAAATCCCCTTGAGAGTAATCTCATGTTTTTTCTTGACTTCCAAGGTCAGACTTCCATCTTCTTCAAAGCGAATCTGGTGTTTTCTTTCCATTAGGGACAAGGTTTTTATCAGCTCACGAAAATCCTTGGAACCGTCTTTTCCCAAATCCTGAGCCAAGTCATTGACAGTCACCTTTCCCTTATCTTGCAAATATTCTTTTATTCTATCTTTCATAATTTCTTTCTAGATTTTTTATTTTCTTTTACTGTAAAACCTTCTCAAATATCATTTAAAAATAAAAAGAGGCAAAGACCTAGTCCTGCCCATTATTTTCTTATCTACTTGATAATACCGTCAATGCTAAGGCAATGGCTAGCCAGAAAAAGACTAAAATCCCTGTCAAACGCTGCATTACAGCTTCAAAACCGCGTGCTTTACTGCGTTCAAACAAATCACCTGAGCTGGCATCAAATACATTGCTGGATTGGTTTTTGGTTGGTTGCATGAAAATCGCAATCACAATCACAACAGATAATACTAATAAAATGGTTAATAATAGGTTATACATATCAAACTCCTTAAAATCCCTATTATTTTACCATAAAATCTACTTAGATTCAAGATGTAGGGTTACTTTTCTTTCCTTGGGACAATACTTTAAAACCTCAATCTTGTCTGGATGAGTTTTTGAATTTTTACTGGTTAGGTAATTGATACTGCCACAAGAGGAGCATTTGAGATTAATTTTTACTCGCACTAGATTTCCTTTACTTTTAATAATGTTCGAAATTGAAGCAGATTAAAGAGACAACTAAAGGCAACACAAAGGCTTGTCGCATAGAAGACAGCATGGTAGCCAAATTGACCTGCTACTGCAGAACCTGCCATGGGCCCAACGACACCTCCCAGATAAAAGAATACCTGATTGAAGGCAAAGACCCTCGAAATACCAGCTTTGGGTGTCATCTTACTGAGAAGGGCATTAACTCCGGGAATCAAGGCACCGGTTCCCAATCCAAAGAGGAAACGATAAAGTCCTAGTTGAAGAGGGCTAGAGGCATTGGCACAGAGGAGATAGATGATAACTGAATAAAACTGGGCTACAACCAAGAGGCGATGGTTGCCCACCTTGTCACCTAGCTTTCCCATGACTCCTGCACTCATCATACTGGAAAAGCCCATACTGGATACAATCAAACCAGATACAAAAAGAAGATTCTCTGTCTGGCCTAAGTCGCGTACATACAGAGCTAAGATAGGGCCAATCGATTGGGCTGAAAATTGGATGACAAAACTGGTCAGAAAGAGGTTGACTAAGAGATAGGGATATTTAACTGATGTAAATAATTCCTTTGTTGGGATGACCCTTTCCTTGGCTACTGGTTGAAAATCTTCCTTGATAAAGCAAATAGTCAAAACAGCAGCTAAGAATAGAAAACTACCAACCAGTAAGAAAACAGTACGAATGCCAAATAATTCTGCAATAAATCCCCCGATAAAGGGACCAGCTAGAGTGCCTGCAACTACGCCTGTAGACAAAGTACCTAAGGCAGAGCCTGATTTCTCCTTGGGAACCTGACTGGCTATCAAGGCCGTTGCATTGGGAACAAAACCCGCAAATACACCATTCAGTAAACGAAGAAAGATTAACCAATAAATATTTGGGACAAAGGCCAAGCCTCCCATAGTAATGGTCATGGCCAGACCAGCCCGAATCATCATGGGCTTTCGACCGTATTTGTCAGCAAGGGTGCCCCAGATAGGAGAAAAGAGTGCCGCAGAAACAGCAGAGACAGAAATAGCTAAGCCTGCATAAAAAGCGACTTGCCCACTTCCTACACCTAGATTTTCCACAAAGATGGGCATAAAAGGCACAACCAAGGAAATACTGGCTCCTGTCAGAAAATTACCAAACCAGGCAATGCGCAGATTATCCTTCCAGTTAATCTCTGTCATCTTTCTTACCTCCCTCAAGCAGGGAAAACACCTGAGTAAGAAGCTGGTCCTGATTTCCATTGTTGTTTAAAACATAGCTGGTCAAATCTTTCTTTTTCTCTAAAGGCCACTGGGCTGCCAGACGAAACTCAGCTTCATCTTTGGACAAGTGGTCCCTTTTCATTAAGCGTTCTACTTGGACATCTCGGTCCACATAGACCAACCAAGTCTCATCAAACCAAGAGGCATAGTCTTGTTCAAAAAGCAGGGGAATATCCATGAAGAAAATCTCTTCTGTCTGAGCTAATTGGTCTCTTAATGTAGCTAGTTCCTCACGGATAATCTTTCCTTGGATTCGCTTAGACCATTCCTGTTCTTCAGGATTTGAAAAGATGAGACTAGCTAGGAGAGGGCGATTAAGTTCTCCGTTTTCAAGGATGATTTCTTGCCCAAAGTGCTGGACTAGAGCCTCAAATAGACGACCACCAGGTTTCTGTAGTTGATGGACGACTGCGTCGGCATCCACTACTTGAAAGCCTTGCTGTCTTAGAAAATTTGTCACAGTTGACTTACCAGAGGCAATTCCTCCAGTGATTCCAATGATTTTTCCCATCAGCCCCTCCTTTGACAGTTTGGACAAAAGTGAGTTCCTCGTCCACCTAGTTGGATTTTCTCAATGATGGTGCCACAACGTGAACATTCTTGACCAGCCTTGTCATAGACTTGATGAAAATCCTGCATGGTTCCATCTTCCCCAAAGGCATTGGTATAGGTCCGAATGGTGGAACCACCTTTTTCAACAGCCTGGCCCAAAACAGCAATGGTCTGGTCATGAATGGCAGTCACTTCTGCTGCTGTCAAAGTCTGGGAAGGTCTAGCCGGATGAACCTGAGCTCGCCAGAGAACCTCATCCACATAGATATTGCCAAGGCCAGCTACCAAGGTCTGGTCTAAGAGATGGGATTTGATAGGCTTTTTGGACTTAGCAAGGGCAGCTTGAAAAACCTGCAAATCAAAGTCTTGTTCGCTTGGTTCAGGACCTAATTTCTTAGAAATAAAGTAGGCGTCTAAAAGGTCAGGAGCCAAGAGTTCCATAGTACCAAACTTGCGTACATCCTCATAAACAAGCGTGCCACCATCCTCAAACTGGAAGAAAACATGGGCATGCTTGCGTTCAGGTGCTTGGTCTGGATAGTAAAAATACTTGCCCTCCATCCGCAGATGGGAAATCAAGACCTTGTCTGTCAGGTAGAAAAGTAAATATTTACCTCGACGTCCCATTGACTCAACAATCTGACCAGCCACTTCCTTTTGAAACTCGTCTAAATCCGTCTTTATCATCTTGGGATAGCGAATTTCTACACTCGAAATCTTCTTACCCAGAATCAATTTTTCTAAGCCACGACGCACGGTTTCAACCTCAGGTAATTCAGGCATAAATCCTCCTTCTGTAAAAACAAGAAGCAGGCATGAGCCCACCTCTACTTAGTATTCTTTTTCATTATAGCCAAAGTCAGCCAAATCTAGCTTTTTATCGCGCCAATTTTTCTTGACCTTGACCCATGTTTCTAGGAAGACCTTGTCTCCTAGCATGAGTTCGATATCACGACGGGCCATGCTACCGATTTTCTTAAGCATAGCACCACCTTTACCGATGATAATCCCTTTTTGGCTATCGCGCTCGACCATGATGGTTGCACGGATGTGAACCTTATCAGTCTCTTCATCTCGTTTCATAGAATCAACCACTACTGCGACAGAATGCGGGATCTCTTCACGAGTTAGGTGCAAGACTTTCTCTCGAACCATCTCTGAAACCAAGAAACGTTCTGGATGGTCTGTGATTTGGTCAGCTGGGAAATATTGGAAACCTTCGTCCAGATTTTCACTCAAAATATCCACTAGACGAGACACATTATTCCCCTGAAGAGCTGAGATTGGGACAATTTCCTTGAAGTCCATTTGGTTACGGAAATCATCAATCTGAGACAAAAGCTGGTCTGGGTGAACCTTATCGATTTTATTCACCACCAAAATCACAGGAACCTTGGCAGCCTTGAGGCGTTCGATAATCATATCGTCCCCCTTACCACGCGCTTCATCAGCAGGCACCATAAAAAGAACAGTATCCACTTCACGAAGAGTGCTGTAGGCGGATTCGACCATGAAATCTCCAAGTGCCGTTTTAGGCTTATGAATCCCTGGTGTGTCGATAAAGACAATTTGCTCCTTATCAGTCGTGTAAATTCCCATGATTTTATTGCGCGTTGTCTGCGCCTTGTCACTCATAATGGCAATCTTTTGCCCCATGACATGATTTAAAAAGGTTGACTTCCCAACATTGGGACGTCCTAAAATGGCTACAAAGCCTGATTTAAAAGTCATAATTTCCTCTTACTGTTTAAAATAATAAATCCCAGATTCGTGGGAGAAAAATCAATGCGCCTGTTAAGGCTGCGAAAAGAGAGACCACTAATACCGCACCAGCCGCCATATCCTTGGCATTTTTAGCCAGCATGGAAAAGTGATAGTGACTGGCTAAATCCACCACATTTTCAATAGCAGAATTGATAATTTCAAAGGCTACTACCAAGAAAATGCTCAATAGGAGAAAGAGCCATTCGATTCGTGACACCTGAAAAATAAAACCTGCAAGGATGACCACTAGAGCCGTCACGGCATGTTTTCGCATATTGCGTTCTTCCTTGATAGCAGTCAAAATCCCTGTGATGGCAAATTCTAAACTGGATATCAGGTCACGATTTTTCCATTTTCGTTTATTGTCTTGTGAGTCCATAGGCTGTCAAAATTTCTTCTTGTAAACCGAACATCTCCGCTTCTTCTTCCGGAGTGTAGTGATCATAGCCGTTGATATGTAAAAAGCCGTGTACTGCCAAGAAGCCCATCTCACGCTCAAAGCTATGGCCATATTCCTCGGCCTGCTCATGTGCTTTATCGATAGAGATGAACAATTCCCCAATATAGGCATCAAACTCAGACATCATCTCTGCCAATTCTGGATTTTCAAGCAAATCCTCTTCGTCAAAGGCAATTTCCAACTCTGGCTTATATTCAAGGCTAATAACATCTGTCGGACGGTCTGTGTCACGGTACTCCAGATTGAGTTCATGACTACGTTCATTGGTCACAAAGGTAACTGCCATCTCTTTGTCTTCTTTGCCTAATTTTTGGGCTGCAAATTCCAAAATTTCTTGGGTTTGTTGCAACATTTCTTTTGAAACTTGACCAGTTTCATCTACCATTTCAATATACATGTGCTTCTCGTTTCTCTTTACTTGGCTTTATTATACCACATTTCCATGATTTTATTCTACCTTTTTGATATAATACTATGGAATACAATCACAAGGAGAGAACGATGTCATTTGACGGATTTTTTTTACACCACATGGTTGAGGAATTGCGAAGAGAGTTAGTGAACGGTCGCATCCAGAAAATCAATCAACCTTTTGAACAAGAGTTGGTCTTGCAAATCCGTAGCAATCGCCAAAGTCATCGCCTGCTCCTTTCTGCCCATCCAGTTTTTGGACGCATTCAGCTGACCCAAACGACTTTTGAAAATCCAGCCCAACCATCAACCTTTATCATGGTTTTGAGAAAGTATTTGCAGGGGGCCCTGATTGAGTCGATTGAGCAAGTGGAAAATGACCGTATTGTGGAAATTACAGTTTCCAATAAAAACGAGATTGGAGACCATATTCAGGCTACCTTGATTATCGAAATTATGGGGAAACACAGTAATATTCTACTGGTCGATAAAAGTAGTCATAAAATCCTCGAAGTTATCAAACACGTCGGCTTTTCACAAAATAGCTACCGCACCTTACTTCCTGGATCGACCTATATCGCTCCGCCAAGCACGGAATCGCACAATCCTTTCACGGTCAAGGACGAGAAACTTTTTGAAATCCTGCAAACACAGGAAACGACAGCTAAACATCTTCAAAGTCTCTTTCAAGGTCTAGGACGCGATACGGCAAACGAATTGGAAAGCATTCTGATTAGTGATAAACTATCTACTTTCCGTAACTTTTTCAATCAAGAAACCAAGCCGTGCTTGACTGAGACTTCCTTCAGCCCAGTTCCTTTTGCTAATCAGGTGGGAGAGCCTTTTGCCAGTCTTTCTGATTTGTTGGACACCTACTATAAGGATAAGGCCGAACGCGACCGCGTCAAACAGCAAGCCAGTGAACTCATTCGCCGTGTTGAAAATGAACTTCAAAAAAATCGCCATAAGCTGAAAAAACAAGAAAAAGAGTTACTAGCGACAGACAATGCTGAAGAATTTCGTCAAAAAGGGGAATTGCTGACAACCTTCCTCCACCAAGTACCTAACGACCAAGACCAGGTTATCCTGGACAACTACTACACCAACCAACCTATCACGATTGCGCTTGATAAGGCTCTGACTCCCAACCAGAATGCCCAACGCTATTTTAAACGGTATCAGAAACTCAAAGAAGCTGTCAAATACTTGACTGATCTGATTGAGGAAACCAAGGCAACCATTCTCTACCTGGAAAGTGTAGAAACCGTCCTCAACCAAGCTGGACTGGAAGAAATCGCTGAAATCCGTGAAGAATTGATCCAAACTGGCTTTATCCGCAGAAGACAACGGGAGAAAATCCAGAAACGTAAAAAACCAGAACAGTATCTGGCGAGTGATGGCAAAACCATCATCTATGTCGGCCGCAATAACCTGCAAAATGAAGAGCTAACCTTTAAAATGGCCCGCAAGGAGGAACTTTGGTTCCATGCCAAGGACATTCCTGGAAGCCATGTTGTCATCTCAGGAAATCTTGACCCATCCGATGAAGTCAAGACAGACGCAGCAGAACTAGCCGCCTACTTCTCTCAAGGTCGCCTGTCAAATCTGGTTCAGGTAGATATGATTGAAGTCAAGAAACTCAATAAACCAACTGGTGGAAAACCTGGCTTTGTCACTTACACAGGGCAAAAGACCCTCCGTGTTACACCTGACCCAGAAAAAATTGCATCCATGAAAAAATCCTGATTTACTTGAAATCAGGATTTTTAGCGGTACTCAAATCATATCCAATTATAGGACTAATCTTTTCCACCAAGTCGACTATTGATATTCATCATGATACTAGCTATTTTTTCACCCCAGTACGGATCTGATGCATAGCGTACATTCATTCCTGTCGCTTTATTTCCAAGGTGATCTCTTCCACGGTCAATATAGTTCTCACGAATCCACTTGGCCGCACCAAGAATTCCTTTATCTACATCATCAAATTTCTTAGCTGAATCATAGGGACTGGTATCGTAAGCAGCTATTCCGAAGAAGTTATTTTTATCATTAGCAATTTGGCTACGTCCCCAAGCACTTTCTAGCGCACTGTGAGCCATTAAATAAAGAGCATTGACACCGTAACGTTTTTCAGCTTCTTTAAAAATTGCTCCTTTACCAGCAAGACGGCTGTTTCGGATATTCATCATCGAATAAACTCTATTTAATTCATCCGCACTATAGTTGGTTGGTTCAGTCAAATTCTTAAAAAGGAAACGATTCTTGATAGTAAACCCATCAAAATGTTCTCCATCATTTGAATAATACTTCTTGCCAATTTTCATGGCTGAAGTATGTGGAGCTACCCGAATACTAGTGTATGGAGAAAGTTCATGATATAGGAATCTTCCGTCAGTAGTATAGTGAGGAATAAACTCACTTTCTTCATCAACTAAAGTCAAATCGTTTTGATTCATATAACCAGACAAGCCTGATATTGAAACAGCAAGGCGACTGCCCTTACTTTTAGAGCTATCATAGGTCACAATACTTCCCTGATTGACATAACTCAAAATATCTCCTGATTCGCTATAAATATAGGCTGTGATTGGTTTAACATTAAAATATTTGGGGCTTTGAATCCACTTTCCATCACTCTGAAAGAAGTACTCTTTATTTCTGATGTTAAAAGCACCAGTAACATAGCTTCCATCTTCTTTCAGGTAGTACCATGCATTGTAGTTAGGGTCAAAAATCCATTCATTCTCAGCCATATAACCACCAGCTTTAAGGTAATAAGCACCAATCCATTCACGTGAAGCATAAGCACCACCTGATTTTATGTAAAACCAGCTATTATAATATTTATCAAAAATCCATTCTTTTTCAGCCATCGCTCCACTATTTTTTAGATAGTAAGCATCTTTCCACTGATTACTAGCCATCACACCGTCACTGTTAAAATAGTACCATATTCCATTAATTTTTTCCCATTTATTACGAACAATCTTTCCTGAATCTGTAGCATAATACCATTTATCAGCAATTTTTTCCCAATCATTTTGAGCCATTGCCCCACTGCTATTAAGAAGATAATCGTTAACTAGAGTATTGCTAGCCATAACTCCATCTTGGTTGAAGTAATACCAAACATTGCCAACTCTTTCCCATCTATTACGAACAATCTTTCCTGAATCTGTAGCATAATACCATTTATCAGCAATTTTTACCCAGGAATTTTCTACCATTGCTCCACTAGTATGAAAAGCATAGTCATTAACAATCCTATTGCTAGCCATGATTCCATTTTGATCAAAGAAATACCAGACACCCGCAATTTTTTTCCAGTTTTTGATTGGTTGATTATTCTCATAAAAAAGCCATTCCCCGTTCTCTTTCTGCCAACCATTCTTAGGAACTTCTTCAACTTTTTCTTTGTTTGAAATAGCCTCTTTTTTAGAATTATCTTCTTCTACAACAACTGGTTCTTTCTTTTTTTCCGTCTTTGCAGTCTCATTCTTTGTATATTCAACAACTTTTTTCTCTTCTGATGTTGGAGTCTGATTTTTATCCACAGATTGATTCTTATTTGTCGTTTGACTTTGGTCTGTTGTTTTACTATCTTCAGCAAATACTGATGTTGTTGACACAATTGCCAATGCAAGCACTGCTGTGCTTACAAGTAGTGTTCTCTTCATTTTACTCCCCTAAGTAGAAATTCATCTACATCATTCATGATTAATTTTATTCTAACATAGTTATCAAGATGAAAATATTACAAAATGATGAAAATTCTGTGTCTTATTGACGATAAAGATGTTCTAGCTTATCTAAAGCTAGCTTTTACTTCCTTGCGTAGTTCTTCCAAACTGCTGATACCATATTTATCCATAACCTTTGGTAAATTTTCGATGATATCAGGACAGGCATATGGATTGGTAAAGTTGGCTGTTCCAACTCCAATAGCCGATGCTCCAGCCAGATACATTTCTAGGGCAGCTTCTGCCGAATCCACTCCTCCCATTCCAATGATAGGCAGGTCTGTTGTTTGGGCGACTTGGCGGATGAGTTTGAGGGCTACTGGAAAGACTGCTGGACCAGACATCCCACCTGTTCCATTGGCCAAGATTGGTTTTCTGGTTTGAGGTCAAAGCGCATTCCAACTAGAGTATTGATCATGGTCAAGCCACTTGCTCCCGCATCTTCTGCAGCTTTTGCGACAGTGACGATATCCGTTACACTAGGGGTTAGTTTGACATAAACTGGTACATCAGACGCTTCCACAGCTGCTTTCACCACATCATAAGCCAAATCTGGATCTTGACCAATCAAGAGTCCATGATTACAGTGATCTACGTTGGGACAAGAAATATTGAGCTCAATAGCCTTCACATTAGCTGCCTTGGAAATACCATGAGAAACAGACTCATACTCTTGTTTTGAAAAACCAGCCACATTAGCAATAATAGGAAGATTTGGATATTCTCTTTCCAGCCAAGGCAGCTTTTCAGCCAAAACAACTTCCAAACCAGGATTTTGTAAGCCAATTGCATTGAGCATACCAGCAGGTGTTTCTGCCACCCTTGGGGTTGGATTTCCAAAACGGGGTTCAAGGGTCGTCGCCTTGATCATAATAGAACCTAAAAGTTCTAAATCATAGTACTTGGCATACTCTTGTCCAAAACCAAAACAGCCTGATGCTGGAATAATCGGATTTTTCAAATCCAAACCAGGTAGAGAAACTTGTAAACGATTTCTAGTCATGACTTTCTCCTTATAATACAACTGTTCCTGTGCGGAAAACAGGGCCATCTTCACAGACGCGTTGGCTGACCGTCTCACTTTCTGGTACTTTTAGGACACAGGCATAGCAAGCCCCCATCCCACAAGCCATACGAGATTCCAGAGATAGATAGGCTCTTGGGTGGTCATAAAAGGTTTGATTGATATACTTCATCATTCCAGGCGCCCCACATGAGTATACAGCATCAAACTGACTATCTAAATCATCGATGACAACGGAAACATTTCCCTTGATACCATAAGAACCATCATCTGTCGTTACAAATACCTGACCATATTGAGCTAATTCCGTTTCCAGAATAACAGCATCCTTATTAGCAAAACCAAGGACAGTCACTACTTTCACACCACGCGCATGCAATTCCTTAGTTACTTCGAGCAAGGGAGGTACACCAATCCCCCCTCCAACCAGAAGAACCTGGCTCCGCTCATCTAGGTCAGACAAGTCAAAACCATTTCCCTGAGGTCCCATCACATCAAGAGTATCTCCCTGACTTAAGGTTGAAAAAATAGCGGTCCCAGCCCCCTCAATCCGATAAATGAGGCGACACTGCTTGTTAACCTTATCAATAGACGAAATTGAAATAGGGCGGCGCAAGAGATGGGCATCATCAGGCACACGCAAATGGAGAAATTGGCCTGCTCGCATAGCTTCAACCATTTCTCCTTCTAGAACTAATTCAAAGATTGCTGGCGCGATTTCCTCCTGAGCAACCACCTTCATGGTTTCCAAACGAATAGCACCCAAACGTTTCTTACATGTGGGATTCATGACTTTTCCTCCTTAAATTTTAAGGTGACCAGATAAAGAAAAGACCTTGCTAGTGCAAGGCCTCAGTTAAAATCGTACAACAGAAGAGAGCACACTCAAAAAGTCCCCTCTAGAAAATTGTACTACTCTTTTATCTGACACCTTGTGAGTCTCTCTGGACTCCCCTTAAAGGTTAAATTTTTATTAGTATACTCTTTCAGCTAAAAAAAGTCAAGTAGAAAACGAACATTCTATTTGACTTCACGAGATTATTTTTCACGAATAACTTCGACCTTGTAACCATCAGGGTCTTTGACAAAGTAATAGTTAGGTGCAGTTCCTGGTAGACCATTTGGCTCAGTAACTTCATATCCTTTGGTACTATGCTCTTGATGAAGCGCTTCAAGATCGGATGTGCTTAGGGCGATATGGGCAAATCCATCTCCAACCACATAAGGACCGTGATCATAGTTATAAGTCAACTCCAACTCATAGTCGTCACCTTCAAGTCCTAGATAAACAATCGTGAAGGCATGGTCTGGAAAATCTCTGCGACGCAATTCTTTAAAACCAAAAGCATCCTGATAAAATGCTATTGATTTTTCAAGATTTTCTACTCGCAAACAAGTGTGTAACATTTTTGAAGCCATATTTTTCTCCTTTGTTTTTAAAAAAGACTGGGACAATCCTGTTCCAGTCTCATCTGTTATTATTTAGCAAGTTTTGCTTTAGCTGCATCTGCAAGAGCTGTGAAAGCTGCTGCATCGTTAACAGCCAAGTCAGCGAGCATTTTACGGTTAACTTCGATCTCAGCCAATTTCAAACCATGCATCAATTGTGAGTATGAAAGTCCGTTCATACGAGCTGCCGCGTTAATACGAGTGATCCACAATTTGCGGAAGTCACGTTTTTTCTGACGACGGTCACGGTATGCATAGTAGTAAGAGTTCATTACTTGTTCTTTTGCAGTACGGAACAAGATGTGTTTAGCTCCATAGTAACCTTTTGCTAATTTAAGAATACGTTTACGACGTTTGCGTGATACAACGCCACCTTTAACACGTGCCATGTTTTATTTCCTCCAAATATTTCCTAGAATTGTTTACTTACAGTCAAGCTATTATTTCAAGCGAGTAAGCATTGCTTTGATACGTTTGTAATCTCCTGAATGCACCATAGATGCTTTACGAAGATGACGACGTTGTTTCTTAGTTTTTCCGTGGAAACGGTGAGAAGTGTAAGCACGGAAACGTTTAAGTCCACCAGAACCTGTACGTTTGAAACGTTTAGCTGATGCGCGGTGTGTTTTTTGTTTTGGCATGATTTTTTCTCCTTTATTTAACTTTCTGACAATTATTTTTTGTCAGTCGCTGGCGCCAATTGCATGAACATTTGACGTCCATCCATTTTAGCACGTTGTTCGATGATGGCAATATCTTGAGTTGCTTCAGCAAACTCGGCTAAAACTTTTGCACCAATCTCTTTATGGGTAATCATACGACCCTTAAAGCGAATAGATACCTTAACTTTATTTCCTTTTTCAAGGAATTTGCGTGCATTGCGAAGTTTTGTATCAAAGTCACCCTTGTCAATAGTTGGACTTAGACGAACTTCTTTCACAGTAACAACACTTTGTTTTTTACGTTGTTCTTTTTGCTTCTTCTGGTACTCAAATTTGAACTTACCGTAGTCCATAATTTTTGCAACAGGCGGTTTGGCTTGGGGTTGAATCAATACTAGGTCAACATTAGCGTTATCAGCCAAAGCTTGCGCTTCACTGAGTGGCTTGATGCCTAGCTGTTCTCCTTCAAGACCAATCAAGCGAACTTCACGTACACGAATCTCATCATTGATGAATAAGTCTTGCTTTGCTATGGTTTTCACCTCTTTTGTTTTATTAGAGAAAAACAATAGCGGACTCGTAAATATACAAGCCCGCACGTTATGATAGCGTTTCTTAGAAACTTTTCATCCGTAGGGCCAGGCAACTTAATGTCACAAGGCGAGAAGCTCTCACTTCTGCTTTTCTCAACTTTTATATGATACCAAGTTTTCTAGCTCTTGTCAAGATAAAAAGTTATTTTTTTGAAAAGTTTGTGTTTATATTTTGACTTGGTTTTCGAATCAAAAAGAGAGAATCAAGTTGATTCCCTCTCTATGTTAGTTTTTCCTTAGCTTCCCTATAGGAAAGCTAGAATCTATTAAAAACTTCCCTTTTACGTGAACTGCCCCATCTTTCGATAAATAGAATCCCCACTAACAAAAGGATAATCAGGCAAGGAAGTAAAACTAGCCCCATGTCCCAATTCAGATTGACATTATCAATTTGCTTAGGTAATCCTCCAGATAAAATCTCCACTGAACGTAAGTAAGTAAAGGGAATCAGATGTGCAATCTTTTGAAGAGGCTGAATTGTTTGAATGCCAAACAATAAGCCAACAATCCCAATAAGTGAAGAAAGAGGACAGGCATTTTTTGCTTGAAAAAGTAAGCAATCAAGTAGACGACTTCCACAATGACGATAAAGGCTAAGAAAGTTAAGAGCAAGCTAGGAAATAACACATCTTGTATCTTTCCAATAGTTACCTCTTGATTCACTAAGCTATAAATCGGGTAGGGATAATCTAACTGTCCAAAACCACTTATCAGACTTCCCACTAGAAAAGAAAATCCGCTGATTCCGATAAACAGCACAGTTACATAGCCCACCCCAACTCCAAGAGAAGACATTGCAAATGTCACTTTTGAAAAAGGATATAACTGAGCTGTATCCAGATGATTTTGATATCTTTCTGCGAACAGTTGCGTTAGCATAAAAATAATAGCAACTACAAACAAGGTTGGGATGATAGCCTCTAAAATCCAGACAATCTGATCAATCCCGTGGGTCGGAAACTCCAAAGTATGTGCTTTTATGTTCAAGGGATACAGGGCTTGGTAAGTCTTTCGTTGGCGGTCAACCGCCATTTTTAAGTCAGAACTAGCAGTCGGTTCCTTTGATAAAATTTCATAACTCTTCTCTACATCTTGCCACTGCAAATAGTAGGCTTCTTTCCAGCGCCCTTCTTTTAATAAAGTCAGAATTTCTGTCTTTTGAGTCAAATGATTTTTTTGCGAGTCTAAATTTTCTTTAGCAAACTGGTATTCCTCCGAGTTGGTATCAGATATTTGGGAGAGTTTCTCTTCATATTCATTGATGACTCTCTCATCTTTTACAAGACGGGTTTCCAACTCGCTCTCCAAGCTGACGGAGTTTGCAGTCTGACTATTAAAATAAAAGGTAACACCGAGTCCAGATACAAATAAAGCTAAGATAATCCAGTTTAAGCGACTTTTGAAAACTTTTTTTAATAAAAATAGACTAACTTCTTTCATAAACTAAACCTCTTCTATTTGCCCCTGATGAATGGTTACTACTCTATCGCAGACATCAAGCAACTCTTCCTTATAGTGGGAACTTAAAAGAACCAGCTGTTCTTGTCTATCGATTCGTGCCAGCCTATCAAAAAACTTCTGTCGATAATACTCATCTAAGCCATTTGTAATCTCATCCATGAGCCAACATTTGGCCTGACTGAGGAAATACATGGCAATCACCAAGCGTTGCTTCATACCTAAGGAATACTTGCGGATGGGAAGGCTGATATAGTCAGACATTTCCCAGTAATCAATTTCATCCCCCAAGTTCAGACCTGACTTCCAGATGTTTTTGATAAGACGAAGGTAGTCCATCCCACTTAAGTTTCCATCCAGCCATTCAATACTCTCATAATAAAATAAAGAAGGAGGGGCTGCAATATTTCCACTACTTATAGGAATTAAATTGCTAATGGCACGGAACAGGGTCGTCTTTCCAGAACCATTTATAGCAAGAATACCATAAATCCTACCCTTTTCAAATGTAAAATCAACATCTTGTAAGATGACTTGTCGCGTTTTTAAGGTCACATGAGTAAGCTGCAACATATCTAGCCCTCCTTTTTCTCACTCTTTAGAGATTAATAACCTACGCTGTAGTAGTTTAGTACCTCATAACGATCATAATTTCAGCCAGAACCAACTTTATACTCAGAATAGCTATCATAACGATACCATGATGGAATCCGAGCATATTGATGGCCGTGATAGTTGGTACTATATTCCCAAACCGTATTCCAATCATACTTGTAACTTTTAGTGACTGTCACAGCAGATACACTGGACTGAAAAAGACCAATAGATCATAAACTAACTAATTAAACGATTTTTAATGGTTTTATATCATCAACATTGAATACGCTTCCATTATATCGTTTTTATCATTATTATGCAACAGATTTTTAGTTTATTTTACTAATATATAATATTTGTCCCTCCTATCGAACGCTTTCTATTTTCCAACTTTTCCACCCCTTAAAGCGTATAGCTCCTTGCTGGTCAGTTCGATACACTTTGCTATTGATACCTTCCAGCCGGGTCAAGGTTTCCTGATGAGGGAGTTTCGTTCGATTGCTCTTTCCAACTGAGATAAGAGTAAGCTCTGGTTTGAGTTTTTCTAGAAAGGCTGAACTTGATGACTTTTTAGAGCCATGTTGGCTAGCTTTCAACACATCCACCTCTAGGTCAGGATAATGCTTCAGCAAGTCCTTCTCTCCTTTCTCCTCCAAATTCCCAGTGAAGAGGAAGTGCTTATCCAAGAGTTTCCCATACAAAACCAGGGAATCTTCATGACCTCCGTCTCCAATTTTCCTTGGAGATAAGACTTCTAACTGACTTCCAAAAATTGGAAGGTTCTCTCCTGTCGTCACACTGCGCACCTTGGTTTGAGTTGCCTGTAGTTCTGCCACAAATTCCTTCTGTTTCAAACTGCCTTTTGACACTAAAATTTCCCCTACATGGAATACCTTGCTCACCTCTGACAAATCTCCAACATGTTCCTTGTCCGTATTTGTCAAAATCAGCTGGTCAATCTTGGCTACTCCTCGACTTTTAAGATAGGGAATCAAGCTTCGCTGGGCATTGCTGGTCGTCGCCTTTTCTTGCCATTTTTCGATTTTCTTATCAGATTCTGCCTTGCCACCCACATCTATGAGAATGGTTTTCCCAGTTACATCCCGTAGGAAAATACTTTCGCCTTGCCCCACATCCAGCATGGTGATTTCATTTTCCAGTGGATGCTTTGTCAAGAAAAAGAGACCTGTAATCCATAAACTCAATACTGCTAGACTTTTAATGTTTTTCCTCAAATCATAAACTAAAGCCAAGGAAATTAACAATAAAATTAAAAGCCATGCATTGGGTTGTCCAAGTACAAGCGGCCTACTTGTCACCTGTGACACTAAGCGAATAATGCCCTCTAACCATTCAAAGATAAAGTTCAGCTGAATGACTGGATAGAGAAAGGAAAGGGCAAATAAGATAGACAAGAGCGGTAAAAAGACCAAATCAAAAAGAAAGGAAAAGACAAAGGTCAAGAGGATGGACCAAGGTTGAAATTCCGCAAAATAGAAGGATAGAATGGGCAATATGCCCAAGGAGATGACTAGACTTTCTCTAGCAACAGCCTTGAGCCCCTCTCCTTCTTTGCTGGTCATGGTCAAGATAAAAACGTAGGCACAGGACAAGACACCTCCTGCAGTCAGGAAAAAGTTAGGCATGACGATAAAGAGAACAAGCACAGTCAGGGCAAAATTATCTAAGCCCTTAACCCCATGTTGAGCCAGTAACTTTTGTAAGAGACTGCGAATGACCGAAGCTGAAAATCCTGTCAGCCCTGCATAAATAAGAGAAAAGGGATAGGTCAGCCATTTCAACTTTTCTTGGGTCAAGCCTGATCGCAAGAGAAGTTTCTTAAATCCATCCATGAAAAAACCTACCTGCATCCCCGACAAGGCAAAGAGGTGGATAATTCCTAGACTAGAATAAAGCTCATTCATCTCCTCAAAATCTGTGTCCAGATGTCTAGCAAAAGCCCTGTCATGTAATTGCGCATAGGGTCTGGAAAATGTGTCTTAATCCAAACCACAGCCTTTCGACGTAAACTGGACAGGTTTTCACCTATATCCCAACTGCCAACCTTTTGAAGTGACTGGATTTTTTTGATATTGAGAGTCTGGTAAATTCCCTGAGTCTTCAGATAGGCTTGGTAGTCAAAGCCACCAAAATTTCTCTGCCCTTCTGGTTCCGAAAGTTTTCCTTCTAGTTCCAAGTCATGAAGATCTGTTAAAGCTTGAAAGGATTCTTTCTCCTCCTCGGACTGGAGTTTATAATAGACTTGAAAAATGCGTCCATCAGACTTGCCACGAAAGGATAGACTATCACCATTGACCTTAATAGTGTCAGGCAAAATCCGTACCCTTTCAACAGAATCCGCCAAATTTTGACTCGCTTGACTCTGTTGCCAATTTTGAAACAGAAACCAGAAGGCAAAGACTCCACAAATCACTAGAACTTTGCCTGCTGATTTCCAAGGAAATTGGAAAAAGAGACAGACTAACAGAAAAACAAAGCCCAATAAAGCAAGATAAGATGCTGAGAAAATGGCGTAGTAAATCCAAAGTAATAGAAAACTCAGGTAAATTAAGGGAGTGGGGGAAATTCTTAATCCACTGTAACATAATCTTTTAACTTTTCTATGGTCTTGGCACCAATGCCAGAGACTTTCTTGAGTTCATCAACCGACTTGAATTTGCCATTTGCCTCACGATGATCGATAATGTCCTGAGCTCGTTTTCCTCCCAAGCCTTTGACCTGCTTAAGTTCTTCCAGACTGGCCTTGTTGAGATTGACCTTCTTTTCCTTGCTTGTTGAAGAAGTCGTCCCCGAAGCAGTCTGCTGACTAGCTGCTTCTTCTCCCTTAGTTGGAACGTAAACCAGTGCTTCATCACTGACTTTCTGAGCTAGATTGAGCGACTTGCTGTCTGCTTGCTCTGTTAAACCACCTGCCTTCTGAACGGCATCATTGACCCGACTACCTACAGGCAAATCATAAATTCCTGGCGATTTAACAGCCCCCTTCACATCTACTGTGATTAGATCTTGTTCAACCTGTTCTTCCTTTTCTTCCTTCTTCACTTCCTTTTCGGATACCGAATCCTTGGAAACAGCTGCGACTTCAGCCTGCAAATTCGTTTCCTTGACAGGTGTTTGTGGAGCTGGTTTTAGCAGGAAAAATCCTCCTACAAGCAAGCCCAGACCAGTACAGATGACAATGATTTTATACTCTTTAATTTTCTCGATAATTGCTTCCATATTTTCTCCTCTCTTAGATTATTCGTAAAAGGAAGAAAAAACAGTTGAAAATTTCTTCTCAACTGCTTATTTATTTGCAAAATAGTCTTCCTTGGTCAAGACATAATGAACTCTTGTAACAATTCGACCTTCTTCATGCTGGTCCATACAAGCATATGGTTCTGCATGGGAAAAATGCATTCCTGATTTCTCCATGACCTTTCCAGATGCAGGATTATCCTTATCGTGTAAAGCAACTAACTTGTTCATTCCAATCTTCTCAAAAGCCAGCTCAATTACGGCACGATTGGCTTCTGTCGTCAATCCTTGATTCCAATACTTTTTATGGATAATGTAGCCAATAGCTGCCTTCTTAAGAGCAGAATCAATCTTGTGCAAATCAATGGTTCCGATAAATTTGCCATTGCTTTTTAGTACTATTCCCCACCGTCCCAAGGGATTGGCCAAGTAGAACTGAGCAATGTTATTCTTGGTTTCTGCCAAGCTTTGATTGGTTGGAAAAGTGTAGCGCGTATTTTCTCTGTCCGAGGCATAGGCAAACATAGCTTCCGCATCATCCAAGGTTACAGGTCTTAGCAATAAACGCTCTGTCTCCACTATTGGATACTGAGCTAGTTTTAAAAAAATTGATTCCATAGGATTCCACCACTTGAAAAGTTTCTAACTAAGATAAGGATATTGAATGAAATATTTAAAAAGCAAATTTATACTTGGTATTGAGATAACTTTAAGTACAAAAGAACTACCCTTCAGATAGAGGTTGAGGATCTAATTCTTCACTCTCTGCCTTTTTAACTGGAGCTGGTTCATAAGCTCGAATAATCTGAGCAACAACTGGATGGCGAACCACATCCTTGGCTGAAAAATGAACAAAGTCAATCTGATGAATGTTCTTGAGTTTCTCTTGAGCATCAATCAAACCTGACTTGACATTACGTGGCAGGTCGATCTGACTGATATCTCCATTGACAATCATCTTAGAATGAAAACCTAAACGAGTTAAGAACATCTTCATCTGCATGATGGTTGTATTTTGCGCCTCATCGAGAATGACAAAGGCATCATCCAAGGTTCGTCCACGCATGTAAGCAAGGGGAGCAATCTCGATAATTTCACGCTCCATGAGACGAGTCGTCTGGTCTTTGCCGAGAATCTGATACAAAGCATCATAGACTGGTCGAAGGTAAGGATCCACCTTCTCCTTAAGATCACCCGGAAGAAATCCTAGACTCTCACCTGCTTCCACTGCTGGACGAGTCAAGATAATCCTCTTGACCTGACCACGTTTAAGGGCAGTAACTGCCAAAGTAACTGCAAGAAAGGTCTTCCCTGTCCCTGCTGGTCCGATTCCAAAGGTCACATCATGCTGTTTAACACTATCCACATAAAGTTTTTGACCCAGTGTTTTGACACGGATAGGCTTCCCAGTATTGTCTTTGATGATTTCTTCTTCGTAAAGGGCGACAAACTTGTCAATTTCATCGTTTTTGACCATGCTAATTGCAGTCACCACATCTGGCGTACCAACGGTCATCCCACGATTTACCAAGACCATCAAAGCCTGGATAACCTGACGGGCTTCCTCACAGGCAGTCTCTTCTCCCAAAACCTGCACAATCTCCGTACGAGCATGAATCACCACATCAAGCTCTTCTTCCATCAAACGAAGATGGCGTTCATTGGAACCAAAAAGATGAAACAGGTCATCTGGGTGACTCAGTTGAATGTCTATTGAATGTTCCTTCAAATAAAGAACCTCTCTAATCCTTTTATTTCTTTTTATTATAGCAAAGAGACTGAAAAATTGCTACTCAATCTCAATTTATTTAGTGTTCTAAGTATTCTTGCCAGATAGCGTCAAAGTCTCCTAGGTTAAAAGAGAAACTGGCATGTTCTTCCAAAAAACGACTCACCTCATCAAAATCATCGGTGTGTTTTGGGAAGGAAGACTCTTCAAAAGCTAGGTCTGCCAAGATAGCTTTGGGACTGTTACTTTTGGGATTGCGCTCTGTCATGAGCCAAGTGTAAAATGATTTTCTCATAAATCTCCCTAAATCAACTCTGTCCCAAACTGGTCTTGCTTGATTTTACCAGCCTTCATCAAGCCACCAAGTGCCTTCTTGAACTGCCCTTTAGAAATTCCAAAGGTTGCCTTGATGTCGTCTGGAGATGACTTATCATTCAAGGTCATAAAACCTCCATTGCTTTCCAAGTAAGTCAAAATCATCTGAGCATCATTTTCCAACATTTCAAAAGAACGTGGTTTGAGGGAGAGGTTCAAGGTACGGTCCACTTCACGAAAACCAATGACACGCGCATCTAAAACTTGACCCAAACGTGGCTCTGCATAGCGCTCGCTAGGATGGATAAAGCCAAGCATGTTATTTTCTGGTAGGTAAACAAAAGTTCCTGACAGCTTGAGGCGGTAAACAATGGCTGGCCAGTTTTGGTTCTGCATGTTGTTGTAGGCAGGACGAGCTAGACGTTGGAAGTCTTCTTGATAGGCCAAGAGGCCCCAGATACGGTCTTTCTTGTCCACTTCAAGACGGATGTAGAGTTGGTCGCCCTTCTTAGGCCAGAGTTCCTTGAGCTCAGGGAGAATATCGAGTGACACAACGATTTCCTTGTCAGGAAGGCCTGTATCCACAAAGACACCCAAGTCCTTACGAACCTCTGTAACACGGCCCCAACCAAATTGGTCCTGAGTGGCAGTCACTTCTAAGGTTGTCAGGCGGAGTTTTTGCTTCATATCCGTGTAGGCAAAACCTTTGACCGTATCCCCTACTGTATGTTGGCCTTCTTCCTTAGCAAGAGCATAGGTTTGGCCATCCTTTTGCACAAAGTAAAAACGGTCGTTTTCATCGATGATGAGTCCAACGATAAAACTTGCAAGATTTGTATTCATATTTCCTTCTTTCGAATAAAACTCAGCCAGCAATGCCAACTGAGTTTTTCTGTTTATTTTTAGACTTCCAAAAGTTCTTTCTCTTTGTTGGCAGTCATGTCGTCGATGTGTTTAACAGCATCGTCTGTTACTTTTTGAATATCTTTTTCAAGAGTCTTCAATTCGTCTTCAGTGATTTCTTTTGCTTTTTCCTGTTTCTTAGCTTCATCCATAGCATCACGACGGATATTGCGGACAGCCACTTTAGCATTTCGCCGACCTTCTTCACTTCTTTAGCAAGGTCACGACGAGTTTCTTCTGTGAGAGCAGGGATAACCAAACGAATAACAGAACCGTCGTTAGCTGGTGTGATACCAAGATCAGAAGCGTTCAAGGCACGTTCGATGTCTTTCAATGAAGACTTGTCAAATGGTGTCACCAACAAAACACGCGCTTCTGGAATGGTAATTGAAGCGATTTGGTTAAGAGGAGTTTCGACTCCATAGTATTCTACATGTACACGGTCCAGCAAGCTTGCATTGGCACGGCCAGCACGGATACCACCAAATTCACGAGCAAGTGATTGGTGAGATTGGGTCATTCTCTCTTTAGCTTTTTCAATAATTGCATTAGCCATAATCTTTCTTATTCCTTTTCTTCGATATTGTTTGAAACTGTTGTTCCGATATTTTCACCAAATACGACACGTTTGATGTTGCCTGGTTGGTTCATATTGAAGACAACCAAGTCAATGTCGTTGTCCATTGAGAGGGTTGAAGCTGTTGAATCCATGATACGAAGTCCTTTGTTAATGACATCACGGTGGGTCAATTCTTCAAATTTAACAGCTGTCTTGTCCTTCTTAGGATCGGCATTGTACACACCATCTACGCCATTTTTAGCCATAAGGATGGCATCTGCTTCGATTTCAGCTGCACGAAGGGCCGCTGTTGTATCTGTTGAGAAGTAAGGTGAACCAATTCCGGCACCAAAGATAACGATACGGCCTTTTTCAAGGTGACGAAGGGCACGTCCACGGACATAAGGCTCTGCTACTTGTTGCATAGCAATAGCTGTTTGCACACGTGTATCAACCCCAACTTGTTGCAATGAATCTGCCATCACAAGAGCATTCATAACAGTCCCAAGCATTCCTGTGTAATCTGCCTGAACGCGGTCCATACCTGCTTCTGCTGCAGGTTCTCCACGCCAGAGATTTCCTCCACCAATAACAAGGGCAATTTCGATACCTAAGCTATGAACTTCTTGAATCTCTTTGCGATTGTTTGAACTGTTTGGATATCAATCCCTACGCCACGTTCACCGGCAAGGGCTTCACCTGATAACTTGATTAAAATACGTTTATACTTGGGATTCGCCATTTTCACTCTCCTTCTTTTATCCTACCTATTTTATCACAATTTCTAAGATTTTTATAGTATCATGAGCAATTCTTTCAAAAAAATTAGACAGTTAAAAATTCCTCTAAATCGCTGAGGGCACGCTCTGCAATTTTTTCATAACGAGCCTTCTTATCACGAATACGTTCGCCTTCCAACTCCTTGATGATTCCAAAATTGACATTCATTGGTTGGAAATGTTTGCTATCGGCATGGGTGATGTAATGAGCCAGACTTCCAATCGCTGTTGTTTCTGGGAAAATAGCCTCGCTTTCTCCCTTGAAAAGACGAGCCGCGTTAATTCCCGCAATCAAGCCTGACGCCGCTGATTCAACATAACCCTCTACACCCGTCATCTGACCAGCAAAGAAGAGATTTGGTTGTTTCTTAGAACGGTAGGTCTGTTCAAGAAGATTTGGTGAATCCATATAAGAATTGCGGTGCATAACACCATAACGAACAAACTCAGCATTTTCAAGACCTGGAATCATTTGGAAAACACGTTTTTGTTCTCCCCATTTGAGGTGGGTCTGGAAACCAACAATATTGTATAGACTACCAGCCGCATTATCCTGACGAAGTTGCACAACCGCATAAGGTGTTTTGAATTCTCCATCACGAGGTCCTGTGTAGTCATCTGGATACTCCAGACCGACTGGTTTCATAGGTCCATAAAGCATAGTTTTAATGCCACGTTTTGCCATGACTTCGATCGGCATACATCCTTCAAAGTACTTTTCTTTTTCGAAAGAATTAAGCGGTGCTTCTTCTGCATTGACCAAGGCTTCATGGAAATCCATAAACTCTTGCTTGGTCATAGGAGCATTGAGATAGGCCGCCTCTCCCTTGTCATAACGAGATTTGAGATAGACCTTGCTCATATCGATAGTATTGACATCGATAATAGGCGCTGCCGCATCGTAGAAATAGAAACCATCGCCGTCATTAAGTGCATGAATCTTTTCAGCCAGGGCATCGCTGGTCAACGGACCAGTCGCCACAACTGTGATAACATCTGTCGGCAATTCTGTAATTTCATCACGAACCACTTCAATCAAGGGGTGGTTAGCCACTTTTTCGGTCACCATTTGTGAGAAACCATCGCGGTCCACCGCAAGCGCACCTCCTGCAGGAACACGTGTAGCCTCAGCAGATTCCAAGATAACAGAACCCAAGCGACGCATTTCTTCCTTGAGAAGACCAACTGCATTTGTCAAAGCATCCCCACGAAGGGAATTAGAACAAACTAACTCAGCAAAATTGTCTGTTTTGTGCTGGGGTGTTGACTTGACACCACGCATTTCATAAAGTTTAACTGGAATACCACGTTCTGCAATTTGGTAGGCTGCTTCAGAACCTGCCAAACCAGCACCGATAACATTGATATAAGATTGAGACACGACACTAATACCTCTTTGGGTGGGACGTAAGTCCATATCAAAACACCCCACTGGACTGTTTGACACCCACAAATCTTTCTATTTTTTTCTTCTACTAGTATAACAAAAAAAGGGAAGAAGGCAAACTTCCCTGTTTAGTCATTTTCTTGGTTTTCTTCCCAGTCGTGATAGACAGCGTATAGCTGGCTTTTATTCCACTGGTAGTATTTCGCAACTTCCTTAATGGCTTGATTTTTCTTCATACCATGTTGGATGCGGGCTTGGATTTCTAAGAACAAGTCCTCCTCGTCTTTTTCCTCCACATCCTGACTGGCACCTTCAACAATAAGAAGGCATTCGCCCTTGAGTGGCGTTTCAGCGATGCTTTCCAGCAATTCAGAAATGGTACCTCTTTGGTATTCTTCATAGATTTTAGTCAATTCCCTGACCAAGACGACCGAGCGGTCACCGTAGACTTCTAGCATATTTTCCAACGTATCTGCTACACGATGAGGGGATTCATAGAAAATCTGAGTTTCAGGATAGTCTTTTTTCGAGTCAAAAAATTGCTTCTGCTGACCTGATTTTCTCGGTAAAAAGCCGTAAAAGATATGTGGCTGTGGCGCTAAACCACTAGCAATCAAAGCAGAAATTCCTGCAGAGGCACCTGGAACTGTGACAACAGCAATATCTTCCTCAATGGCTGCCTTAACCAAATCATGACCAGGGTCTGAGATGCTAGGTAGACCCGCATCGGATACCTGAGCAATACTTTCCCTGCTTTCAAAAAACTAATCAAATCAGGAATCTTTTCCTTGGCATTGTGCTCATGAAAACTGATTTGCTTGGTGGAAATGTCAAAATACTTGAGCAGAAGCCCTGTATTGCGCGTGTCCTCAGCAGCAATCCAGTCCACTTCTTTCAAGGTCTGGATAGCTCGAAAGGTTATATCGTCTAGATTGCCAATCGGCGTTGCCACTAGATACAGCTTGCCATAGGGAGACTGCCCCTTAAAACTTTTTTGAATCTGCATGCCTACTCCCTGTATAACAACTCGTCACAGAACATACATTCCTCGTCCTGCTCTCGACGTTGTCCATAAAAATCATTACAAACGTGAAAACCATCACGGTAAATGCGACGGACACTTTCGCGAACATGTTTGGCCTTGACGGGAGCGTCTGCTTCCACCTCACCCAAGCGTTCTCGCAACTTACTATTTTCCAAACGAAGAGCTGTATTTTCCTCTACAAGGCTCTTGAGATTTTTCTTGATGGCTTCCACATCGGCCAAGGTTACCAATAACTGTTGGGAAAAATCATCCAGCGCATCAAATAATTCTTTTTTGTCCATAAAACAGCCCTTTCCTTTCTTTATCGTTCATTTTTGAGTTTATATTTCTTTCAAGACCAGGTATTCCATGGCATTTTGAAAGCTGACATTGGCTTGCCACATTTTTCTAGCTTCTAGCAAATCTTGTAGAATCACTCTTACTCTTGCTTGTAGGAGATCCTGCCCACAGAGAACTTCAAGAATCCGTAAAACCTGATCTTGTTTTTCCTTATCATCTGCCAAGCTAGCTAATTTAGCAACTTGCAAATAACTTTCTTTTTTCTTAGCTACTAACCAAGTCAGCAGGCGTTCACTTTCATCAGCCAAGGTCCAAAAACTTGCCTGATTAGCTAACTTTTCTGCTTCAGCTCTCGATTGACTAAACTGGGCTAAGAGAATCGCTTTTTTCTTAACCAGTCCCATTTGTTCTAAGAGCAAGATGAGCTTCTCTTCTTGTTTTTTAAAGTGAAAAATTTGCGTCCGACTGCGGATTGTCGGTAAAATCTTTTCTTCATCGCTTGTCAAGAAGAAAATATAAACCTCACTCTGGGGTTCTTCGATGACCTTGAGCAGAGAATTAGCTGCGTTAGGATGCATTTTCTCAGCTTGCTCGATAATAAAGACCTGTTGTTGGCTTTCAATCCCTGCTTGGGAAAACTGACCCACCAATTCTCGAATGCGTTCTGTCTTGATGACCTGATTGACTGGCTTAATCAAGGTGACATCGGGAAACTCTTCCTGTTCAATCAGCTTGCAATTTCGGCAGTTTTCACACGGCAAAACGCCTACCTTATCCGTACAAAAAAGGCTCTTAGCTAAAAACTGTGCCATTTCCGAACTTCCAAAGAAACCTGAAAAGAGATAGGCGTGATTGAGCTGGTTTTGTTCTAGAATACGGACAAAGCGGTCAAACTGGGCTGGTTGCCAAGCCTTTAATTGTTCTTGTTTCATTTGGCCAAGCCCATTCTGTCAAACAAGACAGCCTTGGTTGTTTCCACAACTTGCTCCAAAGGAAGACTCGCATCAATCTTGACAATACGGTCTCCTTCTTTATCCAGAAGAGAAAGGTAGCCTTGACGAACTTTTTTGTGCAATTCCAACCCTTCCAAGTCCAAACGATTGACCTCGCGGTCACTATTAGCAGCAATGCGAGCCAGTCCTTCTTCCACCTCGATGTCAAAATAGAGTGTTAAATCAGTTTAAGGTCATCTGTCGCAAACTGGTTAAGCCAGTCAATGGCGTCAATATCCAAACCACGACCAAATCCCTGATAGGCAACAGAACTATCGATGAAGCGGTCCATAATGACCAACTTACCAGCTTCAAGGGCTGGAAGAACTTTTTCCACCAAGTGCTGTCTGCGACTGGCGATATAGAGCAAAAGCTCTGCTTTAGCATCCATCTGAGTATGACTTGGATCCAAAATTACTTCCCGAATCTTCTCCCCAATCAAGACTCCGCCAGGTTCACGGGTCGTCAGCACCTCTACCCCTTTTTCCTCTATAATTGGAAGCATAGCCTCTAAAACACTGGTCTTGCCTGCTCCCTCTGGTCCCTCAAGAGAGACTAAAAATCCTTTTGACATGTCTAACTCATTTCTTTTTTACTACTTCTATTCTATCAAAAAAATAGAGGTTTGTGACAATCTTTTTGTCTTCTCATTTCAGCCACCATAAAAGAGGCAGTCAAAGCCACCTCTTATTTACCTAGTTTTTTAGTTCGTTTGTAGGCTTTTTTGACTGCCTCCATAACGGTTCCTCTAAAGGCATGTGCTTCTAAACTAGCTACACCAGCGATAGTTGAACCGCCTGGGCTACAAACTTGGTCTTTCAAAACTCCAGGATGTTGCTGACTTTCAAGGACCAATTGCCCAGCTCCTACCACAGTTTGAGACGCCATTTTCAAGGCCGTTTCTCGTGGTAATCCCGTCTGAACGCCCGCATCTGCCAAGGCCTCGATAAAAAGATAGACAAAGGCTGGTCCACAACCTGCAAGACCTGTCGCCGCGTCGATTAATCCTTCCCCAAGTTCAACCAAGAGACCAGCCTTGGCTAAAAGCTGACAAAAGAGCTCACTATCCTCAGCCCTGCAATTAGGAGACAAGGCATAACTAATCACTCCTTGACCAATAGAAGCAGGGGTATTTGGCATCATACGAATAATTCTGTGCTGACTTGGAAGAAGACTAGCCAGTTTTTCCAAGGTCAATCCAGCCGCCATGGAAATCAAAAGAAGACTCTCTCTTTTTTCAAGGATAGTCTGGTATTGAGCAAGTAGTTCAGAAAACTGGGCTGGCTTTACTCCTAGAAAAATCACATCTGCTTCTGCAAAAATTTCTTCATTGCTAGAAACATGACCACCAAAATCGGCAATGAAAGCATCCACCTTGGCTTGACTACGATTGGCAAGGAGAATCTGAGCACCCGTCTTGGCCTGCAAAACAGCCTTAGCCAAGCTAGCTCCCATATTCCCCAAACCGATAAATCCAATCTTCATCTCTTACTCCCTTATCTGCCCATCACCAGTAACCACATACTTGTAGCTAGTCAACTCTTTCAAGCCCATTGGACCACGCGCATGCAGTTTCTGAGTTGAAATCCCCATTTCACATCCAAGACCAAATTGGCCTCCATCTGTGAAACGAGTTGAGGCATTGACATAGACAGCTGCAGAGTCCACTTGATCTGTAAGTAAGCTGCAGCTTCAGCATTTTCTGTCACAATGGCGTCCGAATGATGGGTACTGTGAGCTTCAATGTGCGCAACCGCTTCTTCTAAACTGCTCACAACCTTAACAGCTAGGACATAGTCTAAAAACTCGGTGTCAAAGTCTTGTGCTTCAGCTGCTTGGCCTGAAACAAACTGGCTTGCTTTTTCATCCAAGCGGAATTGAATTGGTTCCAACCCAGCTTCTTTTCTATTTGCAACCAGCACTTGCTCCAAGCGAGGAAGGAAGCTTGCTGCCTTGTCTTCATGAACCAGCAGAACCTCCATGGCATTGCAGACAGAAGGACGACTGGTTTTGGCATTGTTGATGATAGACAGAGCCTTATCTTCATCTGCGTCCTTATCCACATAAACATGGACAATACCAGTCCCTGTCTCGATAACAGGTACAATCGCATTCTCAACCACTGCATTGATCAAGCCAGCTCCTCCACGAGGGATGAGCAGATCCAGATAGCCCTTGGCCTTCATCATAGCATAGCTACTTTCTCGGCTAGTATCTTCCACTAGTTGAATCACATCTGGATGAATAGTAGTCGTCTCCAAGCCCTTTTTTAAGGCTGTGACAATGGCATGGGCTGTTTGATAGGCATCCTTACCACTACGAAGAACAACTGCATTTCCACTCTTGAGAGCCAAAGCAGCCGCATCAGACGTCACATTTGGACGGCTTTCATAGATAATACCGATGACCCCCATAGCTACACGTTTTTTAGTGATAACCAAACCATTTTCAAGCTGATTGGTTTCTAAAACTTCACCGATTGGATCTGGTAAGGCAACCACTTCACGAATACCAGTTGCCATTGCTTCTATACGTCCTACATCCAAATAAAGACGATCCAGCATCACATCTGAGATTTTACCCTTAGCAGCTTCCATATCAAGGGCATTGGCTGCTAAAATTTCCTCAGTAGCTGCTAATAAGTAATCAGCCATGGCTAGCAAGGCTTGGTTTTTCACTGCTTCACTAGCAGTGTTGATCGATTTTTTAACAGCCTGTACCTGTTCAAATTGTTCTTGTGTACTTACCATAGTTCACCTCTAAAATTCTGTAAAGAGTAGTTGGATTTCAGGAGTAATGGAAATCCAGTCGTCACGGTGAATCAAGACACCCTTGGCTTTTTGAGAACGCAACATATCCTCCAGAGCAGACGCTCCAAATTGTACGCGTCCTTTTCCAAGTGATTCCCCACTTTCCTTGTCAAATACTGTCACGATATCACCGTAAGAAAAGGCACCTTCTGCGTCAACAATACCAGATAATAGAAGACTCTTTCCATGTTGAGAGAGAGCTTCAGCAGCCCCTTTATCAACCCAAATAGAACCTTGGCTCTGAGCATAAAAAGCCAGCCATTGTTTCTGGGTACGAAGTCCCTTTTCTTGAGCAACAAAGTAGGAACCATCCTTGGTCTTCTCCGCTGCCTCAATCATGGCATCTGACTTCAATGATGAACAGATATAAACAGGAACTCCTGATTCTGTCGCGATCGTAGCTGCTTTGATCTTAGTCAACATACCACCTGTCCCATTAGACGAACCTGCTCCACCAGCCATATTAATAATCTCATGATTGATGGTCTCAATTTTCTCCAAGCGTTTGGCTCTTGGGTCTGAATTAGGATTTCCAGTATAAAGACCGTCCACATCTGTCAAGAGAACCAAAAGGTCTGCTTGAACCATAGAAGCTACCTGGGCACTTAAAGTGTCATTGTCCCCAACCTTGAGTTCATCAATGACGACACTATCATTCTCGTTGATGATAGGAATCGCCCCACGGCTAAGTAGAACTGACAAAGCCTGATGGGCATTTTTATAACGACGCTTATCCACAAAGTCGTCCTGTGTTAGCAAGATTTGTGCAGAAACGATTTGGCGCAAGAGAAGATTAGTGGTGTATTCTTCCAACAAAGCCCTTGCCCTACCGCCGCTGAAGCCTGTTTATCAGCAATCTTAGTCGGACGCTTTTTAAATCCTAAAGCTCCAAAACCAGCCGCAATGGCACCTGACGATACCAAAATCAATTCATGACCAGCCTCATGCAACATAGCCAACTGTTGGGTAATAGCCTTTACCTTACTACGTGATAAACTTCCATCCTCATTCGTCAGAGAAGAAGTCCCCACCTTAAAGACAATCCGTTTGTATTTCATAGTCTCACTCCGATTCTTCATATTTATCCATTATAACATGAATGACAGAAAATAGAAAAGAGTTGATAGGAAAAAGGTCGAGACAAGTCATCTCAACCTTTTATCACGTCTAATTCTTTCTCAATCTCTCCAGTGTTTCCTTAAAAATATCTGGGATATCTGCTGTAAATTCCAAGGTCTCACCTGTTCGTGGATGGGTAAATCCTAGAGTCTTGGCATGAAGAAATTGCCCAAGCCCTTTCAGGGTCTTACGTGGACCATAGACTTCATCACCAGCGACTGGATGGCCGATGTAAGCCATATGAACACGGATTTGATGAGTACGCCCTGTCTCCAGCTGCAACTCCACTAAGCTATAATCGCCAAAGCGTTCTAAGACGTAGAAACGGGTCACTGCAGGCTTTCCTTTCGCAGTCACAGCCTGTTTCTTACGATCTTTTTCACTACGACCAATCGGAGCTTCAATCACACCACGATCATTAGGCAGATTTCCATGAACAATCGCCCAATATTTGCGAAGAGACTTTTTATCCTTAAGTTCTTGAGCAAGCGCTAGATGCGCCTCATCGTTTTTAGCAATCATGAGAAGACCTGACGTATCCTTATCAATTCGGTGAACAATTCCTGGACGCAGAACCCCATTGATACCCGACAAGTCCTTAATATGATACATGAGGGCATTTACCAGGGTTCCACTGATATGACCAGCACTCGGATGCACAACCATCCCCTGAGGTTTATTAACGACAGCCACATCCTCATCTTGGTAGATGATTTCTAGCGGAATATTCTCAGCTACATACTCTAAGACCTCTGGCTCTGGTACATGATAAGTAACGACATCGCCCTCTTGGACAGTGTATTTAGCTTTCTTGACTTGACCATTGACCAAGACCTGACCTGATTTGATTTGTTCATTCGCGAGACTGCGTGATAATTCTGTCAAATCCGACAAAGCCTTATCCAAACGCAGGCCATCAGTTTCAATTTTAATTTCCATTTATTTCCTCTTTTAGCATTGCAATCAATAAAATAATCACTCCAACCGTCAGATAGCTATCTGCCACATTGAAAATTGCAAAATTGATAAAGTCAAGGTGGAACATATCCACAACAAAGCCCTGACTGATCCTGTCAATAAAGTTTCCAAGACCACCTGCAATAATCAAGGTCAAACCCAAGACCATCCAAAGTGAGTCCTCCATGTGTTTATGTAGATACCAAATGGCACCTACCACGACGACCAGGGTAATGACAGCGAATAACAACTGCTGATCTTGTAAGATAGAAAAGGCTGCCCCTCGATTTTGCAGGTAGGTCAAGCTAACGAAATTGGGAATCCAAGAGCGCACTTCACCCAGTGGAATCTGCTGAACGATATAGGATTTTACCAACTGATCCAGCGCAATCAAAAGCAGTACAATGACTACCACTATTCCTCTTTTTTTCATGATTTCCTCTTTTGATCAAAATATTCTTGCATGACTTCTACGAAAAGATTCCCAGCTTGACTAAGCTCCACTTCCTCACGTTTAACATAGACCATGCGATTATCTAGTTCATCCTTGAGACGAATAACTGTGATGCCATTGACACTATCACTATCTAAAAACCCAGAACCTGTTGCATAAGCATCCGTCCGCTCTAAAATACCATTCAAAGTAGCACGGTCTGTCACATTAAACATCTGTGAGCTAGCACTGGTATCGACAAAGTTCTCTGAATAATAAAGGTACTCGTCTTTCTCTTGGGTAAAACGAACTGTCGGTAAGTCCGCTAAATCCTCCATTACCAATTCCTCTTTCTGGGCTAAAGGATGCCCCTCACGGAGATAAATATGGGTATGGAAGGGAATCAATTCAATGACCTCCAGACCTAGCTTTTCAACCCGTTGCATGATCCCCTTTTTATTTTGATTGTTGAGGTAGATAATCCCAATCTCACTATGCCCTTGGGCTACTTCGTCTAAGATTTGAACAGTAGTTGATTCAAAAATGCGGAAGTTCTTATAGTCAGGATAGCGCTCTGAAAAAGCCGTAATGGTTGGTGGCAAGAAGTCATAGTGCTGACTTGCAATGGAAAATTCATCCTTTTCTTCCTCAGGATTGGCATACTGATTTTGAAAAATATCAAATCCTTTAACCAATTCTTGCGCTTTTTCATAGAATTCCATACCACGACGAGTCAAGAAAGTCCCTGAGCTAGTTCGACGAAAAATCTTAAAACCCAACTCTTTTTCCAAATCACGAACAGAAATAGACAGACTCGGCTGACTAACATACATCTTTTCAGCAGCTTCACGGAAAGTACCACTATTGGCAATAGCCACAACATAGCGTAATTGTTGAATGTTCATCTTCTACCCCCAACTTCTTTATCTTTTCATTATACCATATTTTAGAAGTTTTCCAAAAAAGAAAAAAGTCAGGAAATTTTCAATGCTCAATGAATACTCTAATACTCCAATACAAGAATTAGAATGATATCTTTTTTCAGTCCTCATTTTATTTCAAACAAATAAAAACAGCAAATCTTGTTGATTTACCGTTTCAAACTTGACACAAATTCGATTTACCATAAATTTATGAAAAAGCCTCTTCAATCCTATTAGCTATATCTGGACTTACCTCCCAAATCCCAACATAAGATTGTTCAATATACTTTTTTTCTTTTATAGTATATAGATAGGCTACACTATCCTTTTCTTCATTCTGATGAGTGAATTTGATAATGATGTAATCTTTATCATTTGTCGGTTGATCATTGAAACTCTCAAAAGTTGTAGATTTGGACTGTTTCTGTATCTCCTCAATCAATTTTGAAATTTCTTCTCTCTTGTTTATAGTTTTAACATCTTCAGAAATTTTTTCTTCAATGAAATTACAGAGACCGTTTCAGGTTCAGGAAGAATAAGTTTTTTCTTACTGACACAAGCAGATAGAACAAGAAAAGAGATTGAACAGACTATCATGGTAATCATTTTTTTCATATAAGTTCACATCCTTTCCATATCCCTGCTCTCTTACCCGAATACAATTATAATTTCAAATCTTAACAATTTTTACAATATCTTATTCCCTTATGAAAATTGTTCCTGTAAAAGTTTTACACTCAACTATTTTATGATTGTAAAATAAAGTTGCCAATAAATTCGCTTCTTACATTGGTTTTTAAAATATGGGTATCAGCGTGGGTATCAAAACAAAAAAATAGGCTCTCCGAAAACTCGGAAAGCCTTATTTAATGCTACTTCTAGCTTCCTCGCCTTTATATTTTAAGGCTCGGGATAAAAAGGTTCACTGGACCTTTTTATTTAGCGATTGGATAAACAGAAACTTGTTTTTTATCGCGTCCTTTACGTTCAAAGCGTACTACGCCTTCAACTTTAGCGAACAAAGTATCGTCTCCACCACGACCAACGTTTACACCTGGATAGATGTGTGTACCACGTTGACGGTAAAGGATTGATCCACCAGTTACAGTTTGTCCGTCAGCTGCTTTAGCTCCAAGACGTTTCGCTTGTGAATCACGTCCGTTTGATGTAGAACCTCCACCTTTTTTGTGGGCGAAAAGTTGCAAGTTTGCAAGATTCATTTTTAACATATTGTTTTCCTCCGTGTTAGTTTTCTGTGATAACTCTGGTTTGGACGAACTCCGAAAAGTCCTCCGATAGTTTTGCCATACCCAAGAAAAATGATTCAAAGAATAACTGCGTCATTTCTCTCTGGTGTGACGGGATAGCCGTCGGTAATTCAACCCGTAAAAAGCCACCTTCATCTTCGTTTAATTCTAAGATTGGTTCATAACCTGCAAACTTCTCAATGGAATTGATAAAGTTAATGGCAAGCGTAGAAACCGATGCACACACGACATCAAAGCCGTATTCGCCACTTGCGGCGTGTCCAGTAATTTCCGCACTCCTCAGCTCGCCATCTTCGGCTCTCTCAAAGACTGCTTGTATCATGTGTTCTCCTTAAAATTAAGCGTTGATTGCGTTGATGACAACTTTTGTATATGGTTGACGGTGACCTTGTTTACGGTGGCTACCTTTTTTAGGTTTGTACTTGTAGTAACAACTTTCTTTTTGTTTTTCCTTGTTTTTCAACAGTTCCAACTACAGTAGCTCCAGCAACAAGTGGAGTTCCGACAACAGTGTTTTCACCACCAACAAGAACAACTTCGTTAAAAGTAACTTCTTGACCAGCTTCAACGTTCAATTTTTCAACGTAAACTGCTTGACCAACTTCAACTTTAACTTGTTTTCCGCCAGTTTTGATAATTGCGTATGTGCTCATTATGCACCTCCTATGATTTTTATGGGTTTCCCCGAATTTTTTGTGAAGACTCGCCTAGCATCGTGGGACGAACCACTTAAACTTGAATAATCAAGCAACGATGTTCGTGCGGTTGCACAGGAACGTGCATAGTCAACTCTTCAAGTATAGCATATCTCCTATTTTCTTACAAGTAATAACACCTAAAATGAAGCTTTTTCTTTTACTTTTTTCTGCCACTTAGCAAAAAGCATGCTGAGGTAAAAAATGCTCATCATAATAGGAACACCAAGAATGGTCTTTTCATGATAAAAAATCGTCAAATAGGCTGAAAAGACAACACCAAGGACAAAACTACTAAGCAGGCTAACAAATATGAATCCTTCACGCAAAAAAGGTGTGTGCTTGGTTCGGAAATAATCTCCAAAAGCCAGCATGGTCCGTTTGATATTCCCTGTCATAAAAGCGTTATTATAGGCAATACCCGACACTTCTCCAAAAGCAGTTGTCACCAATCCCATACAGAAGGCTAAGGGCGGTACTAGATAGATATTATCTACAGTTTGCGGCACAAAACCAATAACTATTGATAAGATTGCCAAAGGAATCAATGACAAAATTGGCTTTTTCACAATTCTCAATTTTTCCTTATAAACAGTTAATAAAAAGACCCCCATCATAAAAGCTAGCAAGGTGAGAACCTTGTCCCTAACATCTGAAACATTATTTTGGATTAATTCTACTGAAAGAAAGACTACATTCCCAGTTTGTCCAGCTACAAGAGTATTCCCTCGCACAATAAAAGTATAGGCATCTACATAACCTGCGCAAAAAGTCAAAAAAAGCGCTAGCCTCTTAGACTGACGTGATATTTTCCTTATAGGTAATAATCTCATTTTCCCTCCCCTTTCATTTACTCATCTCACTATTGTACCACTTTCTTTGGAAAAGACCTAGTAGCTTATTGAAATTTTTTATCCTCTGTTGGATAGTCCCGTCTATCTATGTTATAATGAAAGAAGGATTTAAAATTGGAAAAGGAGTATCTATGCTTAAATTAGGTGTCATCGGAACAGGGCTATCAGCCACCACTTCATAGAAGCAGCCCATACCAGTGGAAAATACCAACTGATCGCAGTCTATTCTAGAAAGTTAGAAACAGCAGCAACCTTTGCTTCTCGCTATCAGGATATCCAACTCTTTGAACAATTAGATGACTTCTTCAAAAGCTCCTTTGATGTTATCTATATTGCCAGTCCAAACTCCTTGCATTTTGCGCAGGCAAAAATTGCATTATCTGCTGGTAAGCACGTCATCCTTGAAAAGCCTGCTGTCACTCAGCCACAAGAATGGCTGGATTTGGTTCAAACAGCTAAGAAAAATCACTGTTTTATATTCGAAGCAGCTCGTAATTACCATGAGACAGCTTTTACTACTATCAAAAACTTTTTAGCAGAAAAGCAAGTGTTGGGAGCGGATTTCAACTATGCCAAGTATTCTTCCAAAATGCCAGATTTGTTAGCTGGACTGACACTAAATGTCTTTTCAGAGCGTTTTGCTGGTGGAGCTCTCATGGATTTGGGGATTTATCCTCTCTACGCTGCCGTTCGCCTCTTTGGAAAGGCTCGGGACGCAACCTATCAGGGGCAACAGCTTGACAATAGCATGGATCTAAATGGAGACGGAATTCTCTTCTACCCTGACTTTCAAGTTCATATCAAGGCTGGGAAAAACATCACTTCCAATCTCCCTTGCGAGATTTATACGACAGATGGTACCTTGACCCTCAACACCATCGAACATGTCAGCTCGGCTATTTTTACCGACCACCAAGGCAATCAAGTCCAGCTCCCTATCCAACAGGCTCCTCATACGATGACTGAGGAAGTCGCTGTATTTGCACACATGATTCAGCAACCAGATCTGAATCTCTACCAAACTTGGCTGGAAGATGCAAGTTCAGTTCATGAGCTACTATATACTATGCGCCAGACTGCTGGCATTAGATTTGAGGCAGAAAAATGAAAACCAAACTACCAACTGAATGGCAGGAATTGAGCAACCAACTCGGTTTCCAGGAATTCACCCCCATTCAAACCCAACTATTTGAACCACTTCTTGCAGGAGAAATCTTCTAGGAGTAAGCCCAACAGGAACTGGCAAGACCCTAGCTTATCTCCTACCAAGTCTTCTCAGACTACAAAAGAAAAAAGCCCAACAACTCTTGATTCTAGCGCCTAATACAGAATTGGCTGGACAGATTTTTGATGTAGGTAAAACGTGGGCTGAAGCCATCGGCTTAACTGCCCAACTCTTCTTATCAGGTTCAAGTCAGAAACGACAAATTGAACGCCTTAAAAAAGGACCAGAAATTCTGATTGGAACCCCTGGCCGTATCTTTGAACTCATTAAACTTAAAAAAATCAAGATGATGAATGTGGAAACCATTATCCTGGATGAATTCGACCAATTACTAGATGATTCTCAGATTCACTTTATCGAGAAAATCACTCACTACGCAGCGCGTGACCACCATTTTGTCTATATGAGTGCCACGACCAAGTTTGATCAAGAAAAGATTGCGCCAAACACACGTACCATTGATCTCTCTGATCAAAAACTGGACAACATCCAACATTTCTACATGCAGGTGGAGCAACGCCATCGTGTGGATATGCTACGAAAACTAGCTCATGTAGAGGATTTCCGTGGTCTGGTCTTCTTTAACAGCCTATCAGACCTTGGAAGCGCAGAAGAAATTACAATATCGGGATATATTGGCTGTTTCCCTCGCTAGTGATGTTAATGTCAAATTTAGAAAAGTCATCTTAGAAAAGTTTAAAGATAACCAACTAACCCTGCTTCTTGCAACTGACCTTCTGGCTCGTGGAATTGATATCGATAGTCTAGAGTGTGTCGTAAACTTTGATGTTCCTAGAGATAGCGAAACCTACACTCACCGCGCTGGACGTACTGGCCGTATGGGCAAGGAAGGTTATGTTATCACTCTCGTCACTCATCCAGAAGAAATCAAAAAACTCAAGAAATTTGCAAGCGTACGTGAAATTGTCTTGAAAAACCAAGAACTCTATATCAAATAATCCCCATTGCTCTATGCACATCAGGTGTATGGAGCTTTTTTGTAAGCAATTCTTCAATTTTAGTTCAATATAAGAAAAAAGAACCTTGCAAAGCAAGATTCTTTTAGTGTCTGACTTAAATAATTGTTCTTCTGGGAACTAAATCGAATTAAGCTTCGATTTCTGTAACCATACCTGAACCAACAGTACGTCCACCCTCACGGATAGAGAATGTAGTACCTTGTTCTACGGCGATTGGGTGGATCAACTCAACGTCGATTGTCACGTTATCACCAGGCATTACCATTTCAGTACCTGCTGGAAGTTCGATTGAACCTGTAACGTCAGTAGTACGGAAGTAGAATTGTGGACGGTAGTTGTTGAAGAATGGAGTGTGACGTCCACCTTCTTCTTTAGTAAGGATGTAAACTTCACCTTTGAATTTAGTGTGTGGGTTGATTGAACCTGGTTTAGCAATAACTTGTCCACGTTCGATTTCATCACGTTGAACACCACGAAGAAGGACACCTACGTTATCTCCGGCAAGACCTTCGTCAAGTTGTTTACGGAACATTTCAACACCAGTAACAACTGCTTTTTGAGTTTCTTCTTTGATACCAACGATTTCGATTTCGTCGTTGACTTTAACGATACCACGGTCGATACGTCCTGAAGCAACTGTACCACGTCCAGTGATTGAGAATACGTCTTCGACTGGAAGAAGCAATGGTTTGTCAGTGTCACGTTCTGGTTCTGGGATGTACTCATCAACTGTGTTCATCAATTCCATAACGATGTCTTCGTATTTAGAGTCACCTTCAAGGGCTTTAAGAGCTGAACCTTGGATAACTGGAAGATCGTCACCTGGGAAGTCGTATTCTGACAATAGGTCACGGATTTCCATTTCAACCAATTCAAGCAATTCTTCGTCGTCAACCAAGTCAACTTTGTTCATGAAGACGATAAGGTGTTTAACACCAACCTGACGTGAAAGAAGGATGTGCTCACGAGTTTGTGGCATTGGTCCGTCAGTTGAAGCTACTACAAGGATAGCTCCGTCCATTTGAGCGGCACCAGTGATCATGTTTTTAACGTAGTCCGCGTGTCCTGGAGCGTCGATGTGAGCGTAGTGACGTTTTTCAGTTTCGTACTCAACGTGCGCAGTGTTGATTGTGATACCGCGTTCGCGTTCTTCTGGAGCAGCATCGATAGACGCATAGTCTTTCGGTTGGTTAACTGATGAAGGCAAGCGACGTGCCAAAACAGTTGTGATAGCTGCAGTTAGGGTAGTTTTACCGTGGTCAACGTGTCCGATAGTACCAATGTTAACGTGTGGTTTACTACGATCGTATTTTTCTTTTGCCATTTGAGTAAAAGCCTCCAATAAAATATATTTTATAGATAGACAGTAGGCAATACAGTCTAACTTTCCTTACTATTTTATCAAATTTCAGCTAAATTGCAAGTGTTTTACAAAGTTTTTGTGAATTATTCTTAATCAGCTAATCTAATAGGCACTTCTACCCCTATCACTATAAAAAGAAAAATCAGGGGTCTCCTGACTTTTACTTGGCTAATTCTATTTCTCGTTCTTTCATTATTTTATGATTTTCATACAAACGAGATAAGAACTTAGAAATTTCTTTTAAAATAGAATAGGTTGGTACTGCGACAATCATACCAATGACACCATAGATATTACTTGATAACAAAAGTAATACCAAAATTGTAATTGGATGAACCTTCATCACCCCACCTACGATTCGAGGGTAAAGGATGTTCCCATCCACTTGTTGAATGATCAGCATGTAAACAACTGCAATCAGCATTCTATGAGGATCAGTAAAGACATTTGCGACAATCATTGGAATCAAACCAATACTTGGTCCTACATAAGGAATGAGATTGGCCAATCCTGAAAAGATGGCAAAAACCAAAGCGTATTTCAAACCGATTACGCTATATCCGATAAAGGCCAAACAACCAATAATAATCGCATCAATTGCAACTCCACTAATATAGCGAGCAATGGTTGCATTTAAATTTTTTAAAAGGCCTGCAATATGTAGCTTATCTCTCTTTAAAACAGTGCGCTCCAGCATCGGTAAAAATTTGTGACCATCTAACAAAAAATAAACCAAAAACACAGGGGTCATAATAATAATCAAAACAGTACTAAAGAGAGCGGATAGGACACTTCCGACACTATTGGTAACGCTATTTAGGATATTTTGTAAAATATCTACATAGGATAGGTTTAACTGTTGAATAGTCGCTTGAATATCTAAATTTTGAAAGGCTGGATAAGTAGATAAATCCACAATCAAATCTTGTAAACGACTATATATAGTCTGGCTAGTCGTAATCAAGCTGGTCAACTGATTGACCAAAATCGGTAACAGATACACTACCCCAATGACAAGCCCCCAAACCAAGGCACACAAGGTTAGTAGAATACCAACGATACGATTAATTTTGAAATACTTTTGTAAAAAATTTACAATAGGATTGGTCAAATAATATAAAAAACCACCTAGAAGAAAAGGAATCATGATGGTGTTTGCGACGCTTACAAAAGGTGTAATAATCGCTCCCATCTCTCTCCATAAATAAAAGATGATGGTTAATAATAAAATCTCACTAGTCCAAAAAAATAATTTATTCTTACGAAACATGGGGTACCTCCATTCATCTATTTTACCATACTTTCAAAAAAGCTTCTTTCTTATGTCATGAAACTGGGAATATTTTTTTCTTTATGTTAGAATAAACTTACTATGAAAAAAATCATTTTAACTCTACTAAGCTTATCCGTTATTGGCTCAGCATCTACTGTTGCTGCTCAAGATTTTAATGTTGCTGCAAAACATGCCATTGCTGTTGAGGCAAATACTGGTAAAATTCTCTATGAAAAAGATGCAACGCAACCTGTCGAAATTGCTTCAATAACAAAACTACTTACTGTTTACCTGGTCTATGAAGCCTTGGAAAACGGAAGTATTACACTATCCACTCCTGTAGATATTTCTGACTATCCTTACAAATTAACAACTAATTCTGAAGCCAGTAATGTTCCTATGGAGGCCCGTAATTATACTGTGGAAGAGTTGCTGGAAGCAACCCTGGTATCTAGTGCCAACAGCGCCGCTATTGCTCTAGCTGAGAAAATTGCTGGCTCAGAAAAAGATTTCGTCGATATGATGCGAGCAAAACTCTTGGAATGGGGAATCAAAGATGCCACCGTTGTCAATACAACTGGTCTTAACAACGAGACTCTAGGAGATAACATTTACCCAGGGTCTAATAAAGATGATGAAAATAAGCTCAGTGCTTATGATGTTGCCATCGTTGCCCGTAACCTCATCAAAAAGTACCCTCAAGTTTTAGAAATCACAAAAAAACCTTCTTCTACTTTTGCTGGGATGACAATCACTTCGACCAACTACATGTTAGAAGGCATGCCTGCTTACCGTGGTGGTTTTGATGGACTGAAAACAGGAACAACAGACAAAGCTGGAGAGTCTTTTGTTGGAACTACTGTCGAAAAAGGAATGAGGGTTATCACCGTTGTTTTGAATGCAGATCATCAAGCCAATAATCCTTACGCTCGGTTTACAGCTACATCTTCACTAATGGATTATATTTCTTCTACATTCACACTTCGCAAAATCGTTCAGAAAGGTGATGCCTATCAAGATAGCAAAGTCCCTGTACAAGACGGAAAAGAAGATACAGTCACTGCTGTTGCCAAAGATGATATCTCTCTAATTGAACGTGTTGGGAATCAATCTTCCCAATCTGTTCAATTCACACCTGATTCTAAGGCAATCCCAGCACCACTTGAAGCTGGAACAGTGATTGGCCATTTGACTTACGAAGACAAGGACTTGATTGGTCAAGGTTACATTACCACTGAACGTCCTAGTTTCGAAATGCTAGCAGAAAAGAATGTTGAAAAAGCCTTCTTCTTAAAAGTTTGGTGGAATCAGTTTATCCGCTTCATCAACGAAAAATTATAAAAAAATCGCGATTTTAAACCGCGATTT
>BNJV01001153.1_pt1 | contig 152159 bp, 205 predicted proteins | sample 8540591 | NCBI WGS metagenome assembly BNJV01 (sample SAMD00202457, study PRJDB9452) | human saliva metagenome | host: Homo sapiens
GGCTCAGTCTTATTCCCTGTCTATGCTTTTTAACGAAAAAAACTATTCCTCCCCATTCGGAAAAAGAGATGGAATGAGGTCGCTATAGTCAAAGCACCTCCTGCACCTCTTGTATGTCCTTTATATTCTTCATACTTTTCAACGATAAACTGAACGTCTTTTGCGGTCGTGGACTTGCATCTCGATAGTTCCTCAAAGATTCCATTATCGCTGGAAATTGTTATCTTGCGGATATTAATACCTAACTGGTCGGAGAGGACATCAGAGATGTCGTGTAGCATACCGCTGCGGTCAATACCACGAATCTCAATTGTTGCGTCAAAGAATAATTGGCGGTGCATGTCCCACTAGCATCTAAGATTCTACCACCATAGCTTGCTTTTAGCTTTGCAGCCACTGGACAGGCACGCTTATGAATCTCGATGTGGTTCTTGTTGTCAATATATCCGAGGATATCATCACCAGGGATAGCATGGCGGCAATGTGGGAAGAGATAGCGATGATGTTTTTCCTCGTTGATGAAGATAGAGCTTCTTTTTGTTGAGTTCTTTTGTAACAATAATTAAGCCCTCAGTATTTTCTGTGTCCTTAGCTTCTGCAGTCTCTGTGGCTTTCTTATCATTCGACTTCAAGAAAGGGACGTAACGACGCCAACCGCGTGAGGTAATAGTCTTCTCTGATTTTGACTTTCCACGAGTTCGTTTAAGTCAGTATCGCCAAGGATGACAGACTTGTTCCCGACAGCAAGGAAAAAGATTGTCAGTGCTTACGAAGGTCGTGTAAATCTCAAAAGTTTATCCAAGGTAGATGTGGTCATCTCTAGGGTCGTGTGCCTTAAGCCAGGTTGACAGCTGTGCTTCTCCTGTCTTTTGTAACTCACGGCTCTCACGTCGCAAGATAGCTTGTATCTTTGCCTTCGCCTTCGCTGTAGAGACAAAGTTGATCCATGACGGATTGACATGTTGTGACATAGAGGTCAGGATTTCTACCTGATCTCCACTGTTGAGTTATGACTCAATGGTACAAGTTTATGGTTGACCTTTGCACCGATGCAATGGCTGCCGAGGAATGTATGAATTTGGAATGCAAAGTCGAGCGCCGTACATCCAGCAGGCATGGTCTTAATCTCTCCTTTTCGGTGTGAATACAAAGATTTCAGATGCAAAGAGGTTGAGTTTGATGGCATCGAGAAAGTCCATGGCGTCTGGTTGTGGGTCATCAAGAATCTCCTTTATCGTTCTAAGCCATTCGTTCAATTCACCCTCATCTTCAGTAAACTCTCCACCATCTTTATATTTCCAATGTGCAGCAAAGCCCTGTTCAGCCAGTTCGTTCATGTGTTCAGAACGTATCTGTACTTCAATCCAACGACCTTTGCTAGACATTAGTGTGACATGCAACGCCTGATAACCATTAGCCTAGGATGGTTCACCCAATCGCGAAGTCGGTCGGGATGACTCTTATAAATCTGACTGATCGCCACATAAATCTGGAAGCAGTTGTTGATTTCTTCTTGTGATTTTGGTTTATAGATGATGCGTACAGCCAGGATATCGTAGATTTCCTCAAAGGTGACATGTTTGTTTTGCATCTTATTCCAAATAGAATAAGGACTCTTTACGCGTGCTTTAATCTCATATTCGAAGCCCATCTTGTCAAGTTCGGCACGAATAGGTGCGGTGAACTGCTCAAAAGAGGGTGTCACGCTGCGCTTGCGTTGATGCGAGTTTCTTCTCGATAGAGGCGTACGCATCTGGATGTTCGTAGCGGAAGCTAAGGTCTTCTAACTCAGTCTTAATCTTATTCAGTCCCAATCGGTTCGCAAGTGGTGCATAGATGTAGAGCGTTTCACCTGCAATCTTATATTGTTTGCTGGCAGGCTGAGAAGCAAGAGTACGCATGTTGTGCAGACGGTCGCATATCTTGATGAGGATAACGCGTATGTCATCGCTCATGGTGAGCAATAACTTCTGAAGTTTTTCAGCTTGTGCTGAAGCTTGCTCGCCAAAGATACCACCTGAAATCTTGGTCAGTCCGTCAACAATCTGTGCAATCTTTGGACCGAATATGTTTTCAATATCCTCCACCGTATAGTCGGTATCTTCTACGACATCATGTAAGAGAGCAGCACAGATACTTGTAGCACCGAGTCCCATCTCTTCACAAGCAATCTGAGCAACGGCAATAGGGTGCATGATATAAGGTTCGCCAGAGAGTCGGCGCACACCCTTATGCGCTTGTCGTGCGAAGTTGAATGCGCTTGGTTATGATATCAACCTTTTTTTCGATGACGTGAAGCAAGATGGGTGTCGATGAGATGCTGAAAGGCATCATCTACCATCTTCTCATAGTCAATCTCCTTAACTTCCATATTGTCCTTTTCCATTGTGCATCCTCCCTTTATATATAATAAGGTGAAAGAATTGTTTTAGTATAGTATGGCTTTTTGGCTTATGTGAGTAGCCGCAATAGTCATGTTAGGTTCTTCGTTGGTTGTTTCGTTCTGGTAAATCTGATCTTTGTAGTTTTTGAACTTCTCAACCATCTCAGAAGGTAGGCGTAACTTAGCTACGCCATTTGTTGCAAATGCCTTGATTAAGCCTTGTCGATACTGTGGGGTTAGTGTCTTCAAATCATCGATATTCATTCCTAAGACGTTAGCCACCTTAGCTAGTGTGATGTCCTTTTCAATAATGACTGTATCACAGCGGATAGGCAGACCCGTTGATAAAGGTGTGATGTTATAATCAGCATAGTAGTTCATCACATAATTTGCTGCGATGAAAGCGGGTACATAACCACGTGTCTCCTTTGGTAAATGCTGATAGACTGCCCAGAAGTCTGCGCCACCACCAGCCTTTTGTGATAGCACTGTTGACGCGTCCCGGTCCACAGTTGTAGGCAGCAGAGCCAATGTCCAATCACCAAATTGCTTGTAGAGGTCGCTCAACATACGTGCTGCAGCATAAGAAGACTTCTCTGGGTCGCGACGTTCATCAATATAATTATCAATCTGAAGGTCGTATTGCTTACCTGTTGTTGCCATGAACTGCCATAATCCAACAGCTCCTACCCGTGACGTTGCATTGGGGTTCAGTCCCGATTCTATTACAGGAAGATACTCAGTTCTAGCGGTAAGCCATAGTAGCGCAGAGCTTCCTCGAAGATTGGGTTATAGTAACGTGCACGTCCTAACAAATAGGAAGTTGATTGGGTCCTGCCTTTGTGTAGCGATCAATATATTTCTTAACTTCCTCATTACAGGTCATTGTCATCATGTTCGAAAGGTTGCGTATCTTTCGATCAATGATTTCTATGTTATTGTCAGGTTCTGATATACCCGTTGTTGGCGTATCCTTTAGTCCTGTCTGTATGCCGCTGTTATAGAACTTGTCATCTATATAGTCAACATCAACATATCCTGCCATCGTTGCAGATGCTGTTGGAATCATCACATTCACAGCTTTACCACGATTATCAACAACAGTCTGTTGTTGTGCATATAGACTGCAGGTTGCTCCTATTGTAATAAGGAAGGAAACAAAATATCTCTTTCTACTCATTCTGTCTAATTTAGTTGGCGCAAATCCAGTACGCTGCGGCTTAGAATGTCAGACTACATCCAATGCCGATTGCCGATGAACGGAAGGGGTTGTTGGGTGTAGCGAAACTCTTATCTGATATGATCGCTGGTGCAATATGCAGTGAGAGGTCATCTGATATGTCAAAATCGGATAGCGAAGCATCTACGTATGCATCAATCAACCGATAGTGCATAAACGGCAATCGTAGCAAAGATACTCATGTCACGCCAGCGACGATAGCGGTCTTTGCGTTGTTTAAAGATGGTTTTATAACGTTCTTCATTGGCAGAGGTGATAGTCGCTCCGAGGTGAAGAAAGTTGTTGTAACTCTGCGTTGTAGGGTCATTATCCATGATGTCCATATACGCCTGAGCGTAGTCGTGATACATCTGGTTGTTCCAAGTCATAGCGTAGATACAGCCCACAAAGCCTCCGTAGAAGATAGGCAATTTCCAATACTTGCGGTTATAAGCTTGTCCAGCACCCGGAAGAACGAGTGCAAGCCATAAAAGCACGCTTAGATTGGGTCGCCACTGACCAATCACGTCCCTGCTTCTTTTACCATGCCGATACTATCTTTCCGCATAACAGAAGTGAGCTTACCCTCATCATCTGGTGTAAGGATGGCTTTTTCTTCTATATATTTATCCTGCGAACTAGGTATCTCAATAACTGCAGAGTCACCTGGATACATCACCTTTATCGTGTCATGAGCAGAACTTGTGCCTGCATGACCGTTATACTGTGAGCATTCCGGCTATCAATAGTCCTTTGAGGATTCTATTCTTCATCTTCATTACTGCCCTTTATATTGTTCAAGTTGCTGGTTTTGAATGTTTTCTTATTGATTTTCACTTTGTAATGAGCATTGTGTGCTTGCTTTTTACTTCGTCTGAACCATTCTCTCGAACCAGAATATTTACTTTTTCTTACGCTTACTAATACCTTTATCTTCCTGTTTGAGAGGTCTTACTTCATCTTATCCATCACTTCCATGATGTGAAGCAACTCTTCCTCTGATGCAAAGGGAATACTGATTTTACCCTTACCATCTGCATTTACAACTCATTTGTACCTTTGTGTCAAAGAATGATGAAAGACGCTGTTTAGGATATTGAACTCTTCCGAGGACGAGTGCGTGCAGAAATCTTCTTCTTTGCACTCTGTATATCTTCTCGTTATTCAATTGCTGACAAAGTTCTTCAACCTTGCGAACGCTATAGCCATTTTTGAGAATCTCACGATAGAGTTTTAATTGTAGTGAAGGACTGTCCAAAGAGAGCAATGCACGAGCATGTCCCATGTCTATTTCTTTCTTTTGCAGACCCATCTGTACCAATGCAGGAAGCTTTAACAAACGAAGGTAGTTAGCAATAGCTGCGCGGCTCTTACCCACACGTTCAGCTACACGCTCCTGTGTCATGCCACTCTTTTCAAGTAGATGTTCGTAAGCCAAAGCAATCTCAATCGCATTCAGGTCTTCACGCTGGATATTCTCAACCAGTGCCAACTCCATTACGCTCTCATCTTTAATCGTACGGATATAGGCTGGAACAGCTTTCAAGCCTGCCAACTGACTGGCACGCCAACGACGCTCACCGGCAATAATCTGGAAGCGGTTCTCGTCTATCTGACGTAGGTAATTGGCTGAACGAGTCCTAATTCACGAATACTGTTAGCCAACTCTTCCAACGCAACAGGGTCGAATTCACGACGTGGTTGGTTAGGATTGGCTTCAATCTGGTCTAAAGCAATCTCGTTGATGGTAGAACTTCCTTGTGTACTGACAGCTTCAGTAGATATTAAGGCATCCAGACCACGGCCGAGGGCATTGGTCTTTGCGTTTCGATTATATTTCTTTTGTACAGCCATAGTCTTTGTTTGGGAGTTAATTGAGATAAAGGAGTATAGGTGAGTTAGTGATTTTCTGCAAGAGAAACAATAGCTCTGAAATCGGAAATAACACATCTGAAAGCGTTAAAGCACTACGTTTATACTCCGTTTGTTTTCCCTATTTATTTCTTATTCTTTTTCAATGATTTCCTTTGCGAGGCTAAGATGATTCTTTGCACCCGTAGAGTCAGCGTCATAGAGGATAACTGGTAATCCATGACTTGGACTCTCTGAGAGTTTCACGTTACGCTGGATCACTGACTTGAAAACTAACTCTTGGAAGTGGCGCTTTACTTCATCGTAAATCTGGCGAGCAAGACGCAGACGACTATCGTACATCGTCAGCAGGAAGCCCTCTATCTCTAACTTCGGATTCAGTTTACTTTTAATTATCTTTATCGTATTCAGCAGTTTGCTGATACCCTCCAATGCGAAGTATTCACACTGCACAGGAATGATGACAGAGTCAGCTGCTGTCAATGCATTGACAGTAATCAAACCGAGTGACGGACTACAGTCAATCAGTATGTAATCGTATTCATCACGAATTGGAGCAAGCAGATTGCTCATAACCTTCTCACGACCATTGAGCTTTAACATTTCAATTTCAGCTCCAACAAGGTCGATATGGCTCGGAACAATGTCCAAACCTTCTATGTCAGTTGTGTAGATAGCGTCTTTTATGTCGGCATGGTCAATGATACATTCGTAAAGCGAACAATCCACCTCTTTGATATCCACGCCCAAACCGCTGGAGGCATTCGCCTGCGGATCGGCATCAATCACCAGTACAGACTTCTCAAGCGTTGCTAAAGAAGCCGCCAAGTTAATGGTGGTAGTCGTCTTTCCGACGCCGCCTTTTTGGTTGGCAAGTGCGATAATCTTTCCCATTTTTCTATTTAATCCTATACATTTATTAGGCTACAAAGATACATATTTTATATGAGATTGGAGGGCTTTATAAACCTTTTTTCGTACTTTTGCACTGAAATCAAAGTGAAATTTATGAATTCTAAGAAACCACTCATACTTATATCTAACGATGATGGATACCAGTCTAATGGTATTCGTACGCTCGTTTCATTCCTTACAGATTTTGCAGATGTTGTTGTCTGTGCTCCTGAAGCAGGACGTTCGGGTTTCTCGTGTGCTTTCTCCGTGGTTGATTATCTGTTGTTGAAGAAGCGTCATAATATTCCTGATTGCGAGGTGTGGTCATGTACAGGTACGCCTGTCGACTGTGTGAAGTTGGCGTTAGACCAGATTCTTGTTGACCGAAAACCTGACCTTATCTTGGGAGGTATCAATCATGGAGATAATTCCTCTGTGAATAATCATTACAGTGGTACGATGGGTATTGCGTATGAGGGTTGTATGAAATATATCCCTTCTATCGCTTTTTCAAGTTGTGATTATGATCCTAATGCTGACCTTTCTTACCTACGTGATTACGTAAGACTTATTGTCAAGAAAGTTCTTACTGATGGTTTGCCAAAAGGTGTCTGTTTAAATGTGAACTTCCCTAAGGTCGAGAAGTTTGCAGGACTGAAGGTTTGCCGTATGGGTTGGGGTAGTTGGACGAGAGAAGTTGAGGCTTGCAAGCATCCTCGTGGCTTTGATTATTATTGGATGACAGGGCATTATCGTAACGATGAGCCTGATACAACCGATAATGATCAATGGGCATTAGCGCATGGATATGTAACTGTCACGCCATCGAAGATTGACGTAACTGATTATGAAGTGCTCGATAAGATGAAACGTGGGAATCTCTTTAATTCTTTGATGTTATGAAGTATTACCTGATAGTTGGTGAAGCATCTGGCGACTTACATGCCTCACGCCTTATGCAGTCGTTGCTACAGTATGACTCTGAGGCAGACTTCCGTTCTTTGGTGGTGATTGATGGCGAAAGTGGGTGGCACACGTGTGAAGCATTATCGTGAACTTGCCTATATGGGCTTTGTGCCAGTGTTGCTGCATCTGCCTACCATTTTTAAGAATATGAAGATGTGTAAGGAAGACATCGTGCGTTGGAAGCCTGATGCTGTTATTCTCGTTGACTATCCGGGGTTTAATCTTAACATCGCTAAGTTTGTAAAGAAGAATACAAATATACTGTCTATTATTATATCTCACCAAAGATATGGGCATGGAAGGAATGGCGCATCAAAGCTATCAAACGTGATGTAAAGAAATGTTCTCTATTCTTCCGTTTGAAATTCCTTTCTATGAGAAGAAACATAATTACAAAATACATTACGTTGGTAACCCTACTGCCGAGGAGGTTGATAATTTCCGACATGTCTATACAGAGTCAAAAGACGAGTTCTGTCAGCGTAATGGATTGTCTTCTAAACCTATCATCGCTCTTCTTGCAGGTAGCCGTAAGCAGGAGATAAAGGATAACCTGCCTTCTATGCTTGAGGCTGCACGTCATTTTGAAGATTATCAGATGGTGGTTGCTGCAGCACCTTCTATCACAGAGGGTTACTATAAGAAGTTTTTAGGTCATAGCGAAGCGAAGATGGTGAAGACTCAAACGTACGAACTTCTTTCTCACTCTACGGTAGCTCTTGTGACGAGTGGTACTGCAACGCTTGAGACAGCTTTGTTGAATGTTCCGCAGGTTGTATGCTACGAGACGCCCAGTTCCAAAGCTGATTCGTTTTGCCTTTCAAGTATATTATCAAGGTTCGTTTTATCTCGCTTGTCAACCTTATTGCTGATAAAGAGATTGTGCAGGAACTTCTTGCTGACCGCTTTTCCATTCGTAATATAGCCAATGAACTCTATCGTATCCTTCCTGGACAGAGTGCTCGTGAATGTATGCTGGCTGATTACCAGCTAGTGCGTCAACGACTCGGTAATGAGATTGCACCTGATAATGCGGCGAGAATCATGGTTGAGAAGTTGATTAGTAGTCATGCTAATCAATATGTGAACAGACAGATAAACGAATCGACAAATGAGCAAGTGTACGTACCAGTAAGTGAAGAATATGAGACGCTTACATGAGCACACTGATGAGTAGGGTTTTATTATTGGTAGCTACTTAGCTTCAAGCAAATAAGCTATACAAACTCTTTTCGTATAGTTTTTAATCCATGTTGACGTCATAATCAGAATGTAGTAAGCAATAAATCGTTTATGAGAGTTCATGAACACAAGGTAGCTATTTTACTTTTTACTCACTAGCTATTCCACTTGCGTTTTTGGTACAGTTGACGAGGTATAGATGTTCTGTGGCGCGAGTAAAGGCAGTGTAAAGCCAATGAATATAATCAGGCGTAAGCATTTCATCGGTCATATATCCTTGATCAAGATATATGTGTGCCCATTGTCCGCCTTGTGCTTTATGACAGGTGATGGCATAGCCAAACTTCACTTGTAAAGCGTTGTAATATTCATCTTCACGCACTTTCTTCATACGATCAGTCTTTAATGGGATGTCCCCATAGTCCTCTAACACACGCTGGAAGAGCTGCTCGTTCTGCTCTTGTGTCAAGGCTGGGGCTTCTGTCATCAGTGCATCAAGGATGACTGTCATCTCCTCTTCAGCATTATTATAGTCTGGAAACTCCAATGATACATCAGCAAAGCGGAACCCGTAGAATTCACGAACGTTACGAACACGTCGTACTACAGTGCGGTCGCCATTGGCAATGAAGGTAAGTGCTGGTTGTTCTATCTCCTTTCCATCTCCTGAAGGGAGTTGCGTAACCTGTTTTGTTGCTTGTGTAGTAAGGTTGTTTACATTATTTATAGCACTGTTGAGGCTGCCTTTTGAGGGATGGGGAAGGGGTGGGATTGTTCTTATACTTATTCTTCACCACCATCAGCATGTCGCCTGTCGTTAGTTCCTCCTCACGTCCAAGAACCATGTTGCGAATGCCTTGATTGAAGACATTAGCACGTTTGTTGGAGCGAGTGATAACCATTGTTTCGTCTATTCCCACCTCAGAATAGCTGGAAGCAAGTCGCTCGATAAGTTCATCTCCTGGCACAATAGAGATGTCAGCAAAAGCCATTAAAACGAATCTTAGGTAGCTGTGTAACCTCATCATGGGTTATCATTTGGCGAATAACTGTGGCATTATAGAGGATTCCAGAGTCTTGACTCTGACGGAGAACCTCGTTTAAATCACACTCATAGACAGTCAGACTATAAGCACGAAGGACATCTGAACGTAGTGCAGGACTCTCTTCTTCACCTACAGGAGGGAGCTGTGCCTTGTCACCAACAAGCAACATACGGCAATTACGATCGTTATAAACATATTGGATAAGGGTCGTCAAGTAGGCAACCACTGCCAAAAGTGCTATTGTTTGAGGACAGACTAATCATAGATGCTTCATCAACCATAAACAAACGGTCATGGAAGAGATTGACATTCAGATTAAATTTTCCGTCAAGTCCTGTAAATGCTTTTTTCTCGATAGATTGAGCGATGAATCGTTGCTGCAGGCTGATTGGCATTCGGTGAGAATACTTTCGCAGCACGACCTGTTGGAGCCAATAGTGTTACCTTCTGTCGTAACTCCTGCATTGTACGCACAATCGCACCTGCTAAGGAGGTCTTACCCGTGCCAGCGCTACCTCTGAGAATCATTACAGCACGTTCATCACGGTCGGTCATAAAGCGTGCAAAGATTTCTACAGCATTTAACTGGTCGGCGGTAGGTGCAAAGCCGAAGTTCTGTAATATTCTGTATTTCAGTTCTTCATTTGTCATCGCTTAGAGTCTTTTTCTCCTTCGTTAATTCCAATCTTTAATATCTGCTTGACCTTCTATCTGTTGTTCGATATCATCTGGAAGTTGTGATAAGAAGTCCATCCCCTGTGATTCGTTCTACCTCATCTACAGAATTAACGTAATCGGTCTTCTTATGTCCTTTGGCAGATGCGTTCCTACAAATAAAACCAATAGCCTTCGGTTCGTCTTTCAAACGGAGGATAACCTTGAAGAAAGCTTCAGGTACTTGTATCTTATTTTTACCAATTGTCTTATGCTTTTGATTGAAATAGATAGGTCCACAGACGATATAGACATCGCCATACTCTTGAGCCCATGTACGACATTGTTTCTCTATTGTGTTCCATAGACCACTGTTTTAATGCCGGCACCTGTGGACACACATTCGTCATTAGAAACTTTGTTCCATTGCCTTTTTGGCTCAATGGTTATCGCCAGCAGGGCACATGTGTCCACGATCGTATCCCGAACGCATATAATCATAGGTGTCAACGCGTGGTTCTGGTACCTCTTCATCTGCTTGAAAGTTAATCCCATTGCGCTTAGCTGGCCCGTTGGTATGGCTTGCAGTTAGGTGCCATGCCACCCAGTTAGAGCGTACGTGTTTCTACATTGTATGAGGTTGTATAGCCCTCACGATAAAGTAGGAGAGACGGAACATTGGCTTTTCCGATAGGAATCTCCAAACCTTGTTTTGCTTCAAAAGACTTCTTTTGATTGGCATTCTTTTTTTCTATCTGATGTGTTGAGAACATCAGCCTTATCGCTGTTATAGGATTCTACAAAGGGGTTGTCTAATGTTGAGAAATCTCCTTCTTTTTCTCTCCTTGGCATGCAATTGCCAATAAGGACAGAGAAAGTATGATTGTTTTTAGGAATATACGGCTCATTTATTGTTGTTTTTGAATTTAATGCTATTTATAAATAGGTGCGACTCTCCCTCATTAATCCTTTTCTAATGAGAACTGGAGAACTTTCCGCCTCAAATAGTTGGTTAAGTATGTATTGGAAGTGCAGTATCTGCTTGTTGAGTTTCAAACTTTACGGTAAATTGTTTATGTTTACAAAGTTACTATTTTCTTATTATTTAATTGATGCTTTTCATTAAAGACTTCACTTAAAAAGCTGTCTTTTATTTGCTTTTTGGGGTTTGGAGTATGGTTAAGAGCTTATTCTTTGATAGAATATTTTAGGCTCTATAACGAATCGTGTGGGTAATTCGTCATAGAGCAAAATATTGTCAAAAAGTATAGCCTCCAACGAAACATAACTCCAAATTGACCTTCGTTTTAATACGCTAAACGCACATTAAATCCCTACCCTTCCATATACAGCGATGGTGTTAATCCTCCGCACATGTGGTGCATACCATCCGCACCACATGTGCTAAGCATCCGCACCACATGTGCTGAGCACCCGCACCACTCGTGTGGAATATCAACACACACCCACACGATTCATTATAGAACCATATTTTTACCTTTTAAGGTGTGAAATATGTTTACATAATTTCTTGCTTTTTAAGTCTTTTGAAATGTATAAAAAGTGGGTTTTGTGTTGTCTTTGTAACTTCCTTATATTCTGATTGTTATAAGGTCGAATTTTAAAAAGGTGCTTAGTTGGCTTTCTTAAAGGGCGTTAGTTAGACCTCAAAAAGGCATCTTTTTGGGAGCTAACTAAGGCTTAATTCAAATGCTATTAAGCATGAATTGAAAATGAAATGAGGAAAAATTTATTACAAAACGTGTTTTTATAGTTGTCGCTCTATTCCATTTATACCTTATTGATAAATGGCTATCTTTTTTCTTATAAAACCTATAGAGTATGATTGTTTAGTTGAGGCTGATTCTGAAAAAATATTATTTTTTCATCACTTTTTACTAAAAATCCTTGCAAGTATTGATTTTTAATCTTACATTTTGCAGTGTACTATTATGGTGGTACACATGGGTTTAAAAAACTGAGAATAAAAAAATGCAATCAAATAAAAACAATCTATTAAAAAGAAAAGCCTTATGATTCAAGTAAATGAACTGACTTTCAGCTACCCAAAAAGTAAGCATAACGTGTTTGAGGGACTGAATCTACAACTCAATGAGAACCGAATTTACGGTCTCTTAGGCAAGAATGGTATGGGAAAGAGTACGCTGCTTTATCTTATAGCAGGACTTCTGAAACCTAAGAAGGGTAGTGTAATCGTTGACGGTTACACTGCTTCGTGCCGCTATCCAGAGATGTTACAGGAGTTGTACATTGTGCCGGAGGAGTATGACCTACCCAGTATGTCACTCAGCAAAAGTACGCAAAGATTCACGAAGATTTCTATCCCCTATTTCAACCAAAAGACCCTCAAGAAGTGCCTGACCGACTTCGAAATGCCTGTAGACATTGACCTTAAACAACTCTCTATGGGACAGAAAAAGAAAGTGTATATGAGTTTTGCACTTGCTACCAGCTGCCATCTGCTCCTGATGGACGAGCCTACTAACGGACTTGACATCCCGTCAAAGGCTCTCTTCCGTAAGGTTGTGGCAGGTAATATGGCAGAAGATTCATCGCTGATTATCTCTACCCATCAGGTGCACGACGTTGAGCAGTTGCTTGACCATATCATCATCCTTGACAACTCACAAGTAATTGTGAACGCATCAACTGAGGATATAACAAATGATTACACCTTCGGTATTCGTCAACCTAACGAGATGGATGAGAGCGTACTCTATGCAGAGCCATCCATTCAAGGCAACAATGTGATTGCACGACGTCAGAAGGGTGACAACGAGACACTATCAATCTTGAATTGCTGTTCAATGCAGCAACAACAGGTAAACTTAAATAAAAACAAGGAGGACAACTTTTTATGAATACTACATTATCAAAAACAATCAGAATCAGTCTTATTCTCGCTGCCTGCCTGTTCGTTTTCAGTTCCTGCATCCGTAAGAAAGCAGACTATGGGAAGGTGGTAGTCAAGAATATTCCTGTTGAAAAGTTCCATGAATTAGAGGTTCCAGCATTAGTTCCAGTTCATATCATACAAGGCAAGGAATGCTGTATAAAGGTAAAAAGGACCGGAAGGACTGCTTTTCATTTATGAACTTCCATGTTGTAGAAGGAAAACTGGTTATCCAAATGAAGGAGTTGGATTCTGCATTTTGGTATACCTTTTCTATTCCTTCAAAACAGATAAACTAACCAGCAGAGTTGAAGTTTATGTCACTGCTCCTACCTTTACACAAATGACATTGAACGGCGCCTCACCCATCTTTTTTCCAGACTCTATTACACTTGACAAGCTGAATATTATTTCAACTGGTGCGAGTAATATCAACATAAATAAAATGATGATAAATCAGCTGAACATTTCCATTGAGGGTGTTACTGATGTAAATATCAAGAATCTGACCGCCAAGCAAGCCAATTTTTGACATCTCTGGGGAACAGTGATATTGAAATGAACTCCGAATATGTGACAATACCTCTTTTCTCCATAGCAGGTAATGCTAACCTGAAAAATAAGAAATCTAACAGCTAAGAAAGCCCGCTTTGCTGTTCCTGGGAATGCACGCTTAGACGTAAACTTCAACCGCACAGACACGGCATCCTTCTATATAATGGGTAATGCTGATGCCAAGGTCACGGGAACAACACGTCAGCCTATACAAACGATAACAGAGGGTAAAGCCGTTATCAAAGATGAAACAACAAGAATTAAATAAACTTTAGGAGGATATAAATATGAAAAAAATTGATATAAACCGCTTCGGCAAAGTATTGAGCCGGCTCATTCTTGTTCGCCACCGCTCTATCGTTAAACTCTTCGCAGGTTTCCTTATAGGTTTCTTTGTCATTGCAATAATGTTTCTTCCGTTCTTTAACAGACAGCCTATGTCAGATGCTGATATAAGAATTAGGTTATGGGGAAATTCACCTTTTCATCAGTGTAGTATTTGCAATGTCATTCTTCATAATAGCTACATTTATTATCAGTGACCTCAATACACGCCAGCAACGTATAAATGAAATGATGTTGCCTGCCACAAATCTTGAGAAGTTCCTTGCACGTGTCATACTCGTTTCCGTGGTTTATCCATTGCTTATTGCCATCGCCTTTATCGCTGCCGATGGATTGCAACAGCTGGCAACAATGCTTATTTTCTATGGTGGAAGAGCTTCCTTGGTCGCAACGTGGTATGAATACTGCCAAAGTTTAAGAATAGGTTCTCCATTATGGGTTAGGGTAGAAATAGTTCTTCTTACCAATTCATTCGCACTCTTAGGTGGTATGTTCTTCCGCAAGGCTGCATGGTTGAAGACGCTAATCAGCTTATTTGTCATCATCAGTTGCATTGCGATAAGCCTCACGATTTTTGCCTATCTTCTTTACGAGCACACCGACTACGAACTTGTCTTAGATGATAATGCACTCACCATTGTTATAAGCAACCTTATCTGTATCGGATTAACAGTCTTGATGTACTGGAGTTCTTACAAACTCTACACACGCCTGCAGGTTATCAACAACAGATGGAAGAATTTTTGATAAAGCACTGATTAAATATTAAGGCTTATGAATTTTGAAAATAATAAGGCTATCTATGAGCAAATGGCTGACCGCCTATGCGATGAGATTATAGCTGGAACATATAAAACTGACGACCGAATACCATCTGTCCGGGAGTATGCCGTTATGCTGCAGGTGAATACCAACACAGCAGTGAAAGCCTACGAGCTGCTCTCTCGTGAGGAGATAATCTACAATCGGCGTGGTCTTGGCTACTTCGTCTCAGCTGGTGCACGCGAGCAGATTATGACAGCAAGGCGCAAGACTTTCCTTACCCAGTCTCTTCCCCTCCATCTTTCGTGAGATGATTCTGTTAGGAATAACAATCGAAGAGATAGAGAAAGAGTGGGAGAAAGCGCAACAATAGTGACTTTTCTAAAAGCGTAATAAGTGAGAGTGCAGATTTTCATTCACGCAATCTGAATACAAAAATAGGGATGCATATACTTGTGCATCCCTATTCGTTGATACTTATTTCTTGAAGCAACTGAAGATAAAAACTGAGTTTGCTGTCATTTCTGTCATAAAAAAACTAAAAAGTAAAGTACTTATTTTTAGCTTGTTATGAGTAAATGTTAAAATGACAGCAAAACCTCTATTAAACATATAGTAGTATCTTAATATGTTTTTCCTCATTTTCCTTCTTATCTGTTATCTTGCAGCAATTCGAGTAGTTCTTCCTGTGTCATTGCATGAGACATATCAGAACCCTCAAGAAGTGAGTCGGAAAGGTTACGTTTTGTCTTTATGTAAGCGTAGAATCTTCTCCTCGATGGTGTGCTGGCTAATAAGATGATAGACTGTTACGTCCTGTTTTTTTGACCGATACGATAGGCACGGTCAGTAGCCTGCTGTTCGATAGCAGGATTCCACCAAGGGTCAAGATGAATAACATAGTTAGCTCCCGTAAGGTTTAATCCCAATCCTCCAGCCTTTAGACTGATGAGGAAGAAAGGGCATTTTCCTGTTTGGAATTCCTTTACTAACTTTTCACGTATAGCCATCGGTGTGCTTCCATCAAGGTAAAGATAAGGAAGTTTTGCCTTATCCATCATCTTCTTTACCTCTTCAAAGAAACTGGTAAACTGACTGAAGACAAGCGCACGATTGCCACTGTCGTTGAGACTTTCAGCCAGATCAATGAAAGCTAAGACCTTGCTGCTTGGTAGCTTCCATTTCTTGTCCACCAACGAACAGCTGCATGCCATCTGACGCAAACGAGTAATCTCAGCCAACGTACTCACTTTATCCTTATTATTTTTTAGGACCATAGCCTCCGCCTCACGTCTTTTAACCTCATACATCGACATCTCTTCTGATGATAGTTCGACAGGGAGTTTTTATATCGTTCTTTGGCAGGTAACTCATCAACAACTTCTGCTTTCGTTCTGCGCAAAAGGAAGGGAGATATCAGACGGCGTAACTGACTTTGACGTGCTTTGTCGTTTTCACCTTCAATAGGCAGGATAAACTTCTTCTTGAACTGTTCTGCACTTCCCAAAAGACCAGGATTAATAAACTGGAAGAGATTCCACAACTCTGCCAGATGGTTTTTGAATAGGTGTACCCGTAAGGATAACTTTGCGTTGTGCACTTTCAACTGCATAGTGACTTTGACATTTTTGTGTTGGCATTCTTTATGGTATGGGCTTCGTCGAGGCATACCACATTCCACTCTCTTCCTGCAAGGTCTTCTTGTTGTATATTCAATATACCATACGTCGTGATAATGACATCTCCTGCCTTTTGCATCTTTGATATCTTTTTGAACGATCCTCACTCTGATTGAGAATGGTGAGGTTTCAAGGATCGGTGCAAATCGCTGAAGCTCATTGCGCCAGTTAGGTACGACAGAGGAAGGCGCAACAATCAGTGATGCTCCATTCTCGCTCTGTTCAAGCAGCAACGTGATCGTTTGAACGGTCTTTCCCAATCCCATATCGTCAGCCAAACAGACTCCTGCTCCCCCATGCAGTCAATCTTGACATCCATTCAAATCCCTCCTCCTGATAATCGCGTAACTGTGCTTGTAAGGTCTTGGGACATGGTAGGAACTTTCTTACTGCACTCTTCGATGCGTTGACGTAAAGCGTTAATACCATCATTATTCTGAATGTTCAACGCCTCATCGTTCCACAAATCACCTAACAAAGCTACGGCAGCTGGCGCCATCTGCAGATGTGAACGGCTCTCTGTCGTTACGGTGTCAAGACGTTTAAGAATGCGTGAGAGCTGATTGCTTAGCGTTATGAACTCATTATCACTAATGCGAATATACTTCTGACTGAACACTTTGATGCATTACTTCGAGCAACTTCTGGAGTGAAATAACGTGTCCTTCGCTGAATTTCACATCACCTTCTATCTCAAACCATCCATTCTTTGACTTGAATGAGATTTGAGCAGAGCTACTGCTGATGCCTGGATAAAACTTTTATCTTACTTTCCTTCAGCCCATTCCATTGTACAGATCTCTTTTGTGTTCCTTTACACCATTGAATAAAAGGTAAGAACGTGTTGATAGGAAGTGTTAGCGTTTCTGAAATACTTTGTGGTTTCCATGTTTCGCCCTTCTTCAAAGAATTCTGCTTCAACCAACCCCTCACTAATCATTTTTAAGGTTGTTACGTTCTTTCTTTAGGTTTACGAACCAATTGTACTTTTTACCCTCTTGTTCGGCAATAGTAGTGACATTTCCTTTCCCTGGCACATAGCAAAGGCTATCAGTGATACGCACCATGGCAGCAAGTTTGAAAACAGTTGTCAGCAGAAGAAATAACACGGAGTGTAATCCAGGGTTCTACGTCAATACGCTCCAAGTCGTCAAGCTCAGCCACCATATTAGAGTGTATTTCTGTCTTTCCGCCAACAGCCTTAATCAACTGAATGAGTAAGGATTCAGCTTCAGCAGGATAAGTTTCTTGTGCTAATATTTCTTTATAGGTCTTATATTCAAAGTCAGACGGAGTAAAGACAGAATAGTCTGTTTCTGAATTCTTCTTATAAAAGAAAGATGTTTTTTCACCATTCTGCAATTCTATTACATTTGTAGAGACACTGAAAGAACCATCCGAACGTTTATCTATGATAAGGTGTGGATTGTCCTTATGAATCTTCACAGGCTGCAAGTCGTAGGTGGAACCAGTGTAAATATGGTCACAATCCACAAAAAGGTACAGATACTTCTCAATATAGATACTATAATCCCACGAAAAAGATTCCTTCTTTAATACGCTGATCAATCACTATCTAAGCCCTGGAATATCTAGATTTATAAGTTCACGAATAGAAAGCTCTTTACCCTACAGACCAACTACCATTTTTTTCAACCTACGTTTAAGAATGGGAACAACAATTCCATAACGCAACAGATATACGAGCATTATGTCTCGAATAGTCTCTGTTGTTTGATTCTCTGCTGTTTGATTCTCCGCAATTAGCGTTTCAAGTCGAAGCTGCCAAAGAGATTTTACTTCTAATCGGCTCAATAGTGATGTACCACCGAAGTCTTTCACCAAATTTGCTTCAGAAGAACTACTCTCCATAATGCCAGTCTCCAGCTGTAAGAAAGCCCAATTAGGTGGGTCAATAGGCTTAGTTGCCTTTGTCGGAAGTATGCCAAAAGTCGGATACATCGTCCAAGTAAGCCATGAAACCATCTGCATATTAGGCTTCTTACACATGTCAAGGTAAGACTCTTTTTGTATGTTTGCATCAGACTTATCATAAAAATAAGCCTTCAACGGTTGTACAAGGAAGTATGTAGGCGTGTATTTTCTATCCCCATTACGCTTCATCATCGTTTCTAACTTCTTCAGAGAGGTCTCAGTGTTAGTAAAGATTGCTGCAAGCGAGAAATAATAATTAGCAATTGGATTTACAAAGATTCCCTTAATAAGAGCTACCTTATTATTAGCGGTCATCACCTTGGTGTATAGCCTATAGACCAAAAGCGTAATCTCCTTTATACAAGGCATCAATCGCAGCTATCTGAAGTGTAAAGATGTCGCTTACAGATGTTTTTAAGATTAATACAGATTTTACCCGTTCCTAAATAGTAATAGTAAGCAAAGACTGATTCTAATTCACTTCTTTTAGCTACACTATTGCCTGTTTTTTACGGTTGAAAACAAGTCCTTTTAAATATTCCCAGTCCATTATTCTATCCTGAGACATTGCCATACGAAGAGTTGCATTCAGAACAAAAGACAATAATTCTGTGGTCATTGATAGAAAGAAGCTCTCATATTCTCTTTCATCAATCAAGTTAAGGCAACAGTCATTGAACGATTCTAAGACTTGCGCATAGGAAGTCGATATTGCTTCCTCAGCATTTGTCGCTATATAATATATTATCAAACGCACCAAAGGAGATGGGTGTCATTATCATAAGTCTTCTTATAAAGTCTGCGAATATTCTGTAATAATAGGCTGTTTTCTTCTTTGAAAAGTTCAAAGAGAGAAGGAATCAGCATATCCTTATTTATGTACAATACTTTTCCACCTCCGTAATTGTGAAGATTTACTTCTACCAGTAAACCATCGGTCATTAACCTTTTTAAAAGCCAAATCGGAAAGAGATGGCAACATTATCTTCTCCAACAAGTTTGATAGTTTCTCCTTAGTTTGACCATATTTGTAAAAATAAGCCATCAGCATAAGGATTGTGCGCTCGCTAGAATTAAGGGAAGAGAATGAAAGCATAGAAAAAAATACTTATAATTAAAAATGTATCCTTATTAAGATTTATAGGAATGGGTATTGATTAAGAATAAATAAAAACCTATGGTCTCAGGAATGCTCTTATATGAAAGAGTTATATTCAAGTTACCATAGGTTGGTGCTTTTTACTTTGTCTGCTCGACGATTGCGTTCTTAATCAAGCCTTCCAGCTCTTCAGCAAGTTCTGGGTTGTCCTTGATCATAGTCTTAGTTGCATCACGACCCTGTGCGAGTTTTGTTCCATTATAGCTAAACCAGCTACCACTCTTCTGTATGATACCATACTGAACGCCCAAGTCAACAATCTCACCAATCTTTGAGATACCTTCACCGAAGGTAATCTCAAACTCGGCCTTACGGAAAGGAGGGCAACCTTGTTTTTACTATCTTCACACGAACCTGATTACCGATAACTTGATCGCCATCCTTAATAGACGTGACACGGCGGATGTCGAGACGTACAGAGCTGTAGAACTTCAGTGCGTTACCACCTGTTGTTGTCTCTGGATTACCAAACATGACACCAATCTTCTCACGCAACTGGTTGATGAAGATGCAGCAAGTATTAGTTTTGCGATAGTTGAAGTAAGTTTACGCAATGCCTGGCTCATCAGTCGTGCTTGCAGACCTACGGCAGAGTCGCCCATATCGCCCTCAATCTCTTTCTTTGGAGTCAAGGCTGCAACTGAGTCGACAACGAGGATGTCAATAGCAGAAGAGCGAATCAGCTGGTCGGCAATCTCTAAAGCCTGCTCACCATTGTCTGGCTGTGAAACCCAAAGATTATCAACATCCACACCTAACTTCTCTGCATAGAAACGGTCGAAGGCGTGCTCAGCATCAATGAAGGCTGCAATACCGCCCTGCTTCTGTGCTTCTGCAATAGCGTGAATAGCCAGAGTTGTCTTACCTGAACTTTCCGGACCATAAATCTCAATGATTCTTCCACGTGGATAACCACCTACGCCCGAGTGCTGTGTCAAGTGCAACACTACCTGTTGGAATAACGTCCACATGTTCTATTTGTTCGTCGCCCATACGCATGATGGACCCTTTTACCAAAGTCTTTTTCTATCTTAGACATTGCAGCTTGCAGAGCTTTCAGTTTTCCCTTCTGCTGCCGATGTCGTACTTGTATCTTCTTTTGCCATATACTATTATCTTTTTCTGATTGATAAAATATTATTTTTTTCTTCTTTCTACTCTTTGGATAGGGTAAAACCTCAGCTAAGGTCTTAACAAGCTTGACTGCAAAATCAGACCTTGAAACATCTAAAACGTAGTGTTCCTTAGCTCCTTCATAAGGAAAACCGCGTTCAGCAGACTGCATCATTGACTCAATTGCCTCGTGTTCTTTTAACATAAGGTATATTGTCACAAACTATGATAACTGGTTTTTTTCGTCAACATAAATCATGTATTCGCCAAACATCTTTCTGTATCTCACCATTCCTGCAGAAGCTATCTGACTACTAACAAATTCAATAAAGTCCAAAGAGCAAGCCATCTTCTTATAGTTCTAAATCACCTCCAAACTCTTCGTGCCAAGGTAAGCCCTGTTTATTGAGTACCTCAAGAACGGATCTGGGTCGAAGTCTTCCACATTCCATACACCAGGTTTTCTCCAAAGACCCTTGAAGAACATCATTGCACCTGCCATTGCTGGCACACCGTTGTATAGCTAACACCCCTGCATGCCTGTCTCGTTGTAAGCATCCTGATGTTTGCAATTGTTATAGATGTAATAAGTCTGCTCTTTACCATCCTTGATACCGCGGATGCGACAGCCAATAGAGGTTTCTCCATCATAGTTTTCACCGAGGTCTTGTGGGTTAGGCAATACAGCCTTCAAGAATTGTAATGGTACAATCTTCACCTTAGTTGTCTTACCAGAACCGTCTGCTAATGGTGCTTCATACTCAATCTCGTCGATACGGCTCATACCAAGATTCTGAATACAATCGAGGTAAGTGAGGTACTGCTGACCAAATGTCATCCAGAAACGTGCACGCTTGATGGTAGGATAGTTCTTAACCAATGATTCCAACTCTTCATGGTGCATCAAGTAAGAGTCACGAGGACCAATGTTTGGATAGGTTATATCTTGATGTACTACCAATGGCTCTGTTTCAATCCATTCGCCATTCTCGTAGTAAAGCCCTTTTTGAGTAATCTCACGGATATTGATTTCTGGGTTGAAGTTAGTTGCAAACGCCTTGTGGTGGTTACCTGCATTACAGTCAACAATATCAAGATAATGAATCTCATCAAAGTGATGCTTTGCTGCGTATGCTGTATAAGCCTGTGACACTCCAGGGTCGAAACCACAACCGAGGATAGCTGTCAAGCCAGCCTTCTCGAATTTGTCCTTATATGCCCACTGCCAGCTGTACTCGAAGTGTGCCTCATCCTTTGGCTCATAGTTAGCGGTGTCAAGATAGTTGCAACCGCATGCTAAAGCAGGCATCCATAATGGTGAGGTCCTGATAGGGAGAGCAAGATTAATAACCAGCTCTGGCTTGAATGAATTGAAGAGTTCTTTCAACTGCTCAACATCATCAGCATCAACCTGTGCAGTCTTGATGTCAGCCTTATAGCCTTTTATCATGGATTGCCTTAACCAGTTCGTCACATTTTTCCTTACGACGGCTGGCAATCATGAACTCCGTAAACACGTCCTGGTTTTTGGACAATCTTAAAAGCGGCTACAGTAGCTACGCCACCTGCGCCAATCATTAAAACTTTTTCCCATAGTTCAATCCAAATCCCTGTCATTCGTTCCAATAATCCATTCCTAAGAAAGTATCATGGAAGTTGATGCTGGGAATTCTTATTTTATTATTATTACTTTATTTTTTTATGTTTACTTTATCTTATGCTCAATTTCTGAAGAGGATATTCCCATAGCATTGAGGAGCGAATAGCCCAAAATCTGCTGTTTGAAGTTGCCTCCTTCTAATGGTTGCATTGCAAATAGTGTGACATGTTTTAACTCATCATCTACATCGCGAAGTGTAGAACGAAGCATACCCATAAAGTGACCATCCTCAGCATTTGGCACAATCATAATACGTTTTACCTCTTCGTGATTAAGGATTGTCTTCAGAAGGTCTAGAAGGACGTCATCTTTCTTCGTTGCTTCATCACCTGTTGCAATGGAATTGATAATGAATTCTCCAAGGTGGTCGTCCTGAAAGGCTTGTCCATTTAGTTCTTTTCCATAATCAGCTGGGGCAAAGTTCTCAAGTTTTGGATTCTTCCGATCATGTAAGAGTACCACTTGGGTCTCGTGATTACCAGGCTTCAAGCGTCCGTCAAGTGCAATGTTAACAGCCCACTGACTGAAGTCAGCAGCGGGAATGCGGCGGTTCAACATACGTTCAAAGTTGACGATGATGTCGAAGGCAACATGGTCAATGTAATCACCATCTGCTATGATGATGTTTTCGCTCCATTTAATGTTCTGTGCGTCTTGTGCATTCATAGCTACAAAGATACATTAAATCAAGCGAAATGCAAAATAAAAATTAGTTTTAATTTGATATGATGCGAATGAGAAATTTTATATATCTTTGTAATCTATTTGTGTTATTGTTCATATCGAAAAATATAATAAACTTAAAACAGTAGAAATGAAAAGACTTACGTTTACTTTTTTTGCTATTAGTAACTACTATTGCTTCTTATTCACAAATATTCACGGACCAGAAGTATGACCAAATTGTGAAAGCACCTGAGATGTTCTGGCATTGTCCTGAAATAGACAATAATATGAGTTTGTTGTACTCTTTGAGCAATGATGATTACAAGATATATGCAGAAAATGTAAAAGAAACGATTTCCTTTTGAAAATAGACGAATCAAACGTTTCTGAAAAAGTTTATTGCTACTACAGCAATATTCACTATTGAATCTCCTCTATATAAATCAGAAAATCTTTTTAAATCATGTTGCATCTTGGTTGCAAAATCAAAAATGGTTTGAAAATAAAGAAAATAAATCTAGCTGAACACTTGATAGATGTGGAAGGAACTATAAATGTTGCTACACATCCTGCTTTTTCTGTTTATAAGATTTCAATATCTCCTTTAATGAGCTTCCAGCTTATTGATGAAAATAAAATGTTAGTTTCTTTTTGGGTAGATAGATATATAAATGAAGAGTATTCTGATGGTAGATGTATAGAAGTTTCAATCCTAAAATTTCAGATGTTTTTTTCCTTTTGTGCCAAAAATCCGCTTATAAAACTTCTTATGCTAAAGGGTATGTAGGAACTTATCTTTATTTTTTGGGACTTAATGAAAAACTTTCAGAGAATCTTAATACAAATTTCAGGAGGGATAATAAACTTTTGAGTCAACTACACTATGAATATTCAAAAGATTCTCTGTATGCCAAGATGGAGAACCTACTAACATAATTAGAGGTAATAATCTCACTCCTGATGTCAATCATGAGTTACGCTTCTATGCGAATATGCAAAAGGTTGTATTCATGGGAAAAAAACAATTAACTTTTAAGGATGTTATTAGTTGCGAAATTAAGGATGACCCACAACTAATTCCAGGTCATACATCGTCTTATATTGGTGGTATTTCGTTTTGGGGGTTTGAGTTTGGTGGTGCAGAAACGTCAAGAACGCCTGATAAAACGATTCATAATTATGTTGTTAATGTAAAGATTGATGATTTGAGTGTACCTTCATTGCATATTGTAACAGGACATGATGCACATAAAGCAGAGGAGATTGCTTCAGCTTTTTGAATATATTATAAGACATAAACAAAGTAAAGAAAAACTCGGACAATCGAAATATATCTACACGGAAACGCAATAAAAAAATAAGAGGAATATCAACTATTATCTAATTTTTTAATTATCAGTCACCTTTATATAAAAATGGCTCTATAACGAATTGTGTGGGTAAAAGATAATGCGATATGTACTTACCATAGAATATTACCATTATAAAATTCTCTGTTTTTGGTATAATCTAACGGATGCTTCTCCTTATCTGTAAATCTTTGTCTCAAAAGATTTAATGTTGAAAGCAAAGAAGACAGATTAACCTGTCAATGAAAAAGATGTTCAAGCTAAAAAAAGTATCCTTCTGCTATCTACACGAAATGGGTAACTATTCAGCGATAACCAATATATACAGTGCATATCAATTTGTCAAACCTTAAATAAGGCTTGAATCGCATTATATGGAGTTTTGTTGTGCTTCTTCGCTGTTTCTACAATCGAATGAAGTTCAAGAAAGGCGTCTGCTCCGAAGTCGGAACGAAATGTACATGAGTTCTTCAGTTTGATTTTAAGCTTGCGTATTCCTCGTTCGCTTCCATTATTGTCAGATGGTATCATCGGATTTTCAAGGAAGTTGAAAATGTAATCTCTGCATTTGACTAAGCCTTTTTTGAACGTAATGAACTTTTTACCAAGCCTCTCTATATTCTGTTTGAGCAGATTGTCTAAACGTCGGGTCCATGAGACCTTGTCTATAACGTCCTTCGGATTGGTATTCCGCTGGTGGATGGCTTCACGGAACAGATTGGTTACTTTCCCAGACCACTCTTGCTCAGTGTTCAACTCTGAAAGATATTGCAGTTCGCGAAGTAAGTGAGCAAGACAGACCTGATGATTGAGGAAATGGAGTGCAAAAGTATGCACTATGGCGGTCGGTAACGGCTGTCATTCGTTCCAAGCTATCGCCAAACTTGTCTGTCAATACCTTCGAGCCTCTTCCATCAGCACGGAAAAGCAGTGTGTAATAAACTGTCTGTGCTATCCAAGCCCAATCGAGTCTTTTGTTACAGTACAAGCCGCTCTCATCGAAACCAACTACTGCTGATGACTTGATATATTCTTTAATCTTATCAATCAAAGGTTGCGCATTTCTCTTTGCTTCATTTACCCAGTTCACCAGAGAGCCTTCACTTGAGTGAGACCGAATACCTCACGCAAAAAACTTGCTATACGACCATATGGAAGAAATTGTACGACACTCAGATAAACCACCAGAGTCTTTACGCTTGAATCATATACTACGTTGTTTGACCGCCGTCTCGGTGCTGTTCGAATACGCTCACCACAGTTCTTGCATACCATCACATAGTGTCGGATTTCCTTGATTACGGGCTTCAACTCTGGAATGGAAATAACCTGCGTCACATAATCAAGCACACGCTCGGCGTCTGACAAAGATTCTCCGCAACGAGTGCAATAGTTAGGCACCTCTTCGATTATCTCGTCAGGTACGAAAGAACAAGACAATTTATGTCCATCATGTCCCTTTTGTCCTCCCGGCTTCTTACCACTTGACTTACGCAGACTTCTTGTTCTTCTGACAATCTCATCCTTCATACGCTCCTTACTTGGCGGAGTACTGCTGTTATTAGAGTTCTTATCAGGATTTTCATACTTTGCCAAGCGTTCCCGTAAGTTTTTAAGTTCCGTATCTTTCTTGCGAATTTGAGGTTCAGAGCATTTATGTTACGGTTCAATTTGACAATCTCGGCATACTGCTGGCTGACAGTTTCACGCAACAATCGCATCTCTTCCGTCATGTTTTGTAATACTTTTGATATGTCCGTAACTTGCTCTTTCATAGGTATAAAGGTACAAAGAAAAATCTGAAAGACGCAAGAAAAATGAGCATCTTTATAATCTTTATACGAAGATTTTTAGAGGAAAGAATACAAACAGGTTAATACTGCTGAATAGTTACCGAAATGGTATAGAACCTTTTTATTGTTGTCTGGTAAAAATTATCGTTTTTATCCGTCTGCGTGAGTTATAGATAAAGAGGATTATTGCAAGAATGATAAGCACGAAGGATACCCATGAATACATTGGGAGTAAGCATGCAGAACAAGCTGTTATATACAAAATTACTGATAGTAGAATAGGTGTTGCAGCTCCGACTGCCTGTGGATGCTTACTTTTTGTGAGTTCTCATTTAGCAGACTCGTGTCGGGAAGATGCTTTCCTTTGCTTGCTAACAGCAAGAAAATAATTGTTGATATGACAGGAAGAATTAATATCAAAGACTTTGACCCATAACTATCTGCCTCACCTGAAAAGTTCCAATGAAGTATTATTTGTTCCGGACCATTCACAACACAGAGTAATGAGATGATTATCGTGGCAACGATGATGGCTATTGATAAGAGTCTAGTGTTCATATTGCGGTGATTTTGTTATATTAAATTGTTTTTGTTCTCTTAGGCAAAGATAATTATTTATCTTATAAGTGCAAAAGCGATATTCAATATTATTACATAAAAGAATAAAATTTATCTGGTGCTAAACACGCTTGTTGTATGCACCATCTTTAATCTACATCATTGAGGACACAAGTAATATAAAAGAAGGAGAGCCTGAGCTCTCCTTCTTAATGAGTGTTTTGTTTATTTATAGATTGATTAAATCAATCACTTTATCCACTGCTGATTTTATGCCTTCAGCATTCTTACCACCAGCCTGAGCGTAGTGTGGCTGACCGCCACCGCCACCTTGGATGAGTTTGGCAGCCTCACGGATAATCTGACCAGCATTTAAGCCTTGCTCTTTCACCATGTCGTCACTGAGCATGATAGACAATAAAGGACGCTCATCATATACAGAACCGAGTACACAAACAAGCTTCTTTTGGTAATGCCTCACGCACTTTGAAGACGATATCCTTTGCCGAAGCTGGGTCGATTGGTAATACAGCCTTAACAACATGTACACCATTTACCATCTCTGCACACTCAACTAACGACTTTTGCTAGTGCGACTAACAGCCTGAGATCGGAAACTCTCTACTTCCTTCTTCATGTGGTCGTTTTCCTCAACAAACTTAGTGATAACAGCCTTGAGATCCTTAGCATTGTTGAACATTGCTTTCAAGTCGCGTAAAGTATCTTCAAGAGCGTAGATAGCGTTTTCACAAGTTTCACCTGTCATAGCCTCGATACGGCGTACACCAGCAGCTACACTGCTCTCACCAACAATCTTAAAGAAGCCGATACTGTACCTGTTGAGGTGGCATGAATACCACCACAGAACTCACAGCTTGGACCGAAACGTACCACACGAACCTTGTCACCATACTTCTCGCCGAAGAGGGCTACTGCACCCATCTTCTTAGCTTCTTCCATCGGAGTATCACGATGCTCGTCCATTGGATAATCCTTGCGAATCATCTCATTGACTAGCTTCTCAACCTGACGAAGTTCCTCATCGGTAATCTTCTGGAAGTGAGAGACGTCGAAACGTAGTGTGTTAGGACTTACGTATGAACCCTTCTGCTCTGCATGCTCGCCAAGCACCTGCTTCAAAGCATAGTCGAGAAGGTGAGTTGCAGTGTGATTGGCAGCTGAAGCATCACGCTTCTCTGTGTCAACACAAGCCATGAAATCAGCCCTCAAGGTTCTTTTGGCAATTCCTTAACAATGTGTACGCTCTGGTTGTTCTCAAGCTTGGTATCGATAACATTGATTGTTTCGTCCTCACTAACGAGACCGCCTTGGTCACCTACCTGACCACCCATTTCTCCGTAGAAAGGAGTATGGTCGAGTACAAGCTCATAGAAACTATTTTTCTTCTGAGTCACCTTACGGTAGCGGAGGATGTGGCATTCATATTCTGTGTAGTCGTAGCCAACAAACTCCTGTTCACCTTCACGTAGTATTTCCCAGTCACCATTCTCTACAGCAGCAGCATTGCGAGCACGTGCCTTCTGTAGTGCCATCTCCTCATTGAACTGCTTCTCGTCAACGGTATAGCCATTCTCTGCGCAGATAAGTTCGGTGAGGTCGAGTGGGAAACCATAGGTGTCGAAGAGGCGGAAAGCCTCCTTACCATCGAGTTGAGTCTGACCATGTGCCTTCAACTCGTCCATTGCACCATTGAGGAGCATAATACCCTTGTCCAATGTACGGAGGAAGGAATCTTCTTCTTCCTTCATCACACGACCAATCAACTCACGCTGTGCAGTGAGTTCTGGATAGGCACCACCCATCTCACGTACCAACACGTTGAGCAACTTATACATGAAAGCTTCCTTCTGACCAAGGAAAGTATAAGCGTAACGAACGGCACGGCGAAGGATTCGCCGAATAACGTAACCTGCCTTAGCATTGCTTGGCAACTGACCATCAGCAATAGAGAATGCAACAGCACGAAGGTGGTCGGCTACGACACGCATAGCGATATCTACCTTCTGCTCCTCATTGATGCCTTCACCATTAGGACCCTCTGGGAAGGTGTGGTTATACTTCTTGCCTGAAATATTCTCAATCTCTGCAATAACTGGTGCAAAGATATCTGTATCGTAGTTAGAGTTCTTGCCCTGCATGAGACGAACGAGACGTTCAAAGCCCATACCGGTATCGATAACCTGCATCTTCAAAGGTGAAAGACTACCATCAGCCTTACGATTGAACTGCATGAACACGATGTTCCAAATCTCAATAACCTGTGGGTGATCTTTGTTTACAAGTTCTTCACCAGGCACCTTTGCCTTCTCTTCCTCTGAACGGAAGTCGATATGAATCTCTGAACAAGGACCACAAGGACCTGTATCACCCATCTCCCAGAAGTTATCGTGCTTGTTTCCGTTGACGATATGATTCTTAGGGAAATGCTTCTCCCAGTAGCTTGCAGCTTCATCATCACGTGATATTCCTTCTGTCTCATCACCTTCGAAGACAGTTACATAGAGATCTTTTGGGTCAAGGTGGAGTACATCTACAAGGTATTCGTAGGCGTAATCAATTGCTCCTTCTTTAAAGTAATCACCGAAACTCCAGTTACCTAACATCTCAAACATCGTGTGATGGCTGAGTGCTGCATCACGACCAACCTCTTCCAAGTCATTGTGCTTACCACTAACACGCAGACATTTCTGTGAGTCAGTGCGGCGGCGAGGCTCTGGATCCTTTGTTCCGAGGATAATATCTTTCCACTGGTTCATACCAGCATTTAGTGAAACATCAGCGTAGGGTCGTCCTTAATAACCATAGGGGCAGACGGTACGATAACGTGTCCCTTCGACTCAAAGAATTTCAAAGTAAGAGTCGCGGATTTCGTTTGCTGTCATCATCTTTATTTTTATTTTTTTAATTCAATTTTTTTCTACCTAAAAGTGTTGCAAAGATACTGACTTTTGAGTATTTTTTTGCAAACAATTAAAGCTGCTGAATATGTAAAAAGCTTCTATTATAGAGTGGACATCGTCTTCTATTCAGACCTAAGATTTTTGTAAATAATTGATATAAAAGTTACTAAGACATGGCAGAGAATCCGCGCAAACTGTATTATTCTATCAAGGAAGTGGCACAGCAGATTAACGTTACGGAGAGTCTGTTGCGATACTGGGAAACTGAGTTTCCACACCTTCGTCCTAAGACGACGGGTAATCGTGTACGCCAATATACGGAGAAGGACATTGAACAGATTAAGGTTATTTACAACCTTGTCAAGGTGCGTGGCTTTAAGATTGCTGCAGCTCGCAAGATGTTGCAGGAGAATAGAAGTGGTGCTGACAAGAGTCAGAAGGTAATGGAAACCCTCTTCTCTGTGCGCGACCAGCTGAAAGAACTTAAGAAACAGTTAGATGGTTTAGTATAGACGGCATATCAAGGGGAGATGCCTTCGGAGATATGTCACACCAATTAGCAGATCATAGAGAGGACTTTTTTTGTATTCTTATTTCCCCTATTTTTATTTTTTTGTTTTTTTAGTTGCTGTCATATTTAACATTTTGTGATAAAGAGTTTATAATAAGTCACTTACAGTGTGGTTTGTTGTGATAGGAGTGACAGCAACTTTCAGATTGTAGCTATACTACTTCACACTCTGTCTTTCACATCAAGGCTGAATAGTATCCGTTTTCTACCTATTATCTTGCTTTTACAAGTCCCTTTTTATGTGACTTATAACTGTCGTTACATTTCGTGTTTACAGTTAGCACGCCTCGTGCTAACACTGAGCACAAGGCGTGCTAACCATAAACACCAAAGTACGGAACACTCTTGACAAATTCTTGTAATAATAAGCTTTTACTCCGTCAAGCTTCTATTACTTCTAAAGTCTTCCCTTTCTTGTTTGCAAATAAAGATGATATTGCACTTTTATACCAGATTATCCTTCTTCTTGTTATAGTTTTGTACAATATTCTCTACTAATTGAATAAACCTTTCTTTTTCATCAACATTTAAATCTGGTAGAGATAAGAGATTAATTAATTCTGCTATAATGTTTCCTTTGTTGTTTTCATATATCTTATTCTTCACACGTTCCTCTGCTAATCCTACTCGGTACAAGTGGCAGGTTTCAATTGTAAAAAGAACCTTTTTCCGTCTTCCCTTTATATAGGATATCATTTAATAGTTCTATATGGTCAGAATACTTATCATATAATGGGTGAATTATTCTAAAGCCTCTACCTGATTTAGGATATGTCTTAGTTCGTGGTGTAGTTAGTACTTCTGCTGTTCCTTTATATTGATTACAGATAGGACAGGCTATACACAAGTTTTAGGGAGGAACATCCATTCGGGATGTTCTTTCTTATATACTATGTGTTCGCGATGCATGGGGACACAAGCTGGAGGTATATGAATTCGACAAAAAGCGCATAACTCGTTTTTGCTTCTTGTACATATCTTTTCGAAGATTCTCCTTAAAAGCTTTTTATATATGTCTTTTTAGAATCCCAGTCTTCAGGAACGAGCCCAGAAGCCTTCTTTTTCCAGTTCTCTAATAGCTAGCTTTTTCTTCCTTAGTAGGCTTATATGGTTCTTGAATAACCTTAATTCCGCAGCATAAATTCTTGTAAGAACTCCAAGTGTCTGAGAAACAAAGTTCTCGAAACACTTGGATATGTCAGAAATTTCACCTATCTTAGTGCTACCAACAAAAACAAATAAAATATCTGACATGACAAAGGTAGCAATTAAAAAAACGAGAATATCACTTCTTTCGGTGGAATTTATCACATTATGGACGTTTTTCTCAAAGTTGGGCTTTTGAAAAACTTACCGAATCTGTATTGGGCAAACGTGGAAGTAGCGGCAAAGCATTCAGCCATGGAAGTATTTTTCGGCTCTCTTCTTCAGTTACCTTTGTGGTGGAGAATGCCTTGAGGACATCAATGTGCTTATAGGGCAGTTCAGACAGAGACCTGATACGCTATTACCCGGTGCCGACACTGTGGGGCGCGGACTAAAGGAGCTTGCCGAGAAAAATATTGTCTATAAGAGCGAAACCTCCGACAAGTCGTATAGTTTCAACACGGCACAGAAGTTGAATACCTTACTTTTTACGAATGATACGGAGGATGGGGGCTTATAAAGGTGGGTAGTCATGTTGACTTAGACTTTGACCACCAGTTTATTCCAGCCCACAAGTTCGATGCAAAGTATTCTTACAAGCAGGATTTTGGCTATTTCCCAGGTTGGGCTTCCATTGGGGGAATCATAGTCGGAGGTGAGAATCGTGACGGAAACACCAATGTGAGATTCCATCAAGAAGACACGCTCCGTCGCATTATGGACCGTGTAACCTCAGAACTTGGTGTGGTAATAGAGCGTTTCCGTGCTGATTGTGGATCGTTTTCAAAGGAAATTATCCAAACCGTAGAGCAGCGCTGCAACACGTTCTATATACGTGCTGCCAACTGCGGCAGCCGATGTGAGGACTTCCGCCAGCTGAAAGAATGGAAGAGTGTTGAGGTTGGCTATGAGAAATGCGATGTCACCTCCGTCAGTATGGACAACTTAATAGAAGGAAAGTCATACAGGCTTGTCGTACAGCGTAGTCCTTTGAAAGACAAGGAAGGCAAGCAACAGACGGATATGTTCGGAGTAATATACACATACCGCTGTATCCTCACTCAATAACTGGATGTTCACTGAGAAAGACATCATTACATTTTTATAATGAGCGTGGAGCAAGCGAAAAGAACTTCGACATACAGAACAATGACTTTGGCTGGTCGCATTTGCCCTTTTTCCTTTATGGCTGAGAACATGGTTTTTCATGATGGTTACCGCCATGCTGAAGAACTTCTATCTCTATCTCATCCGTAATATCAGTGAGAAGGTCAAGCCATTGAAAAAGACAAGCAGGCTGAAAGCCTTTATCCTACATTTTGTCAGCGTGCCAGCAAAATGGGTGAGCACTGGAAGGCAGAACGTTCTGAACCTATATACAAATAAAACCTACTACTCTGAGGTCTTCCTTGAATAAAACATCATTTTGGTGGTTTTTCATACTTCCCCATTGGTTTGGGTGGGGGATTTCATGTCTATGCAAGAACCAAGAACCCCAGAAAATCCCCATATCAATGGATAAACCCCAAAAATGTCACTTCAATATATAAAAGTACCTCACAAGGAATAATGCTGCGGAATTGAGGAATAATAAAATCTTCTTTCTCGGTCATCGCTACTTATTGTATGTTTCCACAATTGTATTTAGAATCATCTTCATAGGATCAATATCACTTAGGTGTCTTGAAATTTCTTGTAGTTCCTTTAATTCTCCTGCAACCTCTTTTTGGATTGATGGAGTTATTCCCCATCTTTTCTAATAATTTCCCTATGCGTTCTCCAAAATAACGATTTCTATCTGTTGCAGTCTTAAAAAAACTTTTAAGTAACACTTCCTCTGCAGACCATCCATAGGTACAATCAGATATAGGTGTACCTTTTTAAACTTCCTAATTCATCTTTCTCTAATTGAACGACAGACGAGCGATTTATTGGCAGATCTGATACTAACATATGACTATGAGTTGCTATAAGAAAATGACAATTTTGTTTTGTTATAGCTCTATCAAGATTATCTATTATACTCATCTGCCAATTTGGGTGTAAGCTTTTGCTCTGGCTCATCAATTAATACTAGCGAATGAGGATTACTAACAGCAGTAGATATACTTAAGATGGTTGATAGCATTGCAAATTCTCCAGAACTCATCTCCTCGGATGTTATATGGCACCCTTGTTTATAGAATATTACATTTACAGAACTCACTAAACCATATTGCTTTTAATCTATATATGCATTGTAGTTCTTCAAGAGAGTTATTTGAATCGTTATCTTTATCTAAATCCAAAATCGTAGTTATGATTGGGGTTACCTGATGATGTTTTTACTATTATAGAATTGATATAATTGGGTTATTTTTCATTTCTTTTTCTTCTTTAAGGTTGCTAAAATCCTTGGTTTTTCTTTTACTTGACGAGAAATCTCCCATAGTACACGATTTTTCTCCGGACTTTCATAACCAACGAATATGATAACGATACCTTGTGATCATATTTTATAAAAGTCAAGAGTAGATAGAACGTTTTGACGTTGTCGTTTATTCATCTGTTCACTTAATGTAAACAATAACCTGAACGCAATAGCAGAAGAGGATATTATATTTCCATTAACATGAGCTCCCCACATATTTATAATATGGAACATCATACCTAGTAGTTTGTATAGAACTACTGATTTTTCTGTGTAGGAATTTGTCAAATGCACCAAAGTTACAGGCAACTAAATCTGAAGTCGTAAATCCGATAAAGAACGGATATGATTATTTATTTTTAGAAAAATACTTTTTGCCTATTTTTGATTATTTCACATTCTATACCATCAATATGATACTTAATCCCTTTAATCCATCCCTTATTTGATGATAATGACTTTGAATCATCTACACAATCATATAAATCAATAAAAAAATCAATGATGTCTCTCATTAAGGAACTTTTACCTACTCCGTTAGTGCCAATGAGTACACTATATAATGGAAGCTCTTTTTGTGTTGTCAAATGAGCCGATAGTAATGTAATTAATATCCTTTAGGGGAGATAAAATAGCAAGTTCACTAATCCAGAAACTTTTTCTCATTATATATCAAAGGAGGTAGAGTTGAGATTTCTGTTTGATTTTTTCTTAAGATTATTTTCATTCAAATCTATGGAGTCAACTTTTTTTAATTTTTGGTGTAACTTTATTTTTGCTTATCATATACACCTGCTTTTCGCTGCAACCTCAATATACTTTTAAAAAAATCTGTATTCTTAAAATCAAAGCTCTGTAAGGAAAGATCTACGTCATCAGATACTTTTTGTATTATATGTAAGTTTACTTCCTTTGTAACCCAACACATAAAAGCAGACATTCTAATGTTGTAAGATCAATATTTAACTCTCTTAAAATCTTATTTATTCGTTTTGCCATGTTTTTTTATTTGAAGCTGAAAAATTAATAGATTCAAGGTCAAGTGATAATAATTAATATTAACCTTTTGAAAAGAGTGATTTGGATTTTTTTACTGTCATTACTTTCACAGTTTGCAAATCTATAATGCATTGTAGAACAAACAATTATACTATGTGTTAAAAAAATGACAGCAACTCTTTTTCAAACTTAATTCTGGTATATGAGTATTGCTTTCACGCCATCTTTCCCATCAAAGCGTCAATTGTATTCCTCACTCTTCTTTCTGTTGTCAGCATGATTGTGTCCTCATCGGCACCCTCAGCACCCATGTGAGACGGAAGGGTTGGAGTAGGTCATGCGACTTTTTGTGGCTCACGTGCAGAGAAGTGGAAGGCAGGTACGTTTGTTTCTTGGCGTATGCGAGCGATGTTCTTTTTCGTTCACACCACAACCCGCCATGATTTTTATACGACCATTTGACAGCTGGTTTAATCGCTGGAGTAGGGGAATACCCTTCTCGGCAGTGGGTTGCTGTCCAGAAGTCAGTACTCTATCAAAACCAAGAGAGATGAGCTGTTCCAATGCTTTCTCTGGTTCACGGCAGCGATCAAAAAGCACGATGGAAGGTAACACTCATTCCTTTTGCGTGAGACATCAGATATTCATTGGATTTCATGTCAATGTCTCCTTCAGCTGTAAGGCAGCCAAAGACAACACCATCCACACCTAACTCACGGCAGAGGTCAATGTCCATTGCCATGCGCTGAAGTTCCTGTTCAGTATAAAGGAAGTCGCCCCCACGGTTGCGGATGATAACATGTAGGCGAGTATCAGTCAATACTTCTCTCGCCATCTTTATCTCACCATAGGAAGGAGTGGTGCCACCTTCGGGAATACCCATGCAAAGTTCTACGCGATTAGCCCCACCTTTCTGTGCTTCGATGCAGCTTTCAACGCTATTAGCACATATCTCTATCTCAAAAATCAGTTCGGTTCATATTGGATTATTTGAGGAGTTAAAGGAGTTAAGGAGTGAAAGGGAGTTAAGACAATACTTTTATAGATGTAATTTATTAGATGATTAACAGTCATACATCACAATAACAGATAGTATTGTCTTAACTCCCTTTCACCCTTAACTCCTCCTCCTTATTTAAAGTTTACTACTTGTTTTTACGAGTTGCTCACCCAAACCGATTGTATATCCCTGAGAAAGGAAGACAATACGATTGAAAGTATCAGCGATAATGAAGATTGGCAGCTGTTCAGTATTGCGGAGTTTCATCTCTTTTGCTATTTCCTGCTGGATGGTTCCATCCTTATCAATACCGAAGATAGTCTTCGCAGGGAGGTTAGGGAACTCACCCTTCTGTGCTTGGAACTTCTTAGCTTCTGCCTCATTCTTAAAGAGTAAGACGAATGGACGACCCCACTTGTCGAGCTTATCCTTCATCTTTTTCAATATCATGCAAAGCGTGGTTGGTTGGCTCTTGACCGATGCCCAATACGCCGAGAACGTAATAGCCACGTCCTGTCTGGCTTAGGATAGAAACGCTCTGACCATCTTTGTCAAACAAGTCCTCACTATTGAAGCTACCAATCACCTTCACACCTTCACTTTCCTGACGTACATCGAGTGGGAGAGTAGTCGTCTCTCCTGGTTTAATCTGGAAGAAACGGCTGTGTGCAAGTACACTACCATCTGCCATTCGCTGACCAGTCACGAGGATGTAGGTACCCTCATCGAGTGTTGCACCATTCTTAAAGGTGTTCGACCAAGTAGCACCGCCACCCATGTCAACCTGTCCTTCGTCAAAGTTCATCAGCCATGTCTGTCCGTAAACAATCTTACTAATGCTGAAAATGGCTATAATACTTAGGATCATCGAGGAAACCATCAGGAGTGAATGTCAGTACTAATTTACCAGTCTTCGCAGTCTGTTGTGCTGCTGAATCAAAGTCAACATCCACCCATTTGCCGTTCTGCTTATACTGAATCTTCCATGCCACAGGGTCCATACGAGCCTCAATACCTAAGCTGCGTGCTACATCCACGAAGAAGATATCACGGCTGCGGCTATCAGTAATACGGCTCTCCCAAACACTTCTTGGTGTCTGTGGGATTCTCATTGCACGTGTGTCAGGATTCATTTTGATGTTCTTGCGAATCCACTCAACCAACAAAGCTGGGTTCTTACGGAAACTTGCAGCCTCCTTTGCAAAGGCTTTCTCAAAGAATTGTTTGAACGGTGTGAGAATCATTTCGCTCTCAACACGTGGAGAGAGCTGGCTGCTTTTTGCCTTCATGTTATCTTCCAATATTTCCATTGGCATATCACGAAGGTCTTTGTCGCTCAAAGTACTGAGCAATTTTAGGGCACGATCCTGCTGATTAGCATACTTCTCAACAAACGCTTGAATAGTCTTCCAATTACCACGTGCCTTAATAATATAAGGGGTGGCTGCTGGATAGCGATAATCATTCATGCTCTCTGCCGTTGGGAAGGTGGCAATGTAGGCATGACGGATTGAATCCTCATAGGTCAAAACGACGTGTGTTTTCATCACGCTGTTCCTTCGTTACGGCAGGTAATGTAGAGTTCTGAGCAGGTGGAATGATGTCGAGGTCAGCCTCCTTTGGTACATTATTCTCGTTATATTCCAATTTGATGGTGATTGACTTATCCTTTCCAAAGGTGGCTTTTGGCAAAAGCCAAACTGCTGATCCTTTGATGCCCAGACAATCATATCACCCTTACCAGCAGAGAGGAAGGTCGTTCCATCAGCACCTGTGTATTTTTGATACAGCGGTATAGAACTCGGCATAATTATAGATTTTTGAAGTCTCACCTTAGCATTGTCAGCAGGATTGCCATCCTTATCAATAATCTTAAAATCGATCTTTGACGTACTGCCATAGTTGTCAATGAGGTTAATCTCGGTGAAGTTATTGGTACGTAACATCACCTCCTCTGGACCCTCATAATCACCGAAAGCGCGTGTGTGCATCAGCATTGCACGTGATGCAGGCTCGTTAAACCAAGCAAGGTTGAGTACTGGCTCTGGCTCACAAGCACCTAAGAAATACCATTTACCATCAGCCCAAGCTTCTACCCATGCATGGTTGTCATCCGTATGTGCCCATCGAGGAGTATAGACCTGGCGAGCTGGAATACCGATAGAACGTAGGGCAGCTACCGTAAAAGTACTCTCCTCTCCACAGCGTCCACGACCCGTACGGATAGACTGAAGAGGTGAAGAAGTACGAGCATCAGAAGGCTCATAGGTAACACGTTCGTGGCACCAGTGGTTTACCTCAGGATAGCTTCCTTCATAGGAAGTCCTTTCACACGCTCACTCAGTTCACGATAGAAGATAGCACGAGAGCTATCAAGCGGCTCGTTGTTTACACGCATAGGCAAAACGAAATGTCTAAACAGCAATTCAGGGACATCTTTTCCCCATGCCATAGACTTTCTTGTTTGCAAGGCGGTGCGTATGTTTTTAAGATGATATGCCGTAGGATAGTCCGTAGCATCGGCAATTGGCATATAAGCATACAAGAAACGTAAGGCTTCCTCCTCTTCAGGAGATACCCGAAGTCCCTTTGTGTTATAGAACTTCTTGCCAATAACCTTCATCTTGGCTTGGAATGCGTTTTTCTACTTTTTGTCTGAAATTAGGGTCTGTTATAAAGTGCTGTGCATAGCTTGATAGGCTGACAGCAGCAAGAAACAGGCTCAATAAGAATTTCTTCATAGATTTATTTTTTTAGTTTATGCGACTTTCATCAGCCGCTAATTTGCGTATGCAATATTCGTAAAAAAACAATATACGCAAATGTTTTTACATAGAAAATGTCCGAAAGTAGGATCAAAGTGATAGGAACAGAAGTCCACTTTTCATGTATCTCCTTTTTATTTTTTTATGAAATAAACTCTTTTCTCTTCACCAAAAAGAAATTGTTATTCCTTTCTGTTTAAGTGAATTTTTATTAGTCTCAATGATGATTTTTTTACACTTTATTACAGCAACAATGAGAAATAAATCGTATCTTTGTAGAAATTAAGTTTTTAATAACCCTTTACCTTAATATTATTAAGAAAACAATGAGAAAGAATATGTTTATTGCCTGTGGTTTGTTAAGTTGTGTACTTACACTTCAGGCGCAGACGAAAGATGGTGGTATTGATGCACAAATGATGCAGCAGATTCAGAAGGACGGATTGACGAAATCGAATCGTGCCTTGTCGAACGCCATTGCTACAAACTCTATTGATGACCTTGCTCGCAATTTTCGCAATGCAGGACCTGTGGATACTTATTTCAGCATAGAAACACCAAAGCAGAACATCCAAGACCAGAAGAGTTCGGGTCGTTGTTGGCTCTTCACCGGACTGAATGTGCTGCGGGCTAACTTTGCACGTCGCCACAAAGACTCGCTGAAGGTGGAGTATTCTCACGTCTATCTCTCCTTCTACGACCAGTTAGAAAAGGCTAACTTGATGTTACAAAACGTAATCGACAATGCTGGAAAGCCACTTGACGACCCACGTGTGCAGTTCTTCTTTAAGAATCCTATCAGTGATGGCGGTACGTTCTGCGGTGTATCTGACTTGGTTGAGAAGTATGGTGTTGTCCCCATGGAGGTGATGCCAGAGACTTATTCAGCTGAGAATACCTCACGTATGGCAAAGATTGTATCATCAAAGCTTCGTGAGTATGGCCTCGAACTGCGTAAGATGGTAGCCGAGAAGAAGGCAAAGGCTACAATTAAGGCACGTAAGACAGAGATGTTGGGTAGTATTTATCGTATCTTGGTGCTCTCTTTGGGTGAGCCTGTGAAGACGTTCACCTTTGCTTTCAAGGATAAGAATGGTAAGCAGATTGGTAAGGCTAAGACCTATACACCACAGGAATTCTACAAGGAGACAGTGGGTGGTCCGCTCAATGGTACCTTTATTATGGCTATGAACGACCCTCGTCGTCCTTACTATAAGACCTACGAAATTGAGTACGACCGCCACACCCTATGATGGTCATAACTGAAATATGTAAACCTTCCAATGGAAGATATTGCGAAGATGGCTATAGCTTCGCTGAAGGACTCAACGAAGATGTACACCAGTTATGATGTAGGTAAGCAGCTCGACCGCAAGCGTGGTTATCTTGACTTGGATAACTATGACTATGGGACACTTTTCGGAACAACTTTCCCAATGAATAAGGCAGAGCGCATTGCAACGTTTGATAGTGGTTCAACACACGCAATGACACTTACGGCAGTAGATTTAGACGAGAATGGTCAGCCAAAAGAAATGGAAGGTAGAGAACTCTTGGAGTGCCTCTTATGGTCAGAATGGTTATTTGATCATGAGTAATCCTTGGTTCAATGAATATACCTTCCGTCTGGTTGTTGATAATAAGTATGTTCCTGAGAACATCTTGAAGATTGCTCAGCAGAAGCCAATTATGGTTGTTCCTGAGGACCCATTGTTCCAAGAAGATAATTAACAAGTTCACGCCAGTTTCTAAAAAGAAAAGCTATGGGCAATATTGTTCATAGCTTTCTTATTTATGTCATAAGGTAAGAATCTGTTAGGTGTTGGTTGTTGATGATTACCTTCTTGGGTGTTAGGTGATGGGTGTTGAGTGATATTACTTTGTTTTTACCTATACTATCTTATTTGCTAACGCTTATAACCTTTATTCTGCGTAAGATGAGTGTTGAGGCTTAATGCCCGTGAAGGTATTGGGAAGACGATCGTGTGTCGGTCGGCTTCTGTTGCAAAGTGCTGTCCGGAGATCGTAGGACTTATGGAAACGATTGAAACGGATGAGGTCATTGCGACGCCAGCCCTCCCACATTAGTTCCATCAAGCGTTCAGCAAGAATGTTATCTAATGTAGCAGTTCTATTTCCCATACCACTACGGCTGCGAACGAGGTTCAGTTCAGTATTACCATTCTCTCCGTTGCGTACCGCAGCTTCAGCCTTCATTAGCAATACATCGGCATAGCGGAAGAGAACAATGTCGTTGTCTGGGCTTTTTACCATCGTTAAAGGCGTTGCGGTCCACCTCATATTTAGCCATTCTTGCTCCTGCCGTCTTAATATATGGGCTGTTAGTGAGATTTAACTCTACAGCAAGTGGCATATAAACAAGTGGTTTGCCATCCTCTAAATATATGATATTTCCATCTACCCGAACAGTGTCAGAGTAGAGGTTATAAGCATATCGCTTGTCAACATTACTGGTACCATAGCCGAAAGTCTTCACTGTTGAAATAGTTGCGCAGGCTCCATTCTCAGAGCTTGTACCGAAGGCACCGCCATGTGAGTAGTGACGAGAGCGGAAGAGATACTGGAATTGGCTCTTGTAAAGGTGTTTGTCGAGCGGGATAGTAAAGATATTCTCTGGTGAATTCTCGTTGTTAACAGAGAAGTTGCTGAGATAATCGGCTGCTAAGGTAAAAGCCATCAGCAGTCACCTTATCGCAGTAATATTTGCAGGCTTGCCATATATTCATCTGCTGACCATTGATGGTAAAGTAGGTTTGCTTACCATTAGGTTGTTGATTATCTGTCCAATCAGCATCAAAATAAACCTCACCATTCAGCATCAACTTAGCAAGAAGGAAGTTGGCTACAGAACGTGTTACACGTCCATAGTTCTTGCCAAGAAGGTTACTATGACCTGTAGGAAGCAGTGGGGTGACTTCTTGTAGTTCTTTTACAATAAACCGATATACCTCAGGGCGACTTGCTTGTTCTACGTTTTTCAGTACTTTCGTCAGCCGTAGTTACTAATGGTATATTTCCAAACATATCCATAAGGTAATAGTAGTATAAGGCACGGATAGCCCCTAACCTCAGCCCTATAAGCCTTGTACTGCTCATCTGTAAGCAGTTGTTTATGTTTGTCGATAGTTGTAAGTGCATCATTACTGAATACAATTACTTTATAGAGATATTTCCATGTATCGTAGAGTGGTTTACTGTCTTCTGCCCACTTATGAGTATATAAATCAGCCCAAAACCCTCCATCATACCAGTCTCCACCACGGACAGGTATGATTGCTTCATCGGTTGTGAACGTATTATAATCATATACACCACGATAAGTACCTTGTAATCCCTCACTGTCTTTATCACTTCCTATGTAGTTATACAAAGTAGCTACAGTATTGACATATACATCTCTATCTGTCGTGTAGGTATGTTGTTCATCGAGGCTGTCTTTGCTATTCTCGTCCAGACAACCTGTCAATGTGAGGAGAGTTAGAAAAAAAGAGTGGGCAGTAAGTATTTCATACTTGACAGTTGTTTATGTTGTGTTAAATTGCTTAGAACTTAATACTCACACCGATAGAATAAGTGCGATAAGGAGGATAGGTACGTTTGTCATCAATACCTAAGGTGTTATCTACTACATAACTATTAATAATCGGTGTTAAGCCACTATAACTTGTTATTGTTGCGAGATTATTGATGCTAAAAAGACACACGTAGTGAACTGATATATTTGTTTCTAACGGGTGTGTTCCAACCTATCGTAAGATAATCAAAGTTTAGATAATCACCTTTTTTTCCAACCAATAATCCGTCACATTCTGGTCAACAATATTCCGTGCTGGAGCTTCTGCAAGGACATTATAGTCTGGGAAGTTTGACATATTCAGGAAAGAAAGAGTTGTTCCGTTAAATATCTTATGTCCGAAAGCACCATTCATCTGTAAGGAAATGTCGAATGCTTTGTATCTGAAACTTATGTTAGAACCCAAGGTCATCTTAGGTGTTGCTTGTCCTGCGATATAGCGATCGCCATGGTCGCTGAGGTCGATTACATTGTCATTATTCAAATCAGCAATGTCGTATTTGTTGTGTCCATGCCCGTTGTCAACGATTCCTTTGCAGTGAGGAAGATAGAAAACACCCTAAAGGTTGACCTACAATCTGATAGATAATATCATTATATCCACCATGGAAACCTGCGCCATTCATACCACCAATTGGTGTTATGTCTGATGCAGTCATATTTCTTCCGTTGAGCTTACCATTGAGCGAAAGGAGTTTGTTCTTTTGCCATGCCATATTGACATTGACATTGAGTTCCATATCTTTCTTTTGAGATAGGAACAATACCGATACCCAACTCAAAACCACTATTAGACATAGAACCGATATTTGCCAATAGCTTGTCGAAGGCGAAAGTTGGCACAGGTACGTCATATTCGTAAAAAGCATATCGGTAGTCTTGGAATAGTAATACTCTGCTGTAAGGAGCAGACGATTGTTGAACAAACCCAAGGTCTGTACCAATATTAAAGGTGCTGCGCGTCTCCCAACGTAGGTCAGGATTACTATTGCGTAAGGTACCCATAGTGACTGTTGGTGTACCATTGTACGAGATTAAACCTACTGGGATATATTGCCTTAAGGTCAAATAAGAACTGATTCCACCAAGGTTTCCAGAGCGACCATAACCGGTTCGAAAGTTCAGAAGACTAATGTTCTTATTGTTGCGTAGGAAACTTTCTTTCTTCATATCCCAAGTCGCTGAGATAGAAGGGAAGATTCCCCATGTATGGTCTTTGCCAACCATTGACGAACCATCTGCACGTGTTGTCAGATTAAGTGTGTATCGGTCGAGTAGTGTGTAGGTAAGTGTACCCATAAAAGAGGCAAGACTTGGGTCAGCATAACTACTACCAGTTCCTCCATAAGGACGGTCAGAAGCTGCCCCAAGATTGTCATAACCAAAGTAATTGTTGGTTAATCCCTTTACTTGTGTCCAAAAAGCTACTATCTTTTTCTTCTGATATTCAGCAAGAATGGTGGCAGATAAATTGTTAATCCCCCAACGATATTTCCAATCAAGAGAGATGTTACCTAACATATCTTCGGTCTTTCGTTCTCCTCTATATGCTAATCCTTGCGCCCATACCCATGTCGGAGCAAATCGTCCGTTCTCCGTTGAGGTGTAAGAATAGGAACCTAAGGCTGCTAACTGAAGGTTATGTGTTAGCTGTAAGGACAACTGCAGATGCGAATTGAACGTAAGATTCTTTTCATCGTTACGCTCAAACAGCAGTGGTTCTGTCGGTCCTATCTGTGATGCATTGCCATTCCTCTGCCAGCCGTTTCCTATTTTGTGGAATGGGAGTGTTGGATTCATGGCGGCAGCAGAATAGGCAAGTGCTTGAATATCAAATATCTTTTCATCTTGTTGGGATGAACCAAACACACCGAAATCGATCTTTAGTTTCTCGTCAAAGGCAAGCTGTGAGATGTCTAACTTAGCCACGAAGTTATTGTAATCCTTGTTTTTAATAACCGTTTGACCGCGCACATAGCCCAGTGAGGCACGATAGTTAGACTTCTCACTGCCTCCACTAAAAGCCACGTGGTGTGAGTTTACGAAACCTGTTCGTACGATTTCTTTTTGGAAGTCAGTATCATAACCCTTGTCAACATAATCCAAACCCAATGCTTTTGCTGCACTAATATACTCTGATGCATTTAGCATACGAAGGCGTTTGTAGGCCGCGTCAAATCCTACTGCTCCATCATAGTAAATCTGGAACTTACTACCATTACCACGTCTTGTCTTTACTTCGATAACACCTGATGCTCCACGTGAACCATATTTGGATGTTTCGGAAGCATTCTTGAGAATAGTAAAGCTTTCAATATCGGCTGGATAAATGGTAGATAGAGTGGCTAAATCAGCAGAAACACCATCTATGAGGACCAGAGGGTCATTGCCACCAGTAAGTGATGTGGTACCACGAACGCGCACACTGGTCAGCATTGCCATGCGGTCTTGTCCATTCGTAACGACATTCACACCGACAGCTTGTCCAGAAAGGGCATTGATAGCTGAATTTACTAAACCTTTATTCATCTGCTTTTCACCCTACTTTTTGCCATTGAGCCGACAATAGGTAGGGGTATCATTGATGAGGAATAATGGCTGCTTCTCTGTGTAGTAATTGCTTTGTGTCTCCTCTGCATTTGCTACTTCGTAGAACCAACTATTAAAAAGGCAGCAAACAAGTGAATGGGTTAGGAAGTGTTGTCTACCATATTAGGATGTAATAAATATTATTTATATTGATTATCTAAGCAAATATACGTATTTTTCGGATATAAGTCGACTATTACAGGTTTTTGCTAATTTTGTTGTGTTATCCTTTTATATACTCTTTAATGAGTTAAGGAACTTAAAGATAGAAACCCTAAATTATTATCAATATGGAAAAGCTTTTTCTAACGGCTTTTGCTGATGGGCATGTCTGTGTCTGGTATTCATGCACAGAAAGCCGTTATTGAGCCAACTTTCACCGAGTGGCATGACCTTCAGGTGAATGCTGTCAATCGTTTTTGCAACGCATACAGACTTCTTTGCTTTTGCTCCAAATGAAAATCTGCGTGGAACAAAGCTTGAGATGAAGAAGTCGCTAACTATCTTTCCCTTGATGGAGATTGAAGTTCAATTGGGTTGAGAATGCTGATCAGCGTCCAACAGATTTCTTCCGTACCGATTTCGATGACTCTCAGTGGAAGACATTCCCTGTTCCTGGTATCTGGGAGGTGAACGGTTATGGCGACCCTGTTTATGTTAACATTGGTTTTTGCATGGCGTGGTAATTTTAAGAATAACCCTCCTGAGGTTCCAATAAAGGAAAACCACGTAGGCTCTATCGCCGTACTATCCGCATACCGGATAACTGGGATGGTAAACAAGTTATTGCTCATTTCGGTTCTGTGACCTCTGTATCTACTTATGGGTGAATGGTAAGTTCGTTGGCTACAGCGAAGACTCAAAGATTGGACCAGAGTTCGACGTGACTAAGTTTCTTAAAAAGGTGATAATCAGATTGCTTTCCAAGTGTTCCGTTGGTCAGACGGCAGTTATTGTGAGGACCAAGACTTCTGGCGTCTCAGTGGTGTTGCTCGCGAAAGTTATCTCTATGCGCGTGATGCAAAACAGCATTTGAAAGATATTCGTATAACGCCTGACCTCGTAAATGATTACAAAGACGGTACGCTCAGTGTCAATCTCCAGTTAGCGGGTAATACAAAGGCTTTTCTTAGTCTTGGAGGATGCTGATAATAATCTTGCTGCAAAGACAGTCGTTACGGCTGATAAAAGCGGGGCAAGCTAAGGCTTTCATGGAGCTGAGAAACCCTAAGAAGTGGACAGCTGAGACTCCTTATCTTTATAATCTCTATGTGAATGTTGAAGATGCCAAGACGGGTAAGGCTATTGAAACAATCCCTCTCAAAGTTGGTTTCCGCAAGGTTGAAATCAAAAACTCGCATGGTCTTGGTTAATGGTCAGCCCGTTCTCTTTAAGGAGCTAACCGTCATGAGATGGATCCAGATGGTGGTTACGTTGTGACACGTGAGCGTATGATTCAAGATATCAAACTGATGAAGCGTTTGAATGTCAATGCAGTGCGTACTTGTCACTATCCTGACGACCCTATTTGGTATGACCTATGCGACGAGTATGGACTCTACGTCGTTGCTGAGGCTAATCAAGAAAGCCACGGTTTTGGGTATAATAAGGATGCAGTGTCGGGTAGTCCGCTTTTTGCTAAGCAGATTATGGAGCGTAATCAGCATAATGTCGGAACGAAGTTCAATCATCCAAGTGTCATTTTCTGGAGTCTTGGTAACGAGACTTGCTACAGCAAGAACTTCGATGATGCATACGATTGGATTAAGTCGCAAGATCAAAGCCGTCCTGTACAGTATGAGCGTGCTGAGTTGAATGGCTATGCTACGGATATTTTCTGCCCAATGTACTATTCTCCAAAAGCTTGTGAGGATTACTCAAAGAACACTCAATACACTCGTCCACTTATCCAGTGCGAGTATAACCATACGATGGGTAACTCTGGTGGTAACTTGAAGGAGTACTGGGACCTTGTTCGTAAGTATCCTAAGTTCCAAGGTGGATTTGATTGGGACTTTGTAGATCAAGGCTTACACCGCAATCCCTAAGTTTGATGCTTCTCGTAGGTTGGAAGACTATGAGCGTGCGGCTGATGCGGTTGATGTGAAGACGGAATACACATACGGTGGTGACTATAATAAGACTGACCCATCAGACAACAACTTCAACTGCAATGGTATGATTGGTCCTGACCGTCAGTTGAATCCACATGCTTATGAGGTTGCCTATGAATATCAGAATATCTGGGCTCGACCAGTTGACCTCAAGCAGGGCAAGATAGCTGTTCATAACGAATACTTCTTCCGTGATCTTAGCAACTATCGTATGGAATGGAGCCTTGTTAACGAGGGTAAGGTTGTTGAGAAGGGTGCGATTGAAGAACTGAATGTTGTACCACAGCAGACAGTTGAATACACTTACCAATAGCTGGTAAGGAGTTTGATGGTGAAGTTCTCTTGAATATCGACTTTAAGTTGAAGACTGCTGAACCACTCATGGCAGCTGGTCAGACTGTAGCAGAAATGCAGATGGAGGTGCAGCCTTGGCAACCGATGCCAAAGATGGAGCCTGTTGCAAAGAATAAGGTGAAGGTAACTGACAATGTAAAAGAAGGTGTTGTACGCTTTACAGGCAACAACTTCGATCTTGTATTCGATCGCAAGACAGGTTTCCTCAGCAGTTATCAGGTTGATGGTCGTAACATCTTGGGCGAAGGTGGTAGCTTGAAACCTAACTTCTGGCGTGCTATGACAGACAATGATATGGGTACTAACTTCCAAAATCGCCTGTCTGTATGGAAGAATCTACAATGACATTGAAGTCATTAGAGGTTGATAAAAGATGAATCGCCCTCACAGCAGAATATGATTTGCCACAGGTAGGTGGGCAGTTGTGCCTTGTTTACCATGTTGCAAGCGATGGTGCGCTCCATGTAAGTATGGATTTGGAAATGAAGGAGGGCAGCAAGGCTCCTCAACTTCCACGTTTCGGAATGTTGATGCAGTTGCCTTTACGAGATGGATAAGTCGGTGTTCTATGGTCGTGGACCTATCGAGAACTATGCCGATCGTAAGCTTTCACAGCGCATTGGACGTTATGAGCAGACTGCCGACAAGCAGTTCTTCCCTTTATATCCGTCCACAGGAAACAGGCACGAAGAGCGATATTCGTTGGTGGCAACAGACTGATAACAATACGCAGTGGATTCCGAGTATTGTTTGATGAGGCTGCTTTCTCAGCCAGTGCATTGCATTATAACATCTCTGACCTCGATGAGGGAAGTGAGAAGCATCAGCGTCACAGCTATCAGGTGCCATTATCTAAGTACACTAACCTCACGTTGGATGCAGCTATGATGGGTGTAGGTGGTATTGATAGTTGGGGTTCAGAACCTCTGAAGAGGTATCAGTTGCCAGCTGAAAACCGAGCTATGCACTTCTGGATTGTACCAGTATTCTAAGCTGATAGACATCTTTTATAAAATGAAAACGCCTTTGCAGAAGTCCTGCAAAGGCGTTTTTGCTGTATGCTCGGCATGAGCATTATCTAACGGGTGGAAGTCCCTGAGTAAGCCCCTAATAGCGGGAATTACATAGCCAAAAGCAAGGGTGTTCATCGTGAGGTGGAATCTGAAGGAAGCTGGCGGCAAACATCTGACCTAACGAACAGAAACTTCATACAAGGCATATAACCATGGGCAGGTTGCAACACAAACCAAAGCCCGATAGCTATTCGGAATGGTTGGTGTAAATGAAGTAGGTATAAGATGGAAAGATAATGTTCTTATCCGGGAGGTCTCACGGACGCTTCAAATAGTTTTGTACGAAAGAAGCGGAGTAAAGCTTGCCGTGAGAAGTCAGCAGACGCCATAGTAGTGGAGTACCCGATAACGCTCCATGAAGGGCTGAACCTATATATTAAACGATAGTAACAGAAACATACCTTATGAAGGAAAGAATGCAGAAAACATTATCCCAAGTTAATGACTGCCCCCAAAGAGATAGGTCGGAAACCGAATGGTATGGGGGAGTGCAGACCTTCATGTGGATGTGTGAAGACAACATCGTGGAAGTACCATTTGACAAGGAACACCTCCTCGAGCAAATCCTTAGCCCTGCAAATCTTAATCGAGCCTACAAGGCAGTGATGAGAAACAAGGGATGTGGTGGTATCGATAAGATGTCGTGTGAGCAGCTGCTCCCATGGCTCTTGACCAATAAGAATGAACTCCTGAGTTCCTTGCTGGACGGGTCTTACCGTCCGAACCCAGTCAAGAGGGTAGAAATACCCAAAGACAACGGCAAGATGCGCCTTTTGGGAATACCTACAGTGGTAGACCGCTTGGTGCAACAAGCCATCAACCAAGTACTGACTCCTATTTATGAGAACCAATTCTCCAAGACAAGCTACGGCTTCCGTCCGAGAAGAGGCTGCCACGAAGCATTGCGAGGAGCGCAAAAGATAATCAACGAAGGCTACATCTATGTAGTCGACCTTGACCTTGAACGCTTCTTCGACACTGTGAGCCATAGCAAACTCATAGAAATTCTCAGCCGTACGATAAAAGACGGTAGAGTGGTCAGTCTTATACAGACAAGTATCTCCGAAGTGGTGTGATGAACAAAGGTTTGTTTGAAGCGAGCGAGGAAGGAACTCCCCAAGGAGGACCGCTAAGTCCGTTGTTGAGTAACATCATGCTCAACGAATTGGATAAAGAACTTGAACGCAGAGGGCTCCCCTTTGTACGTTATGCCGATGACTCGATGATATTTTTGCAAGTCCAAAAGAGCTGCAATGCGAGTAAAGGAGTCTGTAACCCTGATTTATAGAGAATGTTCTATATCTCAAAGTTAACAATGAAAAGACCATAGTGTCGTATGTGCGCGGAGTGAAATACCTCGGATACTCCTTTTATGTGATGAAAGGCAAATGCCAATTCATGGTGCATCCCAAGTCCAAATCCAAGATGAAGTCAAAGCTAAAAGAATTGACAAGTCGCAGCAATGGATGGGGATATGCCAAGAGAAAGCAAAAGCTGAAAGAATACATAAGAGGTTGGGTCGGTTATTATCACCTTGCCAATATGAAACGTTTCTTGCTTGACACAGATGAATGGTTATAGGCGTAGAATACGCATGTGATATGGAAGGCTTGGAAGAAAGTCGGGACAAAAGTGGCAAACCTCATCAGATGTGGTATTGATAAATACAAAGCATACGAATGGGGTAATACTCGCAAGGGTTATTGGCGAGTAGCTGATAGTCCTATTTTAACAAGGGCGATAGATAACAATAGACTACGCTCAGCAGGGTATGCCACTTTAATGGGGTCGTATCTCGAATGGTACCCAAAATAGGAACCGCCGTATGCGGAACCGCATGTACGGTGGTGTGAGAGGTCGGTGAACACGAAAGTAGGAAATAAACACCTATGATTAGTGTTTACCTCCTACTCGATTAATATCCGTACTGTCAGCATACCTATCAATGGCAGTGTCTAAATTCTTTTTCATGAAAAATAAATATTTTTTTCTTCACGTAAATAAATATTTTTTTCTTCATGAAAATAATTCTTTCTTGTTGTGAAAATAATTCGTTTTTAGGCTTCTATCAGCCTTTTTATTTTTAGTAGTTTCATCTTTTCAATCATCGTTGTATAGACCTCTTCAGATACTTGCCTGCCACGCAGAGAGCGCACACGTGGCATACTGTGGAAGTATTCATCTTGCGATTGATACCATGCATAATGCGCTATCTCACGAGCGCGAGTAAGGAGATTGCCAATTTCCCTGCAGTAGAGGGATTGACGGAAGAGAAATACTTACCATCTTTCGTCTCTAAAGCTAATATGAGATAATCTTTTGGGCTGTTGTGTCGTACGAGGCTGGAGGTTGCGTGTGCGCACAGAGATAGTGATGTGTCTATTGAAAGTACGGTTTTATTTTGTCCATCATACCACGAAAGACAATGCCATGTGCTGATGTGTCTTTCAATCCTGTATAGGCAATAGAGTAGTGTATCATCTCGTGGATGAGCACATCGTCTATCTCTTCTTTCGTGAGTTTATAATAGTTGGAAATAGAAATGGTGAAGTCATAGTACTTTGTACGTCCCCAACTCATCTTTCTTTTACATGCCATCTGCCCCAATCGAGTTTTGGCACGTGACCATTTTAGCTTTGGTACGGGCAGTTTGCCTTCAAAGATGAGGTCATTGTAATGCTCAAATGCTTGTCGAAGATAATCTACTGTGAGTTCTGCGTTCATTGTTGGAATGTGGCAGGATTATAAACAATATAGGGACAGACGGCTCCGTCTGTCCCTACACGTCTGTTATTTCTTCTTATTATAGTTTAATTGAAGAGTGTCAATGTATAAAGATACACGACAGCTGCTGGTATTGCTAAGAGTGATGAGTCGAAACGATCGAGCATACCACCATGTCCCGGTAGGATATTACCACTGTCCTTCACACCGAGTGTACGCTTGAGAAGGCTCTCAACAAGGTCGCCCCATGTTCCGAAGAACACTACGACGAGTCCAAGTCCTACCCATCCAGGAATGCTCAACATGTGAGGTGTAGCCCCGATGTTTGCAAAATAGCCGATGACACCAGCCACAATCAGAACGAGAATTCCTCCACCAATGCTTCCTTCCCAACTCTTCTTGGGACTGATACGTGGGAAGAGCTTATGCTTTCCGAGGAGTGAACCACAGAGATAAGCACCTGTATCATTAGTCCAAAGGAAGATGAAAATACTCAATGGAAGGAGGTAGTCGAAGGTCACCTGTCCTGGTTCAACCTGCTGGAAAGCTAATACGTTGATCATTGAGAAAGGCATTGCGATATACATCTGTCCCAACATTGTGTATGCCCAACTGTTGATAGGGTTCTCATTTTTCAGATATAGTTCTGAAATTAATAGGTAGAGAATTGACAAAATGTAGGGTACAAAGACCACGAAGCCCTCAACTGGTGTCAGACGCAGACCTGCAACCGCCAAGAAGAAATAGACTCCTATGATGGTTGAGATGAAGCGATTTACCTTTTACTCCCTTGATGTTGTTCACCAATCCAGTGTATTCCCCAGATGGAAAGACCCGTGATGAGTGCGAAAAGTGCAATCAAGGCGTGAGGGTGAAGGATGCCCAACACCATCGCAGTGACGAAGAATACGCCAGTAACGGCTCTGACAATCAGATTCTTTAGTTTATCACTCATAACTATATGTTTGTTTATAAATCACTGGCTTTGTCGCTGCCTTCTTTAGCGATTCTTGCTTCGTGCTCTGCTTGTGCCTGCTTAACCTCCTCTGGCATATCTTCCAACTTAGGCTGAGTCTTCTCTTCCTGTGCAAGCAACTCTTGTGTGCGGCTTACCCAAGGACGCTTTCCGAAGATTTCTTCTACGTCTTCTGCCATGATTACCTCACGTTCAATGAGCAGTTGTGCGAGGCGGTTATGACCTTCCTTGTTCTCGGTCAGAATCTGCTTAGCACGCTCATACTATCCATTAATCATCTTCAGTACCTCTTCATCTATGGTCTTAGCCGTTGTGTCAGAATATGGTTTCTGGAAGTTGTATTCGTCATTGTTATAATAACAGATGTTTGGCAACTTGTCACTCAGTACCCTGCATAAGCAATCATGCCGTATGCACTCTTGGTCGCACGTTCGAGGTCATTCATTGCACCTGTTGAGATATGACCAGTGAAGAGTTCTTCTGCAGCACGTCCACCGAGCAATGAACACATCTCGTCAAGCATCTGTTCCTTTGTTGTGATAGGACGCTCCTCTGGCAGATACCATGCAGCACCGAGTGCCCGTCCACGTGGTACGATGCTCACCTTTACCAATGGGTTGGCGTGTTCACAGAACCAACTCGATAGTAGCGTGACCAGCTTCGTGAAGGGCTATAGTGCGCTTCTCGTCAGCTGTCATAATCTTTGTCTTCTTTTCAAGACCACCGATGATACGATCAACGGCATCGAGGAAGTCTTGCTTTTTGTTACTCTTTACTGTCATGGCGCGCTGCTATTAGGGCTGCTTCGTTACATACATTGGCAATATCTGCACCTGAGAAACCAGGGGTCTGACGTGCAAGGAGGTCAATATCAAGATTCTTCTAACTTCAAATTGCGCATGTGAACGAGGAAAATTTCCTTACGCTCTGGCAGGTCTGGCAAGTCAACATGTATCTGTCGGTCGAATCGCCCAGCACGAAGGAGTGCCTTGTCGAGCATGTCAACACGGTTCGTTGCTGCAAGAACGATAACACCTGAGTTCGTTCCGAAGCCGTCCATCTCAGTCAGAAGGGCATTGAGTGTGTTCTCACGTTCATCGTTTCCACCCATAGCTGGGTTCTTTGAACGTGCACGTCCAACGGCATCAATCTCGTCAATAAAGATGATACAAGGTGACTTTTCCTTAGCCTGATGGAATACATCACGCACTCGGCTCGCACCAACTCCGACGAACATTTCAACGAAGTCAGAACCACTCATAGAGAAGAATGGTACACCTGCCTCGCCTGCAACAGCCTTAGCTAAAAGAGTTTTACCAGTTCCCGGAGGTCCAACAAGCAGTGCACCCTTAGGGATTTTACCTCCCAAATCGGTATATTTCTTAGGATTCTTCAAAAACTCTACAATCTCTTGTACCTCCTGTTTTGCACCTGTCTGACCTGCAACATCTTTGAAAGTGATACCCATTTCGTTGGCTTTCTCATAAAAGCTTTTGCTTTAGATTTACCTACGCTCAAATACGCCTCCGCTGCCTCCTGCACCACCTCCCATACGCCGCATGAGGAAGTACCAGATTCCGAAGAAGAATATCCATGGTGCAATAGAGCCAAGGATGTCGAGGAAGGTATTACCTGATTGGTTGTCGTAGCTATAGCTAACGATTTTTCTTTTTGTGCTACAGCTTGATCGAGGAAGGTCTCAACCTTATCTACTGAACCAATCTCCACAGTCACATAAGGGGATGTCCCCACTTCTTGTGTGCCCTTTTTGAAGATGTCACGAATATGATTTGGGCTAACATACATGCGTAGGGTATTGTCGTTTTTGTTGACAATGACCTTTGTGGCGTAGCCTTTAGCAACGTATTGTTTGAACGTGGTATAGTCCTTGTCTATACCTGCACTTGACGGAAAAAGCCCATTCCCCCCAGCAAAGAATACTACTCCGAGGGAGCAATAATAACGAATATATAGAACCAATTCATATTGAATTTAGGCATATTCGGCTTGTTTTTGGGATTTGAATTGTCCATTTTGAAGTTTTTATGTTATAAGGTCGATAACCAGGTTACTTATCAGTCTATATCAGGCAGAGTGGTTAATTTGGCATCTTCCCAAAGGTGTTCTATGTCATAGAATTCACGTGTCTCTGGGGTGAAGATGTGAACGATAACGTTCGCATAATCAATTGCCACCCACTGTGCGTTGCCAAGTCCTACGCAGTTGATAGGCTTTTTCACCGATCGTCTCGCGAACATAATCACTTACTGATCCTGCAATAGCTTCTACCTGTTGTGTGGAGTTACCCTGGCATATAATGAAATAGCGACAGATAGTACCATCAATCTTTGACAAGTCTGCAATAACTATGCCATGTCCTTTTTATCTTGAATTCCTTTTGTAATTAATTCTACTAAATTCTTTGTTTCTTCCATTAAATTACATTATAATATATGAACTGCAAAGGTAGCGCAAAAGGAATGAAGCACAAAATAAATTCTATTTTTATTTAGCAATTTGTTACGATTCACCTTCTCTTGTCTCATTCTCACTCGTATTTTTGCATTTAAGCATCTTTTTTGGCTTTTTTATAAAAATTGATAGAAGTTTTGGTAGTTCAAGAAAAAGTGCTAACTTTGCACTCTGCAATTCAGAAATGAGTTGTAAGATTATTGGGATATGGTGTAATGGTAACACTACAGATTCTGGTCCTGTCATTCCTGGTTCGAGTCCGGGTATCCCAACAGATGAGAGAGTTGAGGTATTCAACTCTCTTTTTATTTCATTTAGTAACTTAAATATTTACCTAGTAATAGATGAAAAAGTTATTTATAGTCATTTTGGCAGCATTAGGAATAAGTGCTGGGGGCATGTGCACAGAGTCCTTATAAGGATGTTGACGTAAATGGTTTTCGAGCAGATTATTAAGTCTGATTCTGTTCAGTTGGTGGATGTTCGTAGAGCTGATGAGTTTGCTGAAGGACATATCCCTGGTGCAATTCATATTGATGTGTTGACCCCTTCATTCCTTTCTGTCGCTCTTACCAAACTTGATAAGCATCGTCCTTGTGCGGTTTATTGTCGTTCAGGTAAGCGTTCAGCAATGGCAGCGGCGCTTCTCGCCAAGGAAGGCTTTACTGTTACCAATCTTTCAGGTGGTATCCTTGCATGGACTGAAGCTAAGAAGAAAATCGTAAAGGATTAGGCAAGTTCATTTTAGTGTAGATTTTATGAGTGATTGATACTCTTTCTTATCTGATCTTTACGAATAGGGTTGTAGCTGTCTGCGAACTTTTTTCACAGTCGTTGATAGTTTTTATTATGTAGAAGAAATCTTCATCTATGCGATGGAAGGTATTGCTTTTCCTGAACATACATTCATGGCTATACTTTGTTTTTACAAGGAACTTTTTAATTAGGAGATAAAAGTAAGGGACAATTCTGCAAAAGAATTGTCCCTTTTCTTTATTTCATTTTTTTCCTTATTCAATCCACTGATTACCAAGGATTGAGTTGATAGGATACTTCTGTTTTACTTATTTTTCAGCATCGATAGCCTTGATTTTTTTGCTTCACCTCATCCATATCGTCTTTGAGTTTCTGGATACGGCGGTTCATCTCGTCAATCAGACTATTCCCTTTTAGAGCTGATGTTAAGGAAGCCAAGGTTATTTTTTCATAAGTGTTTATTTCCTGCTTCAACTGCTCATAGCGGCGGAGTAAACGACCACGCTCGTTGTCGAGTGCATCAACACCACGATCAGCTACCTTCTTGAGGTTATTGCGGAAGTTGTCAACCTCGTTTGCGAGCTGCTGTTATATGAAGATCTTTATAAATCTTGTCCAATACCTCGTGGTATTCCTTGTAGAGATTATCTTTTTCCTTATAAGGAACATGTCCCACCTTATTATATTGTTCAGTAAGCTGCTGTACTTTCTCGTGAAGGTTCTCACCAGCCTGCTCAACGAGTTCTTTCAGCTGGCTAATGATATCACGTTTTTACTGAGATTCTGATATTCCTCATTACGAGAGTCAGCGTGTATAGCATTACGAGCCTCGAAGAAGTGATTACAAGCAGCGAGGAAATCGTTCAAAGCTGGTCGCCAATCTTCTTAGGGAACCATACCGATGGTCTTCCACTCCTTCTGCAAAGCAATGAGTTTGTCAGATGTAGCCTTCCAGTCAGTAGATTCGCTCAAAGCTTTGGCTTTTTCAACAAAGTGCCTTCTTCTTTTTCTGCATTCTCAGCAAATTGTTCTTTTCATTTGCTTGAAGAATTCACCCTTTCTACCGAAGAAATCATCACATGCAGCACGAAAACGTTCAAAAATCTTAACGTTCATCTTCTGTGGAGCGAACCCAATGGTCTTCCACTCTTGCTGGATAGCTATGATCTCTTTGGTTATTTTCTCCCCATTCAGCTGACGTCTTGTTCTCTTTCTTAGCCAATTCTTCAGCCTTTTCGCATAGGTTAGTCTTCTTTTTTTAGGTTCTCTTCCTCACGTGCCCGCAGTGTTTCAAAGTGCTGTTGATGGCGCTTGTTGATTACAGTGCTAGCTGCCTTGAAGCGTGTCCAGATCTGTTCGCGAAGTTCTTTAGCGACTGGACCTGTCTCACGATATTCCTGATGAAGTTCCTGTAACTGGTGGAAAGCACTGATAATATCTGGCTCATCTACCAACTTCTCAGCTGCCTCACAGAGCTTTTGTCTTCTTCTCAAGGTTTTTTCTTGAAGTCGTATTCGCGTGCTTCACGGTTGAGGTTTAACAAGTCATAGAACTGCTCAACATATAGTTGATAATTACGCCATAGTTCGTTTGACTTTTTCAGCAGGAACCGTTTTAATTTCCTTCCATTCATGCTGAAGTTTCTTGAATTGGTCGAAGTTCTTGTTAGCCCTCATCAGGAGTAGTAGCCATCGCCTTTTATTTGTTCGATGATAGCTTCTTTCTTCTGTAGGTTCTGTTGTTTTTCCTCTTCGAGTGCAAGGAAAGCTTTCTGGCGTTTTTCTTTAATGATGGTCATCTCCGCCTTGAAGATTTCTTCGTCCTCGTCAGGTAGTACCTGATATTTCTCAGGTCACCACCATTGTCAAGATAAGTCTTCTGTTGTGCTTCACGCTCAGCAAAATGTAACTTGTAGAAAACTGTTTTCAAGTGTTCTACTTCTGCCTTTTCAGGTGTCTCGTCACTATCAACGATAGCCTTCAGACGTTCTATAATCTCCTTCTTTTGAGTTATATGCCTTTGTGGCAAGGTTTTCTGCCCTCGTCCTTAGGCTGTGTTTCAACTGGCTGATCGGGGCTTTTTAGCTGCTGTATCAGCATTGACATTCTGCGCTTCGGATTTTTCCGTTGTTTCGTTGGTTGTAGCTTTTTCAGACAGCTTAACTTCTTTTGTACCCTGATTCAGGGCATTTTTCATGAGAGTCCATCATTTCACTTTTTATTTGTGATTTGGGTTTTTCCACATTTAAGGTTTCAGACTATTGCATGAAACTGCGATAGTCTTCTACCAATAACATATCAACTGCAAACTTATATAAAAAGTTTCAAAAATACCTAATTTTAGGTTGTTTTTATTTCTACCTTCTAAAGTAGGCGTTTACGGCGTAAAATCCACCATGATGCAGCCGATACAACGACTGATAAGAACATTGCAACAGGGAATCCCCATGGGTTTGTTTCCAAGCCATTGACAAGGTTCATACCGAATAGGGAGGATATAAGCGTTGGCAACATCATAACGATGGATACCGAAGTGAGCGTACGCATCACGGTGTTCATGTTGTTGTTGATAATACTTGAGTAAGTATCCATTGTTGATTCAAGAATGTCAGAGTATATACTCGTTGTCTCTCGTGCCTGTGACATCTCAATGTTTTACGTCTTCAATCAGGTCGGCATCCAGCTCATCAATCTGCAGCTTAAACTTTAGCTTTGCTAACAGGTTCTCATTGCCACGAATAGAAGTGATGAAATAGGTAAGCGAATCCTGCAGACGACTCAGTCCTATCAGACTCTCGTTGTCCACACCTCTATCCAAGTTGTGTTTAGCTTTTTTTCAATCAATGTGTTGATTTGCTTCAGTCGTTTTAAGTACCAAACGGAAGAAGAAAGGAAGAGACGGAAGATGAGGTCAACATAATCAGTGAAGCCCTCATTTCTCTTTTTGTTGATAGCTGACAAAGTCAAGCATCATATTTGTTTCGAAGTTGCATATTGTGATCGTCACATCTTTCTTGTGAATGATACCTAACGGAACTGTTGTATAAGGCGTCCTTGATCGAATTTCCTTTACGTAAGGAATACGGAGGATAATCAGCATCCAACCGTCATCATATTCATAGCGTGCTCGCTCATCGGTATCGCTATATCCGATAAGAAATAGTCTGGGATATGAAAAGTGTCTTCGAGTTCTTGCTGATCTTGCTCTGTTGGGCAAGTTACCTGAATCCAGCAGTTAGGCTGCCATTCCTTAATCGTATTAAGGGTTCCGTTAATGTTCCAATATGTCTTCATTAGCTAATCTCCATAGTTAAATAATAGTGTGGGATTAGCAACTTTTTGTTGTAATCCTCACGCTTACAGATTAAAATTTTCCGCGTGATAATCGTCCATTTGATAATTACGTATTGGTTTTTTGTGGATGCAAAATTAGCTAAAAATGGTTATGGCAAACAAAAGAATACTTTTTTTCATTGTTCAATAAAGGCTGTGAAGATGTGAAAGTTGATGTAGTGAGTAAACAGTGAGGAGAATAAAATGCCGTTGCTTAACACTATTCTTACATGGTGTAAGTATATACGTGATATTATCCTCTTGCTTTTATATAACTGATGTGTTAAAGTCTTTATCTCGACTCTTGCTGGTTTTCCATTACCTGTTTTTAGGAGAGTCGGCGTGTGGAAGATGAAGCGAGGTTGCCAGAACTTTGGGAGATGTTGTTGACAAATCTCATTAATAGCATCGATGCTGCTATCAGTCGTAGGGTAAAACCACCGTTTCACCAAAACGCTCGTCTGGGCAACTCGTTATGGCAAAATCGGATGTTAGGGAAAGATTTCAAGCGGCTTTCAACTTCCCTCAATTTGAATTTTTGATACCACCCGAATCAATTACGTTATCTTTTTCGTCCGAGGATACGGAAACAAGGTGTTTTCTATTCCATTTTCCATATGTGAGAGGAGAAAGCTCAGCCCTATCGTTGGTTACTAATGGATAGGCACAAACGGCAGGAGCGTCTATGACAAGACAACCTTCTTCATTGAGCTCATATTTTCACACCATCAAAAAGGCTTGTACCATTCGCTGGCATTGGGTCCATTTAAGCGGCGGAGAGCAATGTGTGAGAGGGTTTCTGTCATCCCGTAGGTACTCCAAACAGCGTTAGGGAAAATCGTGTAAGGCAGCTGAAAGTTTATTATCGACAGCACCACCGCCTATAATAAGATGACGGATTTTGGCGCAAACGCTCACGCTCCTCAGGTATTTGCAGAGAGTTATAAACCTGCAGTGGTACCATTGCAGCAAAAGGTTATCTCCTCGTTGGAAATACCTGCTTCGGATAAAGACTTGTCAGAGAGAGGATGCCCAGAAGGTGTCACGCTCAATAGGTGTAGGTTGCGCTCAATACTTCTTACCACTACCATCTTTCCAGCAATGTAGTCGAGTGGCATACAGAGTAGGGCGGTGTCGTTAGCCTTCAAACCCAAGAAATCACAAGTGATGCGGGCTGAATTGAGCATACGTTGCTTCTCCACCCACAGCGGTTTAGGCTTACCTGTTGAGCCACTGGTGTGCACAAGGAGCTGTGGATTATCATTATGCCATTCTGATAGGAAGTCTTGTAGTGTCATTGTTGTTTTATTTTATACTATTAGGCTAATCAGGCTAATAGGGCTAATTAGCCTAATAATAATTTTCTTAATCGCTTATCCAAAGCTGATCGCCCCTTATTTCTAATGGCATTGGGATATTGTCAGTGAAGAGTTGTCCCGTACCTAAGCCTTGCGGAGTGGTAATGTTTGGACCATAGATGTCAGCTGTTAGTTGTGCGATAGCATTCAGTCCGATGTTACTCTCAAGTGCTGAGGTTATCCATGAACCAATGTTACATTCCTTTGCCATTGCAATCCATTCTCTTGTTCCAGTCATACCGCCATGTGACTTGGTTTGAGAATGATGTATTGTGGGCGAATCGTATCGAGTAAAAAGTGCTTTTTCTTCAGGGTTATTGACACCGATAAGTTCTTCATCAAGAGGGCTATCGGTAGGGAGAGTCAGCACAAGCGTGCCATCTCCTGCCATTGATGCTGTCGGATAGGTTGTTCGATGGAGTGGATATCATGTTGTGCCAATGCTTCTAATCGTGGCATGGCATCTTCTGGAGCAAAGGCACCATTTGCATCAACGCGTAGTTCCACCTGCTCACGCGTGAAAGCTTGACGGATATGGCGTATAAGGTCGAGTTCTTTCTCAAAGTCAATCGCACCAATCTTCAGCTTTACACAACGGAAACCAGCCTTGAGTTTCGCTTCCAATCGCTGATACATCTCCTCGAAAGTTCCCATCCACACGAGTCCGTTGATGGTGATTCCTTCTTCACCTCGTCCAAAAGCAGTGTTAAAGAAGTTGATGCTTCCCTTGGCATCCAACTGTTCCTTAGCCGTTTCTAAGCCAAAGAGCATTGAAGGGTAAGGGCGCATGGCATCGATGTCAATAATCCCTGTGTGGCAGAAATCATCACAGAAACTGCGGAGTTTCTGCTCATATTCTTCGTCAGACATGGCATCGCACGACAGGTCGGGGAGTGTTGCGCATTCCCCAATACCCACTACGTCAGGCTGAATAGTGTCAGACAGTGTGACATAATAGCTCTTCCTCGTTGTGTAGATACCACGTGAGGTGCCTGCAGGGCGGAGGAAGTGGAGGGTGCGGGAGGAGATGTTTATGTTGTACATTGTATGTTCTTAATTAGACATGATAATGTGAGACAATAGGAACATAAGTGAATAGAAGACATAGTAACAGATGAACATTGTTCTGGTAGTAACATATTCTTCTAAAGACATGGTGACCACTGAACTTGTTTGGTAATAATACAGCTCTTTAAAACCTACGATATAAACGATACTTTCTTTTGAATTGGAGTTTGTCAGAGCCAAAGTTTATGAGTAATCCATCATCTATTCCTGTTGATGTTAGATAGTTTACCAGTTGAACTTCATTGGCAAATTGATAGGTCCTGTGTAGCTTTTAAGTTCTAAAATGAGCCTTCCCTCAACAATGATGTCAGTACGATATTCACCGACAACAATCCCATCATAGAGTACTTGGATGAGTTTCTCTGTTTCAAAAGTTGAGTTTTAGCTTTCGCAGTTCAACAACCATTGCATTTTTATAGACCTTTTCTAAGAATCCCTACTCAAGTTGTCGACGTATGCGTTTAGCACATTCTATAACCTCGGTTATTAGTTGGTCGGTTGTTATAATATCAGGTTCCTTCATGTTAAGTTCTTTTGTATTTTTCTCAAAGTATGATTATAAGCATTTGACTCTTTTTGTTACTCAGATGCTAAATGTGTTATTAATAGGATAGCTCTTTATATTATCATATAATTAGAAGAATATGTTACTATTAGAACAATGTTCATCTGTTACTATGTCTTAATGGTCCAATATTTTTGTCTCACAGTTCCCTTGTCTTATGGGAACTGCGGATACTATCAAAGTCTGGCTTACGTTTTTCAAGGAAAGCCTTGCCACCTTCCTGTGCTTCATCAAGTGTGTAGTAGAGCATAGTGGCGTCACCTGCAAGCTCCTGAATACCTGCTTGTCCGTCAAGTTCGGCGTTAAAGCTCTACCTTCATCATACGGAGAGCGAGTGGGGAACGTTCTATCATTGTCTCTGCCCAGTCGATACACTCGTCTTCGAGACGATCGAAAGGAACCACCTTGTTGACCAATCCCATTCGTTCAGCTTCCACAGCAGAGTACTGACGACACAAGAACCATATCTCACGAGCCTTCTTCTGACCGACAATACGTGCCAGATAAGATGCGCCGAAACCTGCATCGAAGGAACCAACCTTTGGTCCTGTCTGACCGAAGATAGCGTTATCAGAAGCAATAGAGAGGGTCGCATACTACGTGAAGTACGTGTCCACCACAATAGCATAACCATTCACCATTGCGATGACTGGCTTTGGAAGACGACGAATTTGCATCTGTAAGTCAAGTACATTGAGGCGTGGAACACCATCACTACCAATATATCCGCCATGTCCCTTTACGTGCATATCACCGCCAGAGCAGAAAGCCTTGTCACCTGCACCAGTGAGAATGACAACGCGTATATCAAGGGCTTCACGACAATAGTTGAGTCACCTGCGACATTTCCCAGACTGTCTTCGGTGTGAAGGCATTGCGATAGCGGGGACGATTGATGGTTACTTTTGCTATGTGGTTGTACTCCTCAAAGAGTATTTCTTCAAAGTTGAAGCCTTTTAATAGTCTTCCATTCTCTTTTTCTCCATAGGGTCTTTTTGTTTATGATAAAATATGAGGAACTTACCAAGTCATCTCTTAGAAAAAGTCTGACCATGGCAAGCTCACTTTGTTAAAATGCTTGATAATAATCTCTTAGGGCTTGTGCGTCATCCGCTGCGTTTGTGAAAACTTCCAGTAGTACTGGTCCTTCCTCTGAATTGAAGAACTTATCAAGATTCTCATCCAGTTCCTTTTCATTATGTGCAGAGAGATAGACGATGTCATGTGCTTGACAGATTCCTTCTGCTGAAGTCGTATGTTGGGCAGCAATGGCACTATCTCGATAAGGTGAATGTTCAAGTCCAGAGAGTTGATGGAAGATACCGCCACCGCCATTGTTCAGTAAGAGGATAGACAGGTTAGGGTGAAAGCGACTCGTTCCATAATGCATTCTGGTCATAGAAGAAACTTAAGTCGCCAATAACGCAGTAAACGTCTTCCTCTTCCTGATGGGCAATGGCATAGCCAACAGCTGTTGACAATGAGCCTTCAATACCATTCACACCTCGGTTGACATAGATATACTGGTCAGAGAAGATGTTACCCAGTCGCACTGCCATGCTGTTGCCATAAAACAACTCTCCATCAATCGCTTCTTCTCTCATCTTCTCGTGAAAAGTCTTGACAGCCAACAATTGTGAGAAACGTGGGTTGATTGTTTCACGGATTGCTAAGGGCTTTATCGAATGCCTTCTTCCATAGCGAAACAAAGTCTTTCTCTTTACCATCCTCCGTTTCATTGGCAAAGATACCTATAACATCTTCGGCGCATCCTTGGATAATGTCTGTAGCGTTCATAAAAGTATCACAACACGCGCCACTCTCATTAACCACGATTGACATTTTTACACTTGCTCTTACGCAAAAACTGGCGGAGTCGTTTGCTTACGATGGTCCCGCCTATATATAAAAGGTGGTCAGGATGATATGCTTCATCTTCCCCAATCATCTTCAGTACTTCGTCGGTGGGCTGTGCTGGGGCGATGTCATCATCAGCCAACTTCTCTTGTATGACGACCGCACATTTCTTCAAAGCCTCTATTGCATCTAGTGTATTGCCCACGACCTCGGGAATGAGCTGCCCAAGAATAATCATTGGTTTCTTTCCACTGAAGAAGTCTGCAGCCATTTTCATAGACGTAGTTATCATCTGTTGAAGCAGGATGCAGGGATATCTTGCGCTCATTGGGGAGTTGAGGGACATTATATTCGAAGAGTGGTTCGCTGATAGGTACATTAATATGTACAGGACCACCACCATTCAAACGTGTTGCATGTAATGCTTCGTTGATCAACCGATTGCAAAACCAGTGTTCCTCCTCGTTATGAGGCTCTGGAAGTGTTACACTCTTGCGGACATTAGGCTCTAAGGTCTGATGTTGTTGAATTGTCTGACCATCTTGCTGGTCTATCCATTGTGGGTCTGTCAGCTGAAATGATAATCAGTGGACGATTCTGATAATAAGCCTCTGCGGCAGCCGGTGCCACGTTGAGTAATGCCGAGCCAGATGTGACGCATACAACAACAGGGTCATTATCAGCTAATGTCATACCTAAAGCAACGAAACCCTGCCGACCGCTCGTCAGTAACGGGAAAGCACTCTATGTCAGGACAAGTACAAAGGTTATGTACAATAGGGGAGTTACGAGAACCTGGACATACGACGGCTTTTATTAATACCTTCCTTTACGAGTAAGGATGTGAGGATGTTAACGTTTTCTTTGTTGCTGTACATTGTGGGTATTGGGTGGTGAATGTTGGGTGATGATGGTTAGGGTATTGGGCTAATAAGCCTAATAAGGCTCATAAGCCCAATATGTCCATAATTCTAATTGTGATTTAACAACTGGCGCATAGTGTCAAGTTTTTGTCTCTGTCTCCAGCCATTCGTTCTCCTCGCTGCTTCCCTTTAAAAAGCCCGCCACCAGCATAAAGCCGACAGGCAGAACGGGTGAGTTGCATACAACGGAGGGTAACAAAAAGTTTTGCCGTGCCATTCTCTCCAAGCAATCCACTGAAACCACTGTAATAACTGCGGTTGATTTTTTTCGTTATGAAGGATAAACTGCTGGGCTTCAGTCTTCGGCATACCACAGACGGCAGGGGTCGGATGAAAGGCAGTGAGGAAGGTGCCGAGTCGCTGCGTATCTTTAAGTCGGAAAGCAAAATCAGTTCTGAGATGTGCCAAGTGAGGCTGCACGGGCAGTGTAAGGTTTGCTTTCAGTTATCTCTGCGGCAAATGGCTGCAAGCAGTTGCGGATGTAATCGGCAACGAGTTGTTGTTCCTCTTGATTTTTAGCTGACCAACGCATATCCTCCCCTCATACATCATTGTACCAGCTAGTGCCATAGTTTGGTAACCATCAGCATTACCATTGAGCAAGATTTCAGGACTTGCAATCAGCCACATACCAGTTTCTTCTGTAAAGAAAAGCGCTATATAGGAATGTGGATACTTCTTACAAGCATTGAGAAAAATATTTCGAGGACTTGTCTTCTCATCTTTTTGTTCTATAATAGAACGTGCCAAAACTAGCTTTTGAAAAGTGTTGTGTTCTAGATGTTTATGAAAAACGAGTGAAGGCGTTGTGATAGCCCTCACGTGGAGAAGTTGTTTCTATCGAGAAGGAGAAGTCGTCCTGCCAGTCAGGAATAGCGTCAAAGCCTTTGCTACCATCTAATGGGAGGGTAGTGGAAGTGCTGTCTTGTCCATCCAATAGATAGATTGCGTTGTTGTCATCATTGAAAAAAAGGCGCAATGACAAGTCCTTTACGCCCATCGAGTGCTGCAAGCGAAGCTATCACAGTCGGCTTCTCCGATTGAGTGTAGCAATGGCAAATCTCTTTGAAAGGCTCACGAAAGATAAAAAGGATTCATTTATTTCTCCTGTGGGGCTATGACATAGTTGGTCACTTGATGCTTGAGATGAGCTTATCCTCATCATTCTTGATATCAATGTTCCATACATGTAAGGTATTGCCTTTTATGAATCAGTTTCCCATAGGCAGTGACCGAACCACCATAAGGCATAGCCTTGACGTGATTGCCATGTACATTGATGCCCATAGCCATTTTTCCCTGGGCATAATGCCATCGAACCGATACCTGCAAGATTCTCAGCTAATGCCAAGGAAGCACCTCCTGCGAGGAAACCGAAAGGTTGCTTGTTGCGGTCATCGACAGCCATTCTCGCCTGCAGAGTGTCATCCTCTGGTGTGAGATGAACTCCATACCAAGCGTGCGGCTCAGTCCGTCTTCTTGATGGATACTCTTTATGATGTGTTCTATGTTCATAAATTAATCAACTTAATACAATGCAAAGATAATAAAAGTTGGATAGATAACAAAATCAAAGTTGGGTTAAGTTGATAGTTAGGAAAAGACGACATACAGATTTGCGATGAACATAACATCCTTATAGTTCTTGTTTGAGATTACCTCTCGGTCTCCTATAATTGTGCTTGTACTCCGCACATGTGGTGCGGGGCGTCAGCACAGATGGTGCGGGATTCCGCACGCATGGTGCGGAGCCTCAGCACCATGCGTGCCGAATATCATACTACTTGTGATTCCTTATAAGGGTCGGTGCTGTTAATGGGTGATAAGGATAGCGTAATAGGAATAAGAGTAGCCTTGATTTGATTTTAAGTATCTTTCAATGCCATAAAAAGAAAAACCATCTATATTTTGCTAATTATTTAGTAAATTTGCAAACTATAAGAATATATTCGATTTAATTATAAATATGAACGTTTTAGAATTATCTGAGCAGGAGATTGGTCGCCGCCAAAGCCTGCAGGAATTGCGTGAGATGGGGATTAATCCTCATCCAGCAGCAGAGTTTCCAACGAATGCTTACTCTACTGATATTAAGGAGCAGTTCAAGGAGGACGAACACCGTGAGGTTGTTATTGCAGGGTCGTATGATGGGACGCCGTGTCATGGGCAAAAGCTTCATTCGTTGAGTTACAGGATAGCAAAAGGTAGAATTCAGGTTTATATCACTCGTGATGATATTTGTCCGGGTGAGGATAAAGATTTATATAACAAGGTTTTCAAGAAGTTGCTTGATATTGGCGACTTCATCGGAGTAAAGGGAGAGGTGTTCAAGACACAGATGGGTGAAATCTCTGTTCATGCGAAGGAGATTACCCTTTTGTCAAAGAGCTTGAAACCATTGCCTGTCGTTAAGTATAAGGATGGCGAGGTTTACGATAAGTTTGACGATCCAGAACAGCGTTATCGTCAGCGTTATGTTGACCTCGTTGTGAACGATGGGAGTGAAAGATACCTTCTTGAAGCGTGCTACCGTACTACGTACTATGCGCCAGTTCTTCGATGAGGCTGGTTATACAGAGGTGGAGACACCAACCTTGCAGAGTATTGCTGGTGGTGCAAGTGCACGTCCATTCATCACACACTTCAATGCGCTGAATGTTGATATGTATATGCGTATCGCAACAGAGCTTTATCTGAAGCGCCTGATTGTTGGTGGCTTTGAGGGTGTATATGAAATCGGTAAGAACTTCCGTAATGAAGGTATGGACCGCTTCCATAATCCTGAGTTCACCTGTATGGAGCTTTACGTACAATACAAGGACTACAACTGGATGATGTCTTTCACCGAGCGTTTGCTTGAGAAGATTTGTACAGAGGTGAATGGTAAGTCAGAGGTACAGGTTGGTGACAAGGTTATCAGCTTTCAAGGCACCATTCCGTCAGTCACCTATCCTTGATGCAATCAAGAGAAGACAGGCTTCGACCTCAATGGAAAGACAGAGGAAGAGATTCGCAATATTGCTGTTAACGAACTGAAGTTAGAAGAGATTGATGAGAGCTTTGGTAAGGGTAAGCTTATTGATGAAATCTTCGGCGAGTTCTGCGAGGGAACTTATATTCAACCAACCTTTATTACCGACTATCCTGTTGAGATGTCGCCACTGACAAAGATGCACCGTTCTAAGCCAGGACTGACAGAGCGTTTTTGAGTTGATGGTGAATGGGAAGGAGTTGGCTAACGCCTATTCAGAGCTGAACGACCCAATCGATCAGGAGGAGCGTTTTGTTGAACAGATGCGCTTGGCTGATAAGGGTGACGATGAGGCGATGATTATCGATCAGGACTTCCTCCGGTCTTTGCAGTATGGTATGCCTCCAACCTCTGGGTATTGGTATCGGTATTGACCGCTTGGTGATGTTGATGACTGGTAAGGAGTACATTCAGGAAGTATTGCTTTTCCCACAGATGAAGCCAGAGCCAAAAGATTCCTCAATCATCTGTTAAGGAATGGGCTGAGATTGGTGTTGCTGAAGATTGGGTATATGTTTTTGCGTAAGGCAGGCTTCAACCTCATCTCTGATATCAAAGACGAGAAGGCACAGGTACCTACAACAGAAGCTTAGCGAAATCAACAAGAAGTATAAACTCGGTTATGAGAAGCCTTCAGTTAATGATATCCAACAGTGGATTGACAAAGCTAAGGAAAAATAAAGAAGTAAGAAAGTAAAACGGGTTGGAAGGAGGAAAGAGTAGAAATTATATGGTAAATATTATTGATGCAAGGGTGTTAAGTTTTTAATACATTGCTCATTTATTTTACCTTATTACCTTTTTACTTTCTTAGTTTTAATGACTATGTTCGACATTGGTAAAATAGCAATCATTGGAAGCGGTAGCTGGGCAACGGCTATCGCCAAGATTGTTGTGGAACATACGCATCATATTGGTTGGTACTTCCGACGTGACGACAAGTTAGAAGAGTTCAGACGGAGAGGTCATAATCCATCTTACCTTACTAGTGTGAGGTTCAATATGGATGAGGTGATGCTTTCATCGGATATCAATAAGATCATACAGGAGTATGATACCTGGTGTTTGTTACTCCTTCTCCTTATCTGAAAGCACTACTGAAGAAGGTAAAGACAAAGCTGAATACAAAGCTAATCTTGACGGCAATCAAGGGTATTGTCCCTGATGAGAACCTTGTTTGTTCAGAGTATTTTCATGAGGCTTATGGTATTCCTTACGACAACCTTGCTGTCATTGGTGGCCCGTCTCATGCAGAGGAAGTGGCGATGGAACGTCTCACCTATCTTACGATAGGCTGTTCTGACGGCGAGAAGGCACGTGCTATTACGGAGGTGTTAAAGTCAAACCACGTCAAGACAAAGACTTCTCCCGATGTTCTTGGTATTGAATACGCTTCGGTTCTGAAGAATGTTTATGCCATTTCAGCTGGTATTTGTTCTGGATTGAAGTATGGTGATAACTTCCAAGCTGTATTGATGTCGAATGCAATGCAGGAGATGGAACGTTTCCTCGACACGATTAATCCGATAAAAACGTTCTATCATCGATAGCGTATATCTGGGTGACCAGTTGGTGACGGGCTATAGCAAATTCTCGCGAAACCACACCTTTGGTACGATGATAGGAAAAGGATACAGCGTAAAATCGGCACAGATTGAAATGGAGATGGTAGCTGAAGGATATTTTTGGTACAAAGTGTATGAAGGAAATCAATGGTCACCTGCATGTTAACATGCCTATCCTCGATGCTGTATATAACATCCTTTACGAACGTATTAGTCCACAAGTAGAAATAAAAATTATTAACAGATTCATTTAGATAAACACAAATGGAAAGTATTAAGTTAGACATCACAAAAGCCGCCCAGTTCTTGAATCCGGGCGCAGTAGAGGCTTTTGCCCCTCATGTTGCTGCAGCTCAGGAAGCTTTTAGAGAAAGCTACTTGCCCTGGTAATGACTTCCTTGGATGGTTGCATTTGCCATCAAGTATTACTCCCTGCATTCCTTTCTGAGATTCAGTCAGTTGCCAATACACTCCGTGAGAAGTGTGAGGTGGTTGTCGTAGCAGGTATCGGTGGTTCTTACCTCGGTGCCCGTGCTGTCATCGAGGCTTTGGGTAACAGCTTCGCTTGGCTTGTAAATGACAAGAAGAATCCAACGATTCTCTTTGCAGGTAACAACATCGGTGAGGATTATCTTGCTGAGTTGACAGACTATCTGAAGGACAAGAAGTTTGGTGTTATCAATATATCTAAGTCTGGTACAACTACTGAGACAGCACTCGCATTCCGTCTTTTGAAGAAGCAATGTGAGGATCAGCTTGGTAAGGAAAATGCTAAGGACGTTATCGTTGCTATCACCGACGAGCATAAGGGTGCTGCACGTGCTGCTGCAACGAAGGAAGGCTATAAGACATTCATCATTCCTGATAATGTAGGTGGTCGTTTCTCTGTTCTTACACCAGTAGGTTTGTTGCCAATCGCTGTTGCAGGTTTCGATGTTCAGAAACTCGTTGAGGGTGCGCAGGTAATGGAGAAAGAGACTTCTAACGATGTTCCTTTTGCAAACAACATTGCTGCACGTTATGCTGCTGTTCGTCAGGGCCTCTACCTGAGGCAGGTAAGAAGATTGAAATTGTCGCTAACTTCCAGCCAAAGCTCCACTTCTTTGCAGAGTGGTGGAAGCAGCTCTATGGTGAGAGCGAGGGTAAGGACCGTAAGGGTATCTTCCCAGCAGCTTGTGACTTCACAACCGATCTTCACTCAATGGGTCAATGGATTCAGGAGGGCGAGCGTTCTATCTTTGAGACCGTTATATCTGTTGAGGAGCCTAATGCGAAGGTTCTCTTCCCACAGGATGAGGAGAATCTTGATGGTTTGAACTTCCTTGCTGGTAAGCGTGTTGATGAGGTAAACAAGATGGCAGAGCTTGGTACACGCCTTGCACACGTTGATGGTGGTGTTCCTAACATTCGTGTCAGCGTTCCTAAGTTGAACGAGTATTACCTTGGTCAGCTCATCTATTTCTTCGAGAAGGCTTGTGGTATTAGCGGTCTTATTCAGGGTGTTAATCCTTTCAACCAGCCAGGTGTTGAGGCTTATAAGAAGAATATGTTTGCTCTTCTCAATAAGCCGGGCTATGAGGCTGAAAGTAAAGCGATTCAGGAGCGACTGAATAAGGATAACTAAAAGTTGGCTCCAACCCCTCCGAAAGAGGGGGTGAAGTGCCACCCAACCTCCCTGAAAGGGGAGGGGTACTCAGTAAAATATAGTTCTAGAGGTAGCGTGGGTTGTACTTCAAGGGGAGTACTAGTTTATAATATTCTTAATGTATCCTCAAGTTCTTCACATTGTGTAGAAGGACTTGAGGATAATAATATATAATAAGGTGAAGAAAGAGCCTATGTCGTCCCAATCTCAGCAAAACATCCTCTCAACAGGGGAGACTGGGAGAAATCCTAAAGTAGTCCTTTTTGATATGGATGGTGTCCTTTATGATTCAATGCCAAATCATGGTGTTGCGTGGCAACGTGCGATGAAGGAGTTTGGCATTCATTTTACGGTTGAAGACTCTTACGCAACTGAGGGCGCACGAGGTGTTGATACGATCCGTAAGTATGCCAAGGAGCAACTTGGTAAGGACCTAACCGAGGAAGAGGCGCAACGGATATATGATGTGAAGGCGCATTACTTCCACAAGATGCCTGAAGCTAAGGTGTTTGATGGGGTAGTCGCCCTTATGAAGAAGATTAAGGCGAGCGGATTGAAGATTGGTATTGTGACAGGTAGTGCACAACTTCCGTTGATAGAGCGTGTCACTCGGGATTTTTGGTGACTTTGTCTCCGCCGATCAAATTACGACTGCCTACGATGTGAAACGGGTAAACCTAATCCTGATCCTTATTTGATGGGGTTACAAAAGGCTGGAAATTACTTGCCTTCAGAAGGTATTGTTGTTGAAAATGCACCGCTTGGCGTACATGCAGGGGCTGCTGCAGGTTGCTATACAGTGGCTATCAATAGTGGCCCATTAGCCGACTCAGTACTTTTTGAATGAAGGTGCAAATATCTTATTCCCAACAATCAGAGAGTTTGCAGATAACTGGGAGCATGTCTTGGATAGTCTTGAAAAACGTTGACGAATAGTTTTTTAGTGTTTAGTCAGTCGCTCTCGTTTTTACCAAGAAATTGATAAACTGGAGTTCCTGTCATTCCTATCAGTTGGAGTGGGTGTTTAATTTGCTGTGTTACAGAGAGATATGTGAAAATGTTAAAAATGACAGCAAACAGAAATAAAAACAATTTTTCTTGTTTTTCTGTAATAGTATCTCTCTTTCTGAGGAATGCTTCTCATACACGAAAAAAATCCTTTATTATTAGTTTTCAGTGTGCCAATCTTACTACTTTTCTCCTATTGGGCAAATGATTCTTTCTGTTCATGAAAATGATTTTGCGACAAACAAAAAAATCGTGAAGCTAAAAGCCACTCACGATATTTATTTTCTTCCTTATCCTCGAGCATAGATAGGTAACTATTATATCGACTTTCAGCGATATAATGTTCTTCAACAGCCTTTCTTACAGCACAACCAGGTTCATGCGTGTGCGTACAGTTTGAGAATCTACAATCTTTTGAAAAACTTGAATATTTCACGGAAATAGCTCGTCAACTCCTCCGTTCTATATCAAAGGTTCCGAAACCTTTAATGCCCGGTGTGTCAATGAGATATCCGCCCATTGGCAATTCCAGCATCTCACTGAATGTTGTTGTGTGCATTCCCGTATTATGTGCATCGGAAATCTCTGCTGTGCGGAGGTTTACATGGGGCAGAAGAGCATTGATAATCGTCGATTTCCCAACACCACTATTACCGCTCAGAAGGGTTACCTTTCCTGCTAGCAATGGCTTTAGCTTCTCTACGCTGTAATCATTATCATGCTCTGCACTCGCCTGTATCTCTACGCACTGATAGTTGATCGATTCATAGAGGCGCATTACGGCATGCTGATAACGTAGTTCGTCCTCATCAAGCAAGTCGTGCTTATTGAAAACGAGTGTCACCGGGATGCGGTAAGCTTCGGCAGAGGCAAGGAAACGATCGATGAATGTTGTGGAGGTCTCGGGATAGTTTGTCGTAACAATCAAGAACGCTTGGTCAATGTTAGCAGCGAGGATATGGCTCTGCTTAGAGAGGTTAGGCGACTTTCGGATAATGTAATTGCTGCGGTCTTCTATCTCTGTGATAAAAAGCAGTCCCTTCCTGATTAGGCGTGATAACGACATGATCACCAACTGCCACAGGATTAGTAGAGCGTATTCCTTTCAGACGGAAATTACCCTTAATCTTGCAGTCTATCATCTTGCCTTCCTCGGTCTTTTACTGTGTACCAGCTACCTGTGTTCTTTATTACTAAGCCGCGCATAAAAATAAAAAGAGTACCTCCTCTACCCCTCCCCCAAAGGGAGGGGAGTGATATGCACCGACTACCACAATTCTATTAAGATTAATGGTGGTGACTACTCCCCTCCCTTTGGGGGAGGGGCCACTATGTTTTTAAACGGTCATAATCTCTTTCTGCTTATCCTCTAACAGCGTGTCAACCTGCTTGATAAATTTGTCGTGAATCTTCTGCAAGCTCTCTTCAGCATCCTTCTCGTTGTCTTCAGAAAGACCATCCTTGATAGCTTTCTTTCAGTTTCTCTTTGATGTCAGAACGAACATTGCGAATCTCAACCTTTGTACGCTCACCAATCTTGTTACACTGCTTTACCAAGTCACGACGACGCTCCTCTGTTGGCTGAGGCAAGTTCAGACGAATCAGCTCACCATTGTTCTCTGGTGTGATACCAACATCTGAGTCCATGATAGCCTTTTCAATATCTTTGATAGCCTTCTTATCCCATGGCTTGATAGCAATGGTACGTGCGTCAGGCACCATGACTGAGGCAACCTGATTCAAAGGAACCTTTTGAACCGTAAGATTCTACTCGTACACCATCGAGGATGGCTACGTTTGCACTACCAGCACGGATGCGCTGCAACTCATCATTGAGATACATCGTTGCCATTTCCATGCGCTCGCTGGCATCATTTAATGTCTGCTTAACGTCTAACATATATTCGTAATATTAAATTTCTACTTTTACAAAAAAATAGGTATTAATTCGGATATGCACAAGATTTTACTTTACTTTTTTTGTCAAAAACAAGGTTTTCTATCCTTACTATTGGAAGAGGTCATGTGTTTCTGTCATTAGAAGTTTGATGATACGTTCCAAACCTTCTTTATCGTCTTCGTTGAAGTCGTTGAGATGAGTGCTATCAATGTCGAGTACACCACGGAAAGTATGTGAGTCATCATACATCGGAACAACAATCTCGCTGCGTGAAAGGCTACTACAAGCAATGTGTCCGGGGAATTTCTCTACATCGGGAACAATAAGGGTGCGTTCTTCTTCCCATGCCTTTCCACAGACACCCTCTTATCGAATGGGATGACGTAACAGGCTACTGACCCCTGAAAAAGGACCTAATCTCAACATATTTCCATTCTCTTGGAGATAAAAGCCCACCCAAAAGAAACGCTCAGGAAAGGCATCATGCAGTGCTGCAGACACATTTGCTAAGATACCCACAAGGTTTGTTTCATCCTTAATAAGTCCGGCAATCTGTAGTATGAGTTGGTTATATTGTTCTTTTCTTGTCATTAAGAGTTATATTTCTTCCTATTTATTGTCCAATAATCTTCAACTGTTCCTCAACCATGTTTGTTAGTTCAACAAACTGAGCGATAGATAGTTGCTCTGGACGTTTGGTCATAATGTCTTGCTCATAGAAACCATCAGTAGGTTTAACCGCATTGAATATCTGTCGTAAGCTCACCCGTAACATCTTACGACGCTGGTTGAACACAGTCTTCACCACACGTTTAAAGAGTACCTGATCACAGCCAATGTCCGTCACTTCGTTGCGTGTCATACGAATAACGGCACTCTTAACCTTTGGAGGAGGGTTGAAGACATTCTCATCTACGGTAAAGAGATATTCCACATTATACCACGCTTGCATCAAGACGGATAAAATACCATACGTTTTTGAGCCAGGTCCAGCAGACATACGCTGTGCAACCTCACGTTGTATCATACCCGTACAGCAAGGGATAAGGTCTTTATACTCAAGCATCTTAAAGAAAAATTTGAGACGAGATGTCGTAAGGATAGTTGCCTGTCAACACAAACTGTCTCACCATCAAAGACTTCATTTAAGTCCATGCGGAGGAAGTCTTGTCCAAGAATATTCTCACGTAACTTAGGGAATTTTCTCGTAGAGGAAAAGCAACACTTTCCGAGTCTATCTCTACAGCTTTCACTTCACGTGGCTTCTCAACAAGATATTGAGTAAGGACACCCATACCCGGTCCCTATCTCTAACACAGGGATATCAGGACAGGCATCAACAGTGTCAGCAATCTGGCGGGCTATGCTTAAGTCAGTGAGGAAGTGCTGACCCAAATTCTTCTTTGGCTTGACTAATTTCATAATTTTTTCTTTATTTGCCTACAAAGATACTCATTTTATTTTTGCATTAAAAACATTTTAATTATCTTTGCTCCATTATATGAGGACGAAGAAACTGTTCAACAATACTGTGAAGATTGCATTGCCGTTACTACTTGGAAGTGCAATCCTATATTGGATGTATAGGGATTCGACTTCTCCAGTATCAAACATGTACTGCTACATGAGATGAACTGGACCTGGATGATTCTCTCACTCCCTTTCGGCATACTGGCGCAGGCTTTTCGTGGGTGGAGATGGAAGCAGAGTCTTGAGCCTATCGGTGAGCATCCACGCGCATCGGTCTGTGTTAACTCTATCTTTCTTTCTTACGCTGTCAGTCTTACTTATTCCCCGCATTGGTGAGTTTGCTCGTTGTGGAGTGTTGAATAGATATGATAAGATAGCCTTTCCAAAAGCTATTGGTACAGTAGTAACTGAGCGTGCAGTAGATACGCTTATTGTATTACTCATCAGTGCCACAGCCTTTTTGATGCAGATAAGAGTTTTTACGAACTTCTTTTCAAGGACAGGTACACGTATTGATGATGTCTTCGGTATGTTCTCACCAACGGGCTGGCTGGTAACGGCTATCTGTGGTGTTGCATCAATTATCCTCTTCTATTATGTGCTACGTCACCTATCTTTTTATAAGAAAGTGAAGGAGATGTTAGGTGGTATATGGCAGGGAATAAGTTCTTTGCGTAAAGTAAAGAATATTCTTTGTTTATCTTCTACAGTCTGGCGATATGGGGAAGTTACTTCCTTCATTATTACTTGACATTCTATTGCTTTGATGCAACAGCAAACCTCGGTCTTTCTTGTGCGCTTGTTAGCTTTGTCGTTGGCTCGGTAGCTGTTATTGTACCAACGCCTAACGGGGCAGGACCTTGGCACTTTGCAGTCAAGACAATGCTAATACTTTATGGTGTTGCAGACAATCAAGCACTCTATTTTGTACTGATTGTATATACCATTCAAACCTTATTGGTTATTCTCTTAGGTGTTTATGCATGGATTGCGTTGAGTTTCACTAAGACGCCAGTATCATTGGGTGGACCAACAGAGCTTACTCGTCCAGCAAAAGTAATGTAGAGGAAAAATAGTTTTTGAACGAATGAATAAACAATGATAATAACCTTTTAAAATCAACATTATGAGTGAAATAAGAAATCTTAAGCCAGAAGTCCTTTTGGAGAAATTTCGATGATCTGACACAGGTTCCACGTCCTTCTGGATTGCCAGAGAAAGTACAGAAGTTCTTGTTAGACTTTGCTGCAAGAGTTGGTGTTGAATCATACGTAGATGCTGGTGGCAATGTTGTAATGCGTAAGCCTGCTACACCGGGATATGAAAATCGTAAGACAGTTCTGTTGCAGGCGCACATGGACATGGTTCCACAGAAGGCTCCAGATAGTAATCATAACTTTGAAACAGACCCTATCGTGACACATATCGTGGATGGATGGGTATATGCAAACAATACTACACTTGGTGCTGACGATGGTATCGGTGTTGCTGCTATCATGGCTGTCATGGAAGATAAGACCTTGAAGCATGGTGTTGTAGAGGCATTGATTACTCGTGACGAGGAAACGGGTATGTATGGTGTTAATGAGATGCCAAGTGGTGAGTTGCATAGTGATATCCTTATGAACCTTGACTCTGAGACATGGGGTAAGTTTGTTATTGGTTCTGCAGGTGGTGTTGACATTACTTCAACCATAGCGTATAAGGAAGTTGCAAATGATCAAGAAGCTGCTGTCAAGGTAACTTTGAAGGGTTTCCGTGGTGGTCACTCTGGTCTCGAAATCAATGAGGGGCGTGCCAATGCTAATAAGGAGATGGTTCGCTTTGTACGCAATGCAGTTAACGAACTCGGTGTACGTTTAGCTTCTTGGGAAGGTGGTAATATGCGCAATGCTATTCCATTCAAGGCTGAAGTTGTTTTGGCATTGCCACAGAGCAAAGTTGCAGCTTTAAAGGATATGGTTGCTCGTCAGAAGGCACTCCTCGAAGACGAATTCAAGGGTATTGAGCTAAATGTAGAGTTCTTTGTAGAGGATGTAGAGAAGCCTGCAAATCTTGTTCCTGCAGATGTTCAGGAGAAGTTAATCAATGCTATCTATGCTTGTCATAATGGCGTATTGCGTATGATTCCTTCTTATCCTGACGTTGTTGAGACTTCGTCAAACCTTGCAATTATACATATTGAGCCAGCTAAGGCTTCTATTATGATTCTTGCTCGCTCAAGCCGTGAGGACATGAGAGATTATATCTCTGCTCAGTTAGAGAGCTGCTTCAATATGGCTGGCATGAAGACAGTCTTCAGCTACCAATATGGTGGTTGGGATCCAAACCCAGACAGTGAAATCCTTAACCTCTTGAAGAAGGTTTATAAGGAGCAGAACGGTGTAGAGGGTATTGTGCAGTGAGACCACGCTGGTCTTGAATGTTCAGTCATCCTCGGCAAGTATCCAGGTATGGATGTTGTAAGTCTTGGTCCAACTCTCCCGCAGTCCACATACAGCGAAGGAGCGTCTTGAGATAGCAACTGTTGAGCCTTTCTGGAAACTTCTCGTTCAGACTTTGAGGAAATTCCTGTAAAGTAAGGCTAATCATAATAGAATGAAAAAGCAATGGTCTTCCGTTTTTATAAGAAAGCGGGAGACCGTTTATGGTTTTTATCAAAGAACTCTTTATTCTCGAGATTTTAATTCATCAGTTTCTGATAAATCTTAATACGTTGATTTCATTCTATTTTTGGCAATATTCTGCAGAGAGTTTAGTGTTAGCAAATCGATATATAATGGTAAAGGATTTTTATCGTTATATAAAGTAAGTTATCCTATATATAGAGTTGAGTTCTATCTTTCGTAATCGTTTTGTTTTCGAATCTCTTTCATTTTATGTCATCATCTTGTCTGACTCTCTAACTTGGAGTAGTTCGTAATACTTTCGTTACATATGACAAACGATTCGTTCGATAATATTTTTAAAAAGTGGTCAAGGGCTATAACTAATTGGGAATAGGGTTTAAGGACTAATCTTAAGTAAAAAAAGAAAATTATGAGAAAGCATCGATTGGCAAAAGTTTATTGCCACATCTCTTTTAGCATTCCTTGGTGTGGTAATAATAGTTGCATGTACCGATGGGAGTCGAAAAGTAGTTAAAGCTTTTCCTAAAAAGGATTCCGTTGTTCTTCAAAAGCAAACAGATTTACCTCAACGTGTCTTTTAACAATTTGGAAACAGTCGTCGATACCGTTTACGATGATTGGCATGTTCTTATACAAACTGCGGATACCAAGAGGAAGATAAAAATACTACAAGATGTTTGAAAAAGAAACTTCTTGTTACCGTATCAAAGAAAGGTAAGCTACTCTTTGATAAAAAGGAATTTACGGTAGACGACTTTATTAGTACAGATAGTACCTATCAACTCTATGTTCGTCCTTCCATTGAGATTACTAACACTACGGCATACGTTTCTGTTGGTATATATCAAGCTGAGACAGATGAAGGCTTTCCTTTTGTATTAGCCTTCTCTAAAGGTGGAAAAGTTAAGTCTTATTCAATACCAAAGGCATGGGATCAGTCGGATTTAGCAACAGATTTTTATATTCGATACATCCACGAAGCACAGCAGAAACCAGTAGATAAAGCATCGCTTATAAAGCTCGCCCACATCTATGGCAGTAGTAACTTTGTACAGCAGGTTACTAATAATGGATTTCAATCAATCTGTCCAACGAAAGTCTTCTCACGTCATCTTCGGAATATAGAGGTTGCATCTGAATTCATGGATTCTGGTGATAGTACTAAGATAAGAAGTAAAAGTCTATTTTTTTATCTTCATGATACTTACACTCCATTTGACTCAGTGTATGTGGAAATGAAGCGTGATGACGAAGTTAATTATGGTTGTGTAATAGATAAGGTAATCCCTTAGTTGTTCCTTATATAGCAAAAAGCAGGGACGTACGATAAGTGCGTTCCTGCTTTTGTTATTATCTGTTTCTTAATTAAAATGCCCAACCGAAGCCGAGGTATGGATAGAAGAACGCTTTCTTAACTGCATTCTTCTCCCCAATAGTAAAAAGAAGGACTGAAACCTGCACGGAACAGGAAACCCTTGTTAGATACGTGACGATAGCCGATGTTTCCAAAGATATAGTAGCCGAATTTGTTACGACTCTCATTGTAAGCCAGCCAGGTCTTTTGTTCCTTCTGGAGTGTTATACTCTCCACAGCATGCTTCTGTTGGTCAGCTGACAACGAAGACTTCGGACCATCTACAGACTCCACAAAGATACCGTGTATATTAGAGATACTCACACTGGTACCCACACCAAGCTCAAAGGTTGTTCTTTTGGCTACCTAAGAGATAGTTAACTTCCAATGGTACAGCATAACCACGTACGTCTGAACCTTCCCAGAAAATGCTGGAATTATGACCATAACCGAAGCTCAATCCGGCTCTCCAACCAAAACGTGTGTGGTCGTTGAAACGTGCATCATAATTGATACCTGCAAGGTTTGATGGACCCAATAGTTCCAAGTAAACGGCTTTGTTCTTTTCTAATCCATTAGATTCCTGTGCTATAGCTGCTGTGTGCAAGCCAAGAAACAGTGCGAAAATAAGTAATTTCTTCATTCGTTTAGTTATATATGATAATTTGTTACAAAGGTATAAAAAAAAGCAACAATGACAAATAATGTGCTGAAGTTTTATAGCAATGGGATAAGTATGTAGTCGTTGTGTGAGTTTTTAGATGTAAAGGGAGTTGGATTAGGATGTTTATGTTCGTGTGTTTTTGTGATAAATTTTCACACCTTCTATTTTTTTATTGATGCTTAATCTGCTATAAGACACTTGATAGTTACATCCGTGAACAAAAAGAGTCTTTTTCAACTCCTTTTAATCAATGTGACTTGATGATTTTTGTAATGATATTTCGTGTCTCTTTACGTTGTAGTAGAATATGCTTTCAGGTCAAGATAATGACCAGTTCTTATAGAAGAATGCACGGCTCCTACATCCATTCATAATTGTTATTAGTGGAGTATGAGTCGTGTAGTCCCTATATTTTACAATAGCATTTGTTGCAATGTCAGTAGGATATAGCTTTTGTTATGCTGTCTATCAGTTCGTTTTTAACTTATCAGAAAAACGCTTTTAAAATGTGTTGTCCTCGTCCTCATCCTCATCAAAACCAAATAGAGTAGGATCGACAAAGGCATCCATCTGACGGCGGTCCTTCTTTGTAGGGCGTCCTGTTCCACGTGCTCTGTCGACGAAAACCACTGATGCGACTCATCTCTAAGAGTTCATACTGCTTAGCATCAGTCACATTCTCATAGACTTCAGGGATGAGTTTTGCACCAACACGCTGTTCAATCGGTTTGAGAACCTTGAACGAATAGGTGATAGGTGATTTCTTAACACTCACCACTTCACCCGCTTTGATGGTGTGAGAAGGTTTTTACGTTGATACCTTTTATCGTGACACGACCATTCTTGCAGGCGTCTGCAGCAATGGAGCGGGTCTTATAGATACGGGCAGCCCATAGCCATTTGTCTATTCTTGCAATATCGTTCATAGTCTCATAATGTGTTAAAGAGGATGTGCGATTACTTCTTACCGAGTTTGTTAAACTGGTTCATCGTAATGTCGATACCAGCAAGTGCAAAACTCTTGATGATGTCCACGCCTAAGTCGATAGCTGGTTGAAGTTCTTTCATTTCCTCGTCAGAGTAGCGACCCAATACCCAGTCTCACCTGTCCACCACGTGGATAGTCATTTCCAACACCCATACGCAGACGAGCATAGTTCTGTCCGATGAGTTGCTGGATATACTAAGTCCGTTGTGACCACCATTTGATCCATTTTCCTTTCAAGCGGAAAGCACCTAATGGTAGGGCAACATCATCAGAGATAACCAAGAGTCGGCTTTGGTCGATATTCTCCTTATTAAGCCAGTAACGCACGGCATTTCCTGATAGATTCATGAATGTCGTAGGCTTCAAAAGAATAATCTTGCGACCCTTGACCGTTGTCTCAGCAACGAAACCATAACGCTTATCCTCAAAAACAATATTGGACGCTTTAGCGAAAGCGTCCAATACCATAAATCCTGTATTGTGTCTGGTTCCCTCGTATTCATAGCCAGGGTTACCCAATCCACAAATCAAATACTTGTCCAATTTCTTATATTGAATTAATTATTTTCGTTGAGATTACTATGCCTCAGCAGCTGCAGCAGCCTGTGCAGCCTGGATAGAGTTACGTGTAGCCTTGATAGAGCAAACTACAACCTCCTTAGGAGTTACCAACTCAAGACCCTCGAAGCTCAACTCGCCAACCTTGATACTCTTACCAAGACGAAGTTCAGTAACGTTGATATCGAGGTGCTCTGGAATCTGCTGATAAGGAGCCTTAACGTTAATCTTACGGATAGACAGGTTCATACGACCACCATCGCGAACACCCTGCGCCAAACCAACGAGCTTAACTGGTACACCCATAACGATTGGCTTCTGGTCGTTCACCTCGTAGAAATCTACGTGAAGCAGAGCGTCTGTTACTGGGGTGGAACTGGAGTTCCTTAAGAACTGCAGTACGTCTCTCACCATCAATAATCAACTCTACAACGTAGATGTGGTGTGTAAACCAATTTACGCAACTCAGACATAGGAGCAGTGAAAGAGAATGCTACTGGTTTGCCATCCTGCTGAGCCTCACCATAGAGGTTACATGGGATTAAACCTTCCTTACGGAGCTGCTTAGAAGCTTTCTTTCCAAGGTCTGTACGCTTCTGACCTGTTACTTTGATTTCTTTTCATAATTTTGTGTTACTCTAAATTAATATGAACTTTAATTCGCCATCACACACTGAGAGACTAAGGAATTGGAAATCTAATAAATATCACAACTTTCAATCCTCAATTTGCAAAAAGCGATGCAAAGTTACTTTTTCAATGGATTGAGCAAGTATTTTCTAAAAACATAGAAAAAGATATTAATGTTTGCACGTACGAAGGAAATTTCCTACATTTGCAAAAATAAAGTATTCAATACGAAACACAACCTTTTAAAATAGACAATGATCAATAGGGAATTAATAAGAATTAAGATAGTCCAGTTAACCTATGCATACTATCAGAACGGTAACCGGAATATGGACAATGCTGAAAAGGAACTACTCTTCAGCTTGGCGAAAGCGTATGATCTTTACAATTACCTCTTACCTTTAATCGTCTCAATCACGCAAGAGGAGCGCCATCGTGTGGAGATTGCTGCTACTCGTGCTACTCGTGAGGGGACAGAGGCTCCCTCAAGTCGTTTTGTAAACAATAAAATTCGCCGTTCAGTTGGAAGAAAATAAGCAGCTTAATCTTTTCATGGAGTCGCAGAAGCGTCGCTGGGAAGATGATATGGAGACTGTACGTAAACTCTGTGACCAGATAGAGCAGAGTACCATCTACCAAGAGTACATGAATAGCGATGATGATTCATACGAGGCAGACCGTGAGGTGTGGCGTAAGATATATCGTACACTCATACAGGAAAACCCAGACTTGGATGCAGTGTTAGAGGAGAAGAGCCTTTATTGGAATGATGATAAGGAGGTTGTTGATACTTTTGTCATCAAAACGATTAAACGCTTTGAGTCTGCCAATGGAGCTGATCAGGAACTGCTTCCTGAATATCGTGACGAAGAGGATCGTGACTTTGCACTGAAACTCTTCCGTTCAACTATCCTCAATGCTGATGACTATCAGCGTTACATGAGCGAGTCAAGTCGTAACTGGGATTTCTCTCGTTTGGCTTATATGGATGTTGTCATCATGCAGATTGCAATCGCAGAGATGCTAACGTTCCCAAATATTCCAGTGACAGTTACAATCAACGAGTATGTTGACTTGTACCTGTTATACAGTACACCACGGAGTGGTGGCTATATCAATGGTATGCTTGATACGATTGCTCGTCATCTTATACAGACGGGTAAGATGATGAAGACAATGCCAGAACCTCGTCCACATCGTGCTCGTAATGAGCGTCAGGATATTAGAGCACCTCGTCGTGAGGGGCGTCGCCCAACAATTGTACAGACCTCTGCTCAACGTGTTGCCCTATCGTCAGCAGCAAGAATCTGATCAAAGAAGAGAGAACGCTGAATAAGCAGAGAAGTAGGAATAAACGTATAGAAATAAAAGGCTATATAGGCGTAACGAATAAAGACTACTTAGTGTCAGACGAGTTACTGCTTTTAAACCCTGAAATATCGTACGTGTCTTTCAACTCCCTAACGCATATCTATCAATTAAGAACATAATAACTGATAAATAATGAATACAACATTAATCCTCGCAGCACAGGCTGCAAGTCAAGGCAGTCCAATGCCTATGATTATCATGATGGTGGCAATTTTTGCCATCATGTGGTTCTTTATGATTCGTCCACAACAGAAGAGACAGAAGGAAATTCGTGCTTTTCAGAATGCCCTTTCAGCAGGTGATTCAGTTGTAACTGGTGGTGGTATCTATGGAATTGTTAAGCACATTGACATGACAACCAATAAGGTTGATGTTGAGATAGCACGTGGCGTTGTTATCACTGTTGATAAAAACTACGTATTTGCAAATGTACAGGCTTCTCAGCAGGGACAGAATAAGTAGGTCTTATTAGCAAAAAGAAGGAAAGCCTTTGATGAAAAACGAGTAAATCGCTTCATACATTCAGTATATTCAGGAACTTCTTGTTGAGAATCTTCAACAAGGAGTTCCTGGTTTTGTTTTTTTCTTGGTATTGAGTGGTGGATTCTGGTTGATTATGACACTGAACGAAACATACGAGCGTGAGTTTAGTATTCCCTTTCGTATGACTGACGTACTCGTAATGTGGTCATTACCAGCGATCTTGATTCTGTTGTCCGCTTTACGGTGAGAGACAAGGGATATATGATAGCGTATTATGAACTTGATAATACTTTTCGTCCTATCGTTATTGATTATAGGCTCTATAATGATGGTCAGAGTAAGGGAAACATACCCTGTTAATGATATTCAACGACAGATTTACCCTCAATTGTCCAAGAGCTCAAAGATAACGATGGTTAAGAATGGTAAGTTCTCATTCTCTTTCAACTTTGGTCGTCATAAGAAAGTGCCTGTACGCCTTTTAGGAACAGTCTCTCAGGTGATAACTATTATCTTGCTCGTGTAGATTTCATTCCAGATAGCGTTCAGGTCTATGCAACTCTGAAACGTGTTGGATAGTATTCAGACTGTTTACACTGAGCGACAGCAGCTAACCAACTTTACAGATGTCAAGGAGTTGACGGTTGATCTTCGTAAGTTTACGAATGCAAAGTGTATCCCATCACGGGTAAAGATGAAACTCTATCCCGATGTGCTAACAGAAGAGAGTGTTGAGGTTCCTATTGAGCGATTAATATGCCTAACGATAAGGTGTTGCGTACTTTCCCAAGTAAGGTAAAGGTAAACTTTGTGGTGGGAGCCAATCGTATGCGTTCAATGCCGAAGAATGCAGAGACAAAGGAACTTCTCCCTGTAGGCTTTCGTGTTGTGGTTAATTATGAGGATTTACAGAAAAGTCATTCTGAGAAATGTCCTATCTATATCCTTAATTCTCCCAATGGCGTACGTAATGTGCGCCCAGCAATTAACACTGTTGATTACTTGATAGAACAGCGATGATCGTAGCATTGACTGGTGGTATTGGTAGTGGTAAGTCTTACGTTTGTAAACTTCTTGCTGAGCGGGGAATCTCTGTTTACGATTGCGATGCACATGCTAAAGACTTGATGAGAACCCCTAAGGCGCTACAAAAACAGTTATTCGAACTTGTGGGTGACGAAGTATTTCGTGATGGGCATTTGCAGAAAGCCATTCTTGCAGCTTACCTTCTTCAGAGTGAAGTACACGTTCATGCTGTCAATGCGGTTATACATCCTGCAGTAGCCCATGACTTTGAACAGTCGGGACAGACATGGCTTGAGAGTGCAATACTTTTGATAGCGGTTTCGATAAGCGCACGCATATTGATAAAGTGGTATGTGTTACTGCACCAGAAGAAGAGCGTATTCGTCGAGTGATGATGCGAGATGGCATTAGCAGGGAAAAGACGCTTGAGTGGATAGCTCGTCAGCTGCCACAGGAAGAAGTGGCACAACGTAGTGATTATGAAATTGTCAATGATGGCATACAGTTACTCGTTCCGCAGGTTGACCAATTGCTTTCTCTTATTTCAGAATAATTAAATTATAAACAAGAATATAATAAAATGTTACAGACAATCCTTTCAATCGCAGGTAAAGCCAGGTCTTTATAAACTGGTAAGCCGTGGTAAAAATGAATCTTATCGTTGAATCGCTTGATGAAACTCACAAGCGTCAGCCAGCATTTGGCACAGACCGTGTGACGAGCCTTGCTGATATCGCTATGTTCACCGATACCGACGATGTTCCATTGGGTGAGGTGCTGGCAAAATTGCGCGATAAGGAAGATAGCAAGTTGCCTTCTTTGAACTGGCGTAAGGCATCTGCTAAGGAGTTGCAGAGCTACTTCGCAGAGGTGCTTCCTAACTTCGACCGCGATCGTGTACACACAAGCGATATCAAGAAGCTCCTTCAGTGGTATGAAATTCTCGTTAAGGCTGGTGTTACCAACTTTGAAGAGGATATGAAACCAACAGAGGGCGATAACATTGATGACAGATTGTAATATTACTTTCAAGTCAGAAAACGAAACAATAAAAGCACTGTGAGTTTGGTCACAGTGCTTTTTTTCTTGCCTATTCTAAGGGTAATTGACGGCTAACTAAAATCGTTTTTGCATAGTTACCACGAAAATACCAGTCTGGAGTGTCAAGGTATTTGATCTGTGGATTAATGCTGAACCATTGGTTAAAAATCTCAATTTCTTTGCGCTGGCGTATAGCCTTGTGCAAGTAGATCGGCTTCTCCCTTCTTGTTGACTGCTTTGTTCACAACAATGACAGTGTGTCCGGGATGACCACCGTTGATAATCCACATCGCCAACTTGCAATTCTTTGCCTGTAATAGTAGTTAACTCCTTTTCAAGTGAAGCTGTTCCTGCATACGTAAAGACGAGATTTAAATACTTACGGAATGTCTTATAAGAATAGTCTGCAGCTGTGTCCTTGCTATACCAGCACCGCCATGTCTTCTTATCAATGTGGATACGTTCTCCTTTTGCCCAACGAGCGTAATCAGCTCTGAAGCCATTGGTAAAGTTGAAGTGAATCTTGTCATACAGCTTTGTTTGCCAAAGCCATAAGGCTCTGAGGTAGATAACAGCGTCTGCACACTGTTCTACCTCTCCATGACCAAAGTCAATGTCACAACCGCACCTGCATAATTTCGCTGTTTGATGCTGCCATTATAATAATGTAAGTCGCTCCCAGCAGGTTTGAGTGGTAAGCCTCTAAGGAATGAACCGAATGTACCCGCTGTTAACTTCACTTTCTCGTAACCCAAAGGAGGTACTAAACGTTGTTGTTTGGCAGTGTGCGGTTGTTCAACGACAGCTTTTTCTGTGGACTGCTGCGGCTGTCCGTTGCTCTTTCCTGTGCAAGAGAGAAGGAATGCAGCCAGTATTATGGGGATTGTATGGCTTGTCTTAATCATTTCTCAATATGGTTTTTATAGTTTTCAACTGCAAATATACTTATAATTTGCAAACTTGTCAAATCGTTGTTCTTAAAAGCTGTTTATGTGTTCTCTTGTTTTTAAGCCGAAATAATGTGTCTTTTTCACTATTCTTTTTCAGCTGGTTTTATGTATGTTTATCTTTCTTTTTCAAGGGTAAAAGGTCATCTGTATAGATTTATTTTCACGAGTGAAAATATTTATTTACGTGAAAAGAAATATCATGAAGAAAAATATTTTTTGTTCGTGAAAAATAATTTGCGAGAGTGTAGTTTTCTATATGAAAAAGGTTGTCTGTTTAGGCTCTTTTTCTTATACTTTGAGTGCTTAATAGGTAGTGTTATAAAAATGTAAGATAGTTGTTTGTATATAAAAAGCCCCCAAACATGTTCTGTCAGGGGCACATTCACTAATAACTAATCCTTTTTATTATTGTTCATCCGCTGGAAAAACATCGGAGCAAAAACCTTTCATCAGGGTGTGGGAATTGTTTAGCCCACTGTTATCTGGCGTGCAACCTTCTGCTCCTCCACCTGAATCTTAGGTAAGGTGATGGTTAACACTCCATTTGCTACGCGTGCTGCAATACCATCTTTTTGGACATCGTCTGGTAAAATCAGTGTCTGTTCATACTTGCTGTATGCGAACTCACGACGGAGGTAATGAGCCTTTCCTGCTCGTTCTCCTCAGCTTTCTTCTCCATCTTGATGGTTAAATCGCCGTCGCTGTTGATGTTCACATCGAAGTCCTCCTTGCTCAAACCTGGTGCTGCAAGTTCTACGATATAATTGTTCTCCGACTCCAAAACGTTGATTGCTGGTGCTGTCGGATTTGCCTTTAGGCATATTTGCTGTGTTCAAAAAGTCATTAAATACTTCTGGTAACCATGAATTCCTATACATAATTGTTATCTCCCTTTTACTTTAATATTTTGTATTTATTTGTACTGACTATTAAGCAAGGAGCATACCATTGATGAGAACATGACAAATTGACGGATGATTGCGTCAATTTGTCTTGTTGGGCTAATATGTGGTACCCACAGCCCTCACTATTCAGTCACAATAGTGCTAAAACCTTCACACTATAGCGACAGAAAGCAATATCAGGGCAAATACATACTCAGCATTTACCCTATCTTATTCATTGATTCCTAGAGGAGTCTTTGTTACCTCTACGAAATAGAATTAATCGCTATTTTTTTCAGAAGTAGTTCTTTTAGGACAACAGCGTTGTTATGTTCCCTCATCGTGTGCCGTATAGAGTAGGGTAGCGTTAGGATGCTCCTTTGATAGCAGCACGCAACTCGTCTAAGGCTCCAGTCGCAGTTAACTCTTCAAGATAACGTTTAGAAAATTCAGCAAATCGTTCTGGGTCATGACCAAACCACTTACGAAGATCATTACTTGGCGCAGCAGACTTCAGCCAGAGGTCTATTTGTGCCTTTGCTTTTACTGAGTCCTCTAGGCCATAGTCGGTCAACGAGGATTCGATAACCATCGGTCTCTTCTACAGGATCATAAACACGTTTGATATTCATATTCTTATTCCAACATTAAAGCTCTCGGGAACATTATCTCGTTTTCAATATAGATATGTTCAAGGGAGGTGGTCGCGGAATTCGCGGAGGTCAGCAAGTACCTTCACGTATTCAGAATCAGCACCTTCGGGAGCTGTATAATCATTTGTTAATTCTGCAATACGCTCATGGCGTTCTAGTTCGTCGCTATGGTCAGCCATCATCGCGTTGATAGGAAATTGAATCGAACCGCAATGGAAAGGTGCGTGCTCTTGTCCATACTCTGCTGCATTGAAAATGTCAATAATGTATGGGAAGAGGATGTTTTCTTCCTTCTGGCAGTGGAGGTCAAGGTCGGCAACACTATTGCGGAAATGATCTACCACACGGTCGATCTCAGGATGAGCAGCAGCGAGTGTGTTTAGTCTGAGGGCAAGTTCCTCCCCTGCTTGCGAATGTAACGATGATGATTCTTCAGTACGTAGTCAATAAGCAGGTCGAGGTCCCATGCCTTAAAAGGGATTGAACTTTTAGAAAATGTTTGTGTCATTGTTATCTCTATTTTTTATCTTGTTCTTATTATTTATTTGCAAAAATTAAGTAAAAACAACCGAGAATAAAGGGTAACATATGTGTCCAATGCGTGATTAAAAAGTGTTAAAACTAGAGGATTAACAATATTCTTTGTAACTTTGTGACCATGGAAGATAATGTGTTGAAAAGCACTCCGTTCTTGTCCTCTTTTTGCAGGAATGAGTGATATTGAAATAGAATTAACATTAGGCAATGTGAGCCATCAATTTGTCTCTCTGCCTTCCCATGAGGTTTATGCTCTGGCGGGTATGCCTTGTAAGTATGTTGACATTGTGGTGAGTAGTGACTGATTTGCCGAATGGCTGCATTGTCAGGTAAGCAAGTGGAGGTAAGTCGATTACATAGTGGTAACATGGTTGCACCTGCTTTTATCTTTTCTAAGGATAGAAGTCTGCCTGTGAGTGTTGAAACAGAAGGTAAAGTACAACTTTTCCGTATGCGACCAGAGGAGTTGAAGCGTCTTTTAGATGTAGATGAGGCTATTCGTATGAATTTTATCCGTATCCTCTCAAACATAGATGTGTTCTTGACGCAGAAGATGAAGGTGCTCAGTCTGTTTACCGTACGTGAGAAGGTTGCCTATCTTTTGATGGAACGTGCAGGCGAGCAGGGGAGCAACGAGGTACATCTGGAACGTTCGCGTCAGGAGATAGCCGACTCCTTTGGCATTCAGAAGTTCTCATTACTTCGTGTTCTGTCTGACTTTGAGAAAGAAGGTGCAATAGAGATTCATGGTCGTGTTATCAAGATTCTTAATCGTAGGAAGATGTTAAAAGTAGGTCTGCTTTATTCCTCAAGATGTTTTTATTTGTTCTATATAATAAGAATTAATGTTACTCAATATTTTATTTGTAGTCATCGGTATAGCGCTCGTTTTATGGGGTGCTGACCGCTTGACAGATGGTGCAGTGGCAGTTGCTGAGAAGATGAAGATGCCCCAGATTGTAATAGGATTGACTGTTGTTGCGATGGGGACAAGTATGCCAGGAGTTCAGTGTTAGTCTTATCTCAGCATTGAAGGGGACGACAGACTTAGCTGTGGGTAATATTGTAGGTTCAAACATCTTTAATGCTTTGCTCATCGTTGGTGTTTCGGCATTGGTTGCACCGATGATTATTCAAGAGACAACGGTAAGAAAGGATATTCCTTTTGCTCTCGTTTCTTCAACTTTGTTGCTGATAATGTGTCTTGATGGAAATATCAGTCGATTGGATGCAGGTGTTCTCTTTGTAATGTTCCTCATCTTTATGTATATGACACTTAAAGGAGCCAAGAAACAAGGTGCAGAGCAAGAGGCGGCTGTTGAGACTAGAGGAAAGAAGGAGATGGCAATGTGGCTATCTGTAGTATGGATTCTCGTCGGACTGATTTGTTTGATAGAGGTAGTAACCTATTTGTTGAAGGTGCTACAGCTGTCGCAACAAATCTTGGTGTTTCTGAAGCGGTTATTGGTCTTACCATCGTTGCGGGAGGAACTTCTCTTCCAGAGTTGGCAACGAGTGTTGTGTCGGCTCGTAAAGGGAATAGCGGTATTGCTATCGGAAATGCACTCGGTTCCAATGTATTCAATATCCTTGCAATCCTTGGTGTTACAGGTATGATAACGCCAATGACACTGAAGGGTATAAGTTCATTCGACCTATCAATGCTGGTTATCTCCATTATACTTGTTTGGCTTTTTCTCTTTTACAAAGTATAAAATTGAACGTTGGGAAGGAGCTGTGTTAACGGCTGTATTCGTAGGTTATATATACATCTTACTATAATCTCTTCTAGGTCTTTAGTAAAGTAGGAAACTCTGTATAAGTACAAAGAACCTTTGAGTATAAGTTTACTTCTCTTTTAAATGTAAAAACAGAGCCATATCTGAACTCTTCATTAGCTTCAGATATGGCTCTGTTAAAATGTATAGTTCTTGTAAACTCTCAGAGTGTCCGTGTTGGACTTTATCACTCCTCGAAAGAGTAGAAAGGTAAAATCTATAAGAACCTTTTACTTTCTTGTTCCTTTTACGTCTTTACCTTTTTTACTTTTAATTCCGCCCTTTTATTTTTATTTCAGTTTCTCAGCTAATACTTCCTGCAATTTGTTCTCTCGAGATCCATTGCAACAATCTTTCCCTGTGGGTCGATAAGGATGTTAGAAGGAATGCTACGGATGCCATATAGTGCTGATGCAGCTGATTCCCAACCCTTGAGGTCAGACATCTGATACCATGTCATGCCCAACTTTTTCAACCGCAGCTGACCATTGCAACTTCTTGTTGTCGAAGCTAACACCAATAATCTCCAAACCTTTATCCTTGAATCGCTTGTATGCCTCAACGACGTTTGGCATCTCCTTGCGACAAGGACCACACCAGCTTGCCCAGAAGTCAACCAATACATACTTACCCTTACCAACCCAATCGCTAAGTTTAACCTGCTTGCCATTGAGGTCTTCCATTGGAGGTCTTTATACATTGAGCCTGGTTGACGGAGTTTGTATGAATCGAACAACTGCTTTTGGCTTTGCCATCTCTGGTTCATTGTAATAACCAGTCGTTGGGTCACATAGTTCCTTTAACTCATCGAACTCAAGGTCATACATGATTTTTTCGCAACGTATTTTTGCTGGGAACTTTGTGTCTTTAAACTTCCTTGCTATCTCTAATGCAGTATTCTTCTGTATGTTATAAAGCGAGTCAGCTTTTCTCCACAATTTCGTTCAGCTTAGCTTTTTCTGCATCGGTGATTGTCGTAGGATCTTTTTCCCAAAGCTTGATAATCAGCTTCAAGTTTTTATACTGTGCCTCTATCTGAGACATTTTCTCTTCGTATGGCTTGATGTCTTGTGCATTTGCTGTGAAAACAGTTGTTGCCAATGCTGCCATTAAAATAATTTTCTTCATATTAATCATTCTTTTGATAAGACTGCAAAAGTAATGATTTTCTGCTTATCACAAGGGCAAATTATGATTTTTTATGCGTTTACGACCTTTTTATTTGTAATATGGAATATTGGAAGTCTTAATAGAACAAATCTATAGTAAACTTTTGGTTCTTCCGTTAAATGGATAGATATCTCTGATTAGTTATATATAAAAAGCTGGTATTATGTATCTTTGTAGTGACCAAACTTCAAAAACATGAATACCAGCATAATGCAAAACGCCTTAGGAGTCTCCCAACAAGATTGTCAGAATCTGCGCTACGAAGGTAATAACTTAGTTTTAGAAATCCAAACTCCAAAGGAAAAACTTTGTTGTCCTGTATGTGGGAGTCTAATATTAATCGTAACGGCAGTCATATTCGTCGCTTTGTAAGTGTTCCTATAGGGTCTGAGCAAGACTTATATAGACATGCGTGTACAGCGTATTCAATGTCACGACTGTGGTAGTATCAAACAAGAAAAATGTCGACTTTGCGAAAGGGAAACGCCGGCACACAATAGCCTTTGCGAATATGAGTGCTTGACTTGTCTGGCTTTGCTACAATCCAGGACATATCATGGTTTCTTCAGGTATCTTGGGATGTAGTGCGTAATATACAGATGGAGTTTCTGCAGTCGAATTACTCCAACCCAGACCTTTCTACTTTAAGGCGTATTTCCATTGATGAGTTTGCCACTCATAAGGGGCATGTATATAAGACCATAGTTGTAGATTTGGATAATGGTCATATTGTTTTATGTCGGTGATGGCAATGGAAGAATGCCCTTGATGGTTTCTGGGACCGTCTCGGCAAGGACAAAGAACATATACAAGCAGTATGTACAGACCTTTCTGCAGCATATACAAAGATCTGTAAGTGAGCATCTTCCCCAATGCAGCACTTGTAGAACCACTTTCATGTAACCAAGCTTTATGAACGAAAAGCTGGACTTGCTAAGAAGACAGTTATGGCATGTGGAAAAGGACGTCAACAAGCGTAAAGTAATCAAAGGAACACGTTGGTTGTTGCTTAGAAATGGAAATGATATTTTTGATCATGCACACGAAATAGACTGGAGAACGCCCTAAGCCTAAAACTGTCCGCTAATGATTGCCTATTATCTCAAAAGAAGATCTTAAGGAAATATGGAATCAGTGTAGTAAGCAAAAGGCTAAAGCTGTGTTGGATGAATGGGTAAAAGCAAGCTATAGAATCCAAAAATACAGCCATTAATGAAAAATGGCGTCAACTATTAGAGCATACAAGACATATATATTAGCATGGTATGACCATTATATAACAAACGGAACTATAGAAGGAATTAACAACAAAATAAAGGTTTTGAAAAGACAGATATATGGGTTCAGAAATGAAGAATACTTCAAATTAAGACTATATGCACAGCATGATAGACGTCTCACATTTAACGGAAGAACCAAATAAAGGCTACAAAATCTACACTTATCTTACATGGGTTATTCACAACAAAAAGCTTATATTTAAGGGTTTACAATACTTTTTTATCAACAAGGAAGCCTGAAAAGTATAATACCATCACTCTAAATTCCGGAAGACCCATATATTTAACTCCTCAGTGTGAGAAAGTTGTTTTGAATGTGAATGGTGACATTCTTGACGATCACTTTGGAAATGGAAGCAGTGTACCTGTAGAACCAGTTAATCCTAAACCTGGTGATAAGGGTGATACAAATGGTGTAGATGGTTTTCGAGCTAAAGAGTCTGAATGGGAGCGAAATCGCATTCACTCCATGGTCAGATTAAACCAATTAAAATCAGCAATTTAGTTTTCAAATACAAATAAACTGATATTGCATATAATTAAAGTGTGTTAGAATACTGATTCTATTGACAGATGAAATGTTTGTCCTTATAGTTCAGTATTTTTAACACACTTTTCTTTTCTACAGAAGTTAAGGCTATTTGGATAAAAATGTGTACCTTTGCAGCCACTTAATTGAATAGGGTACTTGATCAACCCCTTTAACAAAAACAAGACAATGACAAAAAGTAAACAACAAGTGAGTGTGCTGTTTATGCTTTTCAGCATCCTCTGCGTTTGCTAATTGCAGCAAAACATTCTTGAGACAAAGCAAATTTCAGTGTTAGGTATTTCATTGACAGGTGGATTGATTGTATTTCAATCTCTTACATTATCAACGATTGTGTATGTGAGGTTTGGGGCTTTCCAAAAAGCACGTCTGTTGATATGGACAGGCTTTTGCGATGAACTTCTTCTTCGTGGCAATGGGTGCGTTGTGCGACTGGATTCCTGGTGCACCTTATTGGACGAATGAAGCAGGTTTTCATGCTATCTTTGGTTTGGCTCCACGTGTGGCAGCAGCCTCTTTTGTAGCCTCTCATCGTGGGTTCATTTGCTAATGCTTATGTGATGAGTAAGATGAAGATTCGCAATAAGGGACGTAACTTCTCATTACGAGCAATTCTTAGTACTATTGTGGGTGAGAGTTTCGACTCAGTTATCTTCTTCCCATTGGCATTGGGCGGTGTTAGTACCAACTGACGAACTTCCAAAGTTGATGCTATGGCAGGTGTTGTTGAAGACGGTTTATGAGGTTATCGCTCTTCCAATCACCATTCGTATAGTAAAAGCTTTGAAGGAACATGAAGGAGAGGATACTTATGATAATGATGTGAACTATAGTATTTGGAAGATATTTGCATTAAGTTAAATAAAAACGACAAGTTAAGCCAATAACGTTTATTGCACATTAGGGTACTAAACTTATTGGCTTAATTCTTTAAAAAGAAGAATATGGAAAGAGAAAAAGAAGGCTTAAAGTCATTAGGTTCAAAGACTCAATACAGAATGGATTATGCACCAGAGGTGTTGGAATCATTTGTTAACAAGCACCCTGATAATGACTATTGGGTACGCTTCAACTGTCCTGAGTTTACCAGTTTATGTCCTATTACAGGTCAACCAGACTTTGCAGAATTCGTATTTCATACATCCCAGACGTACGAATGGTTGAGAGGTAAAGAGTTTGAAGTTATATCTTTTTAGTTTCCGTAACCACGGTGACTTCCATGAGGATTGTGTAAATACGATTATGAAGGACCTTATCGAGTTGATGGATCCTAAGTACATTGAGGTGACTGGAATCTTTTACTCCACGTGGTGGTATTAGCATCTATCCATACGCTAACTATACCGTAAGGGTACAAAGTATGAACAGTTAGCCGAAAAACGATTTATCACGCACGAATAAAGAAGTATGTTCCTTTGTTCGTAACAAAATGCTGATTGTTATGACAACTAAGCGGATATAAGTCCGTCAAGAATCTACTAAAATTTGAGAGGACAAAACTTAAAACAAACTTTTAAAGAGTATTATATTAGTTTTTAAATCAAAACTTTCACATAGCAAAGCTCTCGGCGAATACGATGAGTTAGGCATATCTACAAAGAATATTTTAAAAACAAGAGCAGATTTTAGAGGAGTTTGCAAAAGGTATCAATGTAGAAAAACGGGTATTTACACATAGCGAGATTGATATGTATGTGAAGCTAAGTCAACTAAAAACAAAGATAAAGACAGGGTTTTATTAGGGAAATATAGAAAATAGTCCTACATCTTATGAAAAAGAGCTGAATTAGAAAATTATACATTCTTTTCAGTTAGATGATTGGAATGAAGTATATAAAGATAGCCAAAAAGTGACGATGAGATGTGGAAAAATAAACAAAGAGTTTATTAGAAAGCAAAGAGAATTAAATAAAGAGTTTTTCTTTCTCATAATCCATTTGACTCCAAATACAAAAAGAGGATTTTATGAAAAGGAAGTAAATTATTTAATAACGCCAATAAAACCAAGGAGGTTTGGGTGGTCGTATAACCCAAATAAATCAAAAATTTATGGAAAGTAGTATGGTAAAAACAATAATATATCAGAGATAATTACTCAAGAAATAGAAAAAGATGAAAGCTGAAGGAGCATAGATTCTAAGTCCAAGATTTATGATAATTTTAATGTATATGCAAAGACTATAGGATTAGATGTTTTCATTCTCAGTCTTTAAAAGCTCTCAAATATCTCGTGTTGTTAAAAATGGTATAGATGTTCCGACTATGTTTATTTATCTAAAAGAGTACTAAGAATTTGCTGGATAATAAAATGAATATGGAACAGAATAATTGGGATGGTACATATATATATACCAATAATCTGATTGAGCAGTGGAATCGTTTGTTAGACAAATATAATTACCCAGTGGCTTACAAAAAGTAGTAACGTGTTATTGCTCTTTTTATTCTTTTGAAGAATTTATAAGAATAGAGATAGTACTTTTATGTGAGGATGAGATTCGTAGAATGGTAGAAAAAGAAGATATTCCCATTAAACCAGAATTCATTTTTAGTACTAGCTGGTACATGTATAATATGGTATTTAGGTCGAAATCTGATTATGATTTATTTATGGAAAATTCAGAATTGAGAAATTGATAGATGAGATTATAAAATACATGATGTATGGGGATACTACACTTATAAAAGAATAAGGTTATATTATTGGCATCTGAAATGAAAGATATCAATTTAGTACGGATTAGTACAGGAAGATTAATCTAAAAATAAGATGGAAAATAGGTTCTAAGGATACGTTAGAAACGATTATCTTTTGCAGATAAAAAATGGAAAGAATATCATATCTCAATAATTTCAAGAGGGGCTATGCTTATAAATTATAGTAACAATGTTGTTAATCTCTCTAAAAATTACAGGAGAGTTAATTTTTAATCCACCGACTTTCTATGCTGATTTAAAATCATTAGAAAGGGAACTCCTGCAGGAAGGGAAGACATACGGAATAAAATTATACACTATATAGAGAATGATAGTGTAGTAAGAATAGATACAAAAATTATTTTTGATTAAATATTCAGAACTGGCAAAATTCTCTGCACATAGAAGGTCTTAAAAATTTGACATAGAATCAATTGTTTATCTAAAAATAATGTATGGCATGATAAAAATTTTTAAATAAAGATAGATGAAAAATTTATGGAAAGTAATATGGTGAAAAGATAGTCCTGAAGTTGCAATGGTTTTTATAGATGAGGTTATTCAAGACAATGTTACCTCAGTTTGATATTCCTGCAATATGGGATTATATTGTTATGGACAAACATATGAATATAACAAGATAAAGATCTCACTTGGTTGTGAACGTGGTTTTTAAAATTGTGATTGACAATTCAGAATAAAAATGTTATATTGGACTTACCTGAAGAGTACTCCAACCCAACAAAGATAATTTTTCGATTTATTTTTCGATTTATTAAGAAAATGTGTTATGTGTTACGAAAATAGTCAAAAATAAACAGAGAAAATAGATTACAAAAATGACAGCAAATGTGATTTTGCTTAGTTTCAGTGTTTGAGGCGATAATAAATTAGATAGAAAAGGTTGGACTAACCATTGGTGGTTCAACCTTTTCTGCTTTCTGTACTATATGATAGGAGTTGTATCTCCTAACGGCAAGACGCCCTTCTCACATCGAGAAGGGCGTCTTGTTAGGGGGGAAGAGAATATAGCTATGATAACAATTAGGGGCATAGCTCCTTATTCATGATAGCTATTTAGCTTTGAAAGATAGAATTTCTTAAAGTCGCTCCATCGATAGTAATATGGTGTAGGGGTCTTTGGAAGGGTAGCGTCGCTTCCTCCTCGTTGAGTGAAGACCTTCACGAGAGCATCAGCTTTGGATTCTTCGGATTTTTATAGAAAACAAACTGGATGTTAGCAGCCATAGGGACAATGCGTGTAGAACTCCAATCCTTCAGGGTAAGACTGTCTATATCTGAAACCTTGATGTCATTGTTATTAAAGATTCAGTAGGCACGTCAATGGCATAACCATCGTGTCATGACCGAAACGAAGGTTGCACCTGGATGAGGGAGCGCCAGACAAGAATCAGTGCATCAGTGATAATCTTGCGCAAGAGATTACGCTGTAGAGAAAGATTGATTACCTCGCTTTGTGGTGCACTCGCATAACGTAGTACCGCAAGCATTGCTCCTCTGCCATAGTTGGTACAACTCATCAGCTGTAAAGAGGTTGTATAGCGAGGCGAATGGCGTATCTCTGCAGTTCTGAACAATGCTTGCCAAACTGAAAAGGTCGAAAGTAAAGCTGTCCTGCATCCACCTTCTTTGTCACGTATTCATGTCCTAGTAGAAGACGAGCCATCAATGGTTTGGTATCAATATTGCGTTTGCCCCACCCGTCAATCGTATTCTTTACAGCACTGCTATCCCTTTGACGAGAGTTTCTTGTCTGGTTGCTTCATAAAATACATGTCATGTGCCTCACATCATGCCTAATTCTTAAACGAGGATTATGCCGAATCAGTTCCTGCAGTTCGTTCTCCATGGATAGAATACAGCGGATAACATCCGTCGACAGCATCCACCCATACCGAATCACGGAACACAGATGGAAAACGACGATACATTCTTCGTGCAATCTGCTGATGCTGCTGTGCTCTAATGGTGTCAGCTCTCCCCATCGTTTATAAGATTCTGTATCATGAGGCGTAATTTCTTCAAGACGTCCTTTCCTTCATTGGTCAACACACCAGCCGAATCAGCTTGCCATGTAGGGTTTCTATAGGACGGAGATACTGTTGCCTCATGAATGAGATAGCGTGACCCATGTCGCCTCATAATGCGATAGATATACAGGAAGATAGCCTGAAGGAGCAGGCGTTAGCCTACCCGAAGGAGCTGGGTAAAGGCAAGGTAATTGTTGGCAGAAAGCTCAGGATGCTCACTGATCTGCTTTCTGAATGATTGTGCTGTGACGTGTAACGATGCGGAGAAGGTTAACGCACAAAGCAAGATAAGTTGTTTTTCATATCGTTTGTGATTTGATCCTAGCTCACTATGCAAAGGTAATCATTTTCTATAAACATACATATTAAGTGATGTTAATCCCCGGAAATCAACTGACATACAAGGTTCTTGATAAACAATAGACTATCTTTGTAATATCAAATAAATGTATAAGAAGATTTCTAAGTTTAAGACTAGGTGTTCTATCGCTTCAATCATTGTCTTTGTACTTTTTCTTTCTGGTGCTTTACAAGTTCATGCGAAGTGTTTTATCAGTGACCCTACTCCCTAACAGTTATCGTCTTACGGATAAGGAGATAACAGAGCGTATCCGCTATGGTGTTCTCAGTATTTGTAAGAAGAGTAAGGTTCCTATCATTGTGTCAGAAAGCTATCCGCAGGCTGATATCTATAGGCCTTTTGCTTTGTTTACAGATATTATATTGCAAGTGAGTTAGCCCTCTGCACCATTGGTGTTTACGCTCTGCACTAATGGTGTTGGGCATTAGCTCGATGAGTACAGAGGGTAAGAATGGTTGATAAATCTTGATTATTGTAAGTTATAAAAAGCTACAAACCGATAGCCTAAAAATACTTAAAACATACCTGCAAACTTAAAAGTATCAAAGAATAATACTATATTTGTATCGTCCGTCGTTGATTGACTTTGAATGAATCTGACCATCATAAGATTACAAACTAACATAAACAACAATGCTACGAAAAATCATTTTTACCCTTACGATGTGCTTTTTATGGTGTTAAGTGCATGGTGTTCTGGAGGAAACAAGAAGGTACGTGTAGGCGTATTTGAAGGTAATGGCGGTGCACAGACGTGCATCTGGGAGTACGTACGGCTGTGCAGTTAGACCCTCGATATGACAGTTCGTACGATCACCACAAGCGATATTGCTAATGGTGTCTTGAATGAACTGGATGCTATTATCATTCCTGGTGGAGGAGGGACAACGCAATATATGAATCTTGGTGAAGAGAACGTAAAAGCGTATCAATAACTTTATTCGCTCAGGAAAGGGAGCCGTTGGTATCTGCGCTGGTGCTTACCTTTTCTGCAGATACGCCCTAAATATGCTTGTATGCGCATCAATGGTGCTAAAGGCAATCGATATTGAACACGATAATCGTGGGCATGGTATATCCGCCTTTTCACTCACTAATGAGGGCAAGAAACTCTTCCCAGAACTTTGCAGATAGGGAAAATCTATATGTTATGGTATTATGAAGGTCCGGTGCTCGTAAAGAGTGATAGTGTTCCTCTTCCTTATACAACGATGGCAATTATGGAGACGGACGTACATGAGGAAGGCAACGCTCCGACAAATATGACTAATAATCGTCCGTTTTTTATCGCCAATGAACTCGGTAAAGGACGTGTCTTTTAGCAGCATTGCACATCCAGAAGCAACACTGATGATATGGATGATACCACGTATGGTACGTTGGACTCTCCACATGCCTATCGTTGCTTACTCGTCAAGAGTTGTCAATCCTAACCTATATAATAAGGAGATACTTATGACAAAAGCCGACTTAAAGAAGGAGCGTGGCTATTATAGTACCTTCCTTTATGGTACTGCTGACGAGAAGGTTGCAGCACTTGACTGGCTGCAAGCATGTCGTTCGTGGGATGCGAAACGATGGGTACAAGGACTGCTCTTTGATGATAATGCAAAAGTTAGAGTGCGTGCAGCCCGCTTCATATCGAAACCGACCATCTGCCTTTCCTTAGGACCTTGAAGTAGCCTGTGAGGCAGAGCGTGACTCACAAGTGAAAAAGCAGCTTCAGAAGTATCTTGATAGTTTGAAATCACTCCTTCCAATGTGTAAGTAATATTCTTATTAGTTTTTCGAACGATAGCAATTAGAAAGAGGCAGTATCAAAAATGCTTTTGATACTGCCTCTTTCTCAATTCTTTCATACCCTATTGAGAATATACATGATGGACCTGGTGGTAAATAGAACTTACCTATATCAGTCCTTGATATTCAGAAATTTAGCCGAACCTCAATTTTTACTGTAGCCAATCTGTAGCCATTTCAGATATTTTTGAGAGAACGCACAGAAGTTGCATAGACTTCTTGTTTTTCGGGTTCAAAGTTACAAAAAGATGATACATCTTCCAAATGTTTGAGTAAAAATGTTTTTAGAAAGCTTGTGGCTGATTTTTCAGTGCGCGGTGCAAGACCTATCTATATATAGGCTTGCACCGTGCACTGAAGAGCCTGCTGCCACATGTGATATACAGCTGATAATCAATATGTAAAATGGTATTATATTACCAGACAATGGTATTTTGATATTCTGTTAAAAGCTCATTTCATTAGGAACTTTGCAGCCATAATCATTATAGTCCAATGTATTATGGCAAACAAAAACAGCAACTCAGAACTAAAGGGCACTTGTACATCGGTTGTCCTACGCTTGAAACTTTAGCTCTTTTCATGCGTCAATGCAAAAGATGCTGCTCATGCAAGTAGTATCGAGTATTCAAATTTTTCTAAAGGCTTTGCAAGATGGGTAAAGACATCAGGCTCAGCACATATCGGAAATGTGCGGCAGGTTTGGGAAAAAGAGTTCTAATTTTCCATCTACCTTTGGGGAAACCATAGAGTCTATGACCAAGCCAAAAAGCCCATGTGGAGAATCTTTATGAAACTATTGAACAGGATGAACTTATCAAGGTTTTGATGAAGGTTATGCCAAGTGAGGGAATGAAGATAGTGAACTTTATGGAGGAATTCAAGGGGAATCTAACAAGGCACGATAAAGAGAACCTGATGAAACCCTTCCCTGTCAGCTATTGTGAACTTTGCCAAAACTTACTTAATGAAGATGGAAAACCATGAAACACGCTCTCTAATGAATGAGCTTTCAAACTCTTCGCGAAAGAGTTCAGGCAGATAGCCTGCTTTTATCAGAGCTAAAAAGCGTGACTACTCTGTATTAGAAGAGAAGATAGAGTTAAGTACGGCAGATGTCTTGCATCTGCTTGGTATATCGAAAGCTTCACTTGCCAGATGGCGGGAAAGCTAACTCTATTCCTTATCGGTATGTATCAACTAATCATGTAGTCTATCCATTCAAGGGACTCTCACCTTTCGGTAAGAGACAGGCAGGGCTACATTCAAAGGCTTTCGCCGCTTGGAGGCATTACAACGTCTGAACGCTTACAAGGATGGTGTCCTTAAAGGCTACATGGGAGGGATTCTCAAACCTTATTTGAAGAGCTATGAATATCAAAAGAAGAAATACTAGCCGGACTAACAAGGGACTGGAAGTCATTCTGTTTCATACATGCCCATCAACTTTGTACCCAAGCGTAACTTCCGCAATCCATTGTATGACGACAGGCGTGCATCCTGCAATATCTATCTCGATAATAAGTCGGGCTGCTACCGTATGAAGGACTTTGGCAATGAAGCCTACTCTGGTGATTGCTTTTGGTTTGCTGCTGCAATGCTCGGACTGGACGTAAGAAAAGACTTTGTTAAGGTGCTCGAAAACTATTAACAGGGACTTGCAGCTCAATATTTGCATTGAAAGGAAAGAATACGGTAATCCCCACAGTGATAATGAAACCTCGCAAACCAGCCTTAGTACAAGCACCTAACCAGTCCAAAAGGTGGAAGGTAAAAATGGTACAACTTTTTCGAGTCAGTCCTTCGGTGTTGAGGAGCTAAACCATTGGCGACAATACGGCATTGATGCCAAGACGCTACAGCGTTTCCGTGTCAAGTCGCTTGTTCGCTATGAGGCTGTCTCCAATCAGGGTAAGCCTTTCACGCTTGTTTCCACACACGGCGAGCCAATATTCGCATACTGCATGGAGAAATTCGTGAAGGTCTATCGTCCAAAGAGTAAGCTACGTTTCCTTTTATGGCGGCGAGAAGGTGGACGATTATGTCTTCGGCTTCGAACAGCTGCCCAGCAAGGGGGATATGGTTTTCATCACGGGTGGGGAGAAGGATGTGCTTTCCCTTTCGGCTCATGGTTTCAACGCTATTTGCTTCAATAGCGAAACGGCACAAATACCAGAGAATATCATTGAGGGGCTGCAGCTCCGCTTTAGACACATTATTATATTGTACGACTCCGATGAGACTGGCATAAGGAAGCCAAACGGCAAACGGATGAGCTTGCCCAATATAAGGTCGTGAGTCTGACCTTGCCATTGCAGGGGATATCAAACAAAGAGAAAGACATTTCAGATTTCTTTGCCTTGGGCAATGGAGCAAATGGCTTGAAAGAGCTTCTTTCTGATATGTTCACCAATATGTATGCACAGACAATGATGATATTGCAATCTTGTGAAATCGACTACGATAATCCTCCCGATGCCTCAAAGTCGGTGGTGGCTGTCAATGACGTTCCGCTTGGCACGCAGGACAATCTGTTTTTGCATCACAGGCGGAGAAGGAACAGGCAAAAGCAACTACATTGCCGCCATCCTTGCCGGCACTCTTGGTTCAGAAAGATTACAGGCAGAGCGAACCTTGGGATTGGAAGTAACAGCCAATCCCAAAGGATTGGCTGTACTTCACTACGATACAGAGCAATCGGAGGCACAACTCTATAAGAACTTGGAGAAGACACTTCGCAGGGCTGGTGTCGAGTCCGTGCCAGAGTTTTATCATTCCCTCTATCTGGCATCGCTATCACGCAAGGACAGACTGAAGATAATTCGTGAAAGTATGGACTTGTTTCATCACAAGCATGGAGGAATACACCTTGTGGTCATTGACGGTATAGCAGACTTGATACGCTCCGCCAACGACGAAACGGAGAGTATAGCCATTGTGGATGAACTCTACCGCTTGGCAGGCATTTACAATACTTGTATCATTTGTGTACTCCATTTTGTACCTAATGGTATCAAACTAAGGGGACACATCGGGTCGGAACTGCAACGCAAGGCTGCGGGCATTCTCTCCATCGAGAAAGATGACAATCCCGAATACTCGGTCGTCAAGGCTTTGAAAGTGCGTGATGGAAGCCCGCTGGATGTGCCGATAATGCTCTTTGGATGGGACAAAGGAAGCTGATATGCACGTTTATCGTGGAGAAAAGTCGAAAGAGGATAAGGAAAAACGCAAGACCGATGAACTGTTGGCTGTCGTAAAGTCTGCATTCCGTGCCAAACTAAAGCTATCATATCAAGAGTTGTGCGATGTGTTGATGCGTGAAATGGAAATCAAGAATCGAACGGCAAAGAAGTACATTGCCTATATGAAAGAGCAGCGTATTTTGTCGCAAGACACAAGTGGTAACTATCAAAAGGAGAATTATGTCATACATAGACCAAAGAACCGAAGATACATGGCAGAAACGCTTGTTTGACAAGCTGATGACTGTTGAGAGTAAACTTGACCATCTGCTGGTTTTGCAAGAGCAATCTGTCGATACGACCATTCACCCTCCATTGAAACCCGAATACTTGGACATCATCGACGTTTCCAAGATACTCAAAGTGGAGCAGAAGACCATCTATAACTGGGTTTGGGCAGGAAAAATCCTTATCTTAAAGCCAATGGGAGATTACTATTTCTACGTAAGGAGATTGATGAGGTGCTTATAAAGCGAGGAATTTTTAGAAACCTCATTCTATTTTTCAATGGAAAGGCTATTTCTTTTAGCAAATATATACCCGTTGGCGGAATTAATTTAGTGCATATTTAATTCTGCCAATGGGCCTGTTGTTAATGAAGTTTACGTATTGCAGAATGGTGAGTGCACTAATTTTTCCAATGATTCTGGCAAACAAACCATTCGTTATTTTCGTATAGTTCCTGATGACCAAGAATTGAGTCTTGTTTTTAGGATTATCCGTAAAAATCAGATGAAAAAGTTGTCTATATGGAATTAAAACGCTATTTTTGCAGAAAAACAGCAGAACTATGATATTAAACTTGGAATTTAAGAATTACCGTTCATTCAAAGGGAGTTGCTCTTTTACAACTGAACCTACGTCTTCAAAAGCAAAGGCAAATAATCTCTGTGAGATTGAAACCAAAGCGGAAGGCAGTAAAAAGCATTGAAGATATCCTTAATATTTGGTGCGAATGCTTCAGGTAAGACTAATCTCATAAAAATTCTTGTATGGGTTCAGACGTTGGGTTCTAAATATGGATAATCGTGTGGGTGAAGACATTGTTTTATATCAGCCTTTCAGATTTGATAGTGAAACAGCCAATGCACCTATCGAATTTTCATTAGAGTTCATTGCACAAAAATTAGATACAAGTACGAAGTTAGCTTTACCAAAACGCAAATTGAATCAGAGTCGCTGATTTCGTATCCGAATGGAAAGCAGACGCAATTATATGAACGCGTTCTACTTCCTGATGATAAAGAGTCCGACACCATTAAATTGGGAGCCAGCCTCGCTGCTTACAAACCGTTCAACGTATTCAAAAACCAGTTGTTACTATCAAAGTTCTTGAAGGATACGCCTTGTGAACCAATCACCAATGCGGCAAAATATTTAGCGGATATGGTTATTTTCAACGGCTTCCACGAAGACACCATACTCGGAGAAGACAAGGAAATGCTCCGTTGGCTTTATTCTCATCCTGGCAACAAAAATGTTGGTGGAAATTTTTGGCTTTTGCCGATACCGGTGTTGCTGATTTTCAATTGGAAAAACGGAGCGGAAATGTAGAAGTAACAAGCTTGCACGGATTATATAAAGACGGTGAAGGTATCGGAAAAACCGATTTGCCATTCCGTGAAGAATCCTTTGGTACAAGGGCTTTGTTTATTATCGGTTGCCATATCTTGCAGGCATTGCAGAGCGGAAGTCCATTCTTTATAGATGAAATGGATTCTGGACTTCACTCGTATGTGACACAATTGATAGTTGACATATTCAGAAATGAAAGAATAAACATGCTCAACTAATCTTTACCACGCACGATGTAAATCTGCTGGATCAGAATACAATCCGCAAAGACCAGGTTTGGTTTACCGAAAAAGACGAATATGGTATCTCTGAAATATTTACGTTGTCTGATTTTGATGACGTGAGAGAAGATACACTGTTTGCCAAATGGTATTTGAATAATAAATTTGGAGGTGTGCCTTCATTGCAATCATTGGAAAAACTCTTTGTAGAGAATGGCAAGAAATAATGAAAATACACGTCATAGCAACTATGTCATAAGGATAGTGTGGAGGGTGATAAAACCGAACCGCTGTTCTTTACAAGCCCTATGTGACCATTATTCCAAAAGACAATGAGGGTATGGATGTTCATACCATCCCACAACCCAATATACCGCAAGAGGAAGAGCCCGATAATTCACCCAGAGGAAACTATAAAGGAAAGAAACGTAAAACCAAGAACAACGCTAATGAACAGCCGGAGGAGTTAATAATAACAGGTGCTCCACCGCTGAAGTGGGTTCAATAGCACGTCAGATTTTTTATCCGAAGGAGTAGATGAGTCGTGGACGGTATATGATAAGGACAATCATCCTAAACATAAAGAGGCTCTGGCTGAAGCCAACAAGATCATCAATGGGAAGATGGTAAATGATCGCTCTCCAGTCGTAGTTTTGAATATTATCTGCTTCTGCATTTTTGAATATATCTACTATTGTTTCAATGAAACAGAGTGCGGAGAAAAGATTCGTGCAAAAACACATATTTGAATGTGGCACAGGCAAAAATCCAGAGAAGGACTGTAGAGGAAAGTTGTGTATCAACGGTTATGCAAGGCAACAGGGATATTGGCTCGAAAACCAAAAACCTCGGAATCAACATTTCCCTTGTTAAGGACAAACTGATAAAAGGAATGGTGAATGCTTGTAGATTAAGAGCTGAAAGTGATTCCAAAACCGATGAACCAATCTACAAAAGGAATCCATATACCAATGTAGATCTTCTTGTAGGCAGATTGATAGGCAAAGAAACCATCAGCTATTCCCATGCGTTTGAATATAAAGAACATGGAGCCAATTGGTCAATTCAGTTAGGGTGAAGATGGACTGACCATAACCAAATCAACAATGACAAGCATGAAATCTTTGGGAAGGAAAGTTTATCATATATGATTGGGAAGAAAAGACAGAACAGCAATTTAACAACGATACATTATTGTTGCATCCCCAAGAAACAATATTATTGCCTTGCAAGCTTTTCGCCTACTCAGTGCATATCAATAAAAGTAGCGCCTGAAAAAGGAATCTTGCTGTTACCTAAATTTACCATATAGCGATTTAATATTCGGTTTTTGCGAAAAATCTTCAAGATTTAAATTTTTAATCTCTCAAATACGGATTTTTAGCTTTTCGGTTTTGGGGTTACTAAAAATCAACGATATATGCAACTTTTTATTCATGTTTATCAACTTAAATTAATTCCGCCAACGGGTAATATATATTTTTCGTAGATTTTTGAGCTGACTATGGATTTTAATATGTATCTTTGCTGTCGTGAATAATGTATTGTTTCGCGACAAAAATTATATGTAAATATGAGTGATAGTATTGAAAATAAAAATACTTGCAAAGGTAAAAAGTGCGGACGTAGTTCTGTATTCTTTATTGGTGATTTTATTTCGTGTGTAGTCGAAATTCAGTCAATAAAGCATTGAGGCTCTCACGGCAGAAGGGACTGTTGATTAGAGTCGCACGTGGTATTTACTGCTATCCTAAAATAGAAAAGGTGTATGGACTTGGTGCAGTCCCTCCATCGCTTGAAGACATCGCTAGGCAATGGCAAAAGAGACGGGGCAAGAATTGTCCCAACAGGGCTTTTTGCCCAATCACCAACTGGGACTTACTCAACAGGTGCCGATGAATGTTGTTTATTTAACTGACGGAGTGTCTCGCACAATAGATCTTGGCGAGGGGAAAAAAACATAAAATTCAAGCGTGCTCACCCAGATACTTTGCCATTCGCAGCCAGTTGGCTCTTCTTCCGACAATGGCACTTAAAGATTGGAAAGTGGAAAATTTGACGGAGGAACAGATCGCCCTCATTAAAAGCACAGTTAAATGCAAATCCCCGCTTTCAGGCGACAGATCTAAAACTAATGACCCTCAAAGGTAAGGGAATTTATAATTAGCTTGTATGAATAAGTTTTTGAAATTATCAGATTCACAGCGAAAAACCGTCTATGAATCAATTGCGCATAAGGTGGGACTGCCAGCCCAAGTCGTTGAGAAAGATTTCTGGGTAACCGCAATCCCTACAGGTGGTCTTTTGCACTGCCTGTTGCTGGGCATATAGTTTTTCAAGGGTGGTACAAGTCTGAGCAAAGGATGGAAACTCATAGAACGATTTTTCGGAGGATATAGATCTTGCTGTTGATCCCGTATTCCTTGGTGCGCAGGAAGGAGACCTTACGAAAAACAAATCAAGAAATTGCGTAAGACATCATCGCTTTTCGTTTTAGCGAAGCTGGCTCCCATGATTTGCGAAGAACTTGAACGGCGAGGATTACAGTCGTTTATTACAGTCGAAGCACAACCCAACGGCGAAGGTGATAACACATATCCCGAACCGCGTCAGATTTATCTTCATTACAAGTCAGTCTTTGATAAGGCACTCACATATCTTCGTCCTGATGTAGTATTGGAAGTCAGTGCGCGTTCATTGATTGAACCGACAGAGCCAATACAAATCAAAAGTATCCTTGGTGAGCGCCTCCCTGTTATGCCATTGAACGATAGTGTCATAAATACTGCCATTCCTGCAAAGACATTTCTTGAAAAGGTGTTCTTGCTCCATGAGTTATTCTCTGTTCCCAGGCATGGAATGGTGGCTGAACGCAAAAAGCCGACACCTTTATGACCTTTACGTCATGATGAATAAAGATTTGGCAAGGGATGCAGTTAGTAATGATGTTTTATGGGAATCCATACGCCATCATCGGGAAAATTTACACCTCTGTGCGAGGTGTGGACTATACACCTGATGTACGCAAACGTCTCCAGCTTATCCCCAGAAAAGATATTATTGACACATGGAGTTCTGACTATGATTCAATGAAAGAATCTATGATTTACGAGGGAAAAGCCAACATTTGATGAATTATTGAAGGGGATGTCAAAACTTCAGGAGATGTTTAGAGGAGAAGATTGTCATAAATAATGCTTACGATTCTGGAATAGAACAAGATTTCGGCAATAAAATTGTATTATTGCCGAAATCTAATCGTTCACACTTATAGTTCTATATTTAGTGTCTCCATTTTGGTCTGAAACTCTGTGAATGGCTATCCTCTTCTTTTATTTTTGAACAGGAGAAGGCTCATTGCTTACCTTGACAGAATGACTATTGCCGGATAAAAGCCTCTTCTTGTTTCATGCCCTCCGTTTCTTCCTTTTCCTCTTCCGATGGTGCAAGTGTAAGGGCAATCTTTCTGTCCAACTCTGCCGACTGTCCTTTGAGTGAGCGAGCTCGCCCTCTCTTCCACGTTCCATTAGCAATAGCAATGTAGATTTCCTTGTTGGCAACCACTTTCTCTTTCTCCCTTCTCATGCGATTCTATCACCTTGGGGATACGTCCCAGCGCACCTAAGAAGTTCTCACACGCAAGTTTTCGGATCTGTAGCTAACTTACCATTATTATAGGTGTAGTAGATGCCTCCTGCCCTTTAACAAAAACGATTTACGGAGCAGTCAAACAAATCCTTTGAGGTACTTTCCGTCTTCACCATGATGGAGAAGCCATAAATCTCACCGATTTTATTGTACTCGCCTTTGGTGCGTGCCTTCGTCAATCTCGTGCAGGCGGGCTGCAATAACCCTGATGTCCGTGCTGTCCTCCACACCTTTGATGACAAAGTTTGTTGATGGGATTACCCTCTGAATCACGTTCTACACGCTTTTCAAAGCACGCCAAATCTTCCTTAGCTTCTTTAATCTTATCTGAATGGAAAGACACGGGTTGTCAATCTCCGCCAACTTGCCCGTTGCGGCATCACGTTCACGGAGGAAGTTCTTGCGCTCGGATTCCAAGGTAGCAATCTTCTTGTCAAGTTTGGCTTTCTCCAAAAGGTCGGTGTTGCCCGAAAGCACTGCCACATATTCAGAGAAGTTCATACCGCTGTCCTCGTCCATCGACCCTTCATCAATGGTACGACTACCAAGCGTGTTTGTCTTCAGCTGGTTGATGAAAAGCTGCTTATTATGCAGCAGGTTGAACTTGTAGCTATCCAAGGAACGTTCCACGGCATGAGATAATCACATCAACTTTGTTATCCGCAAATTCCTTGGCGATAAGGTTTCCCTCTTTCGCACAGCTCGTCCGTTGCGTTGCTCCAAGTCTGAAGGTCGCCAAGGCGTGTCCAAAATGATGGACCGCAACGGCACGTTGCTGGGCATTCACACCAGTACCCAACATAGAGGTAGAACCGAAGATAATGCGAGATGTCACCACGGTTCATGGCATCTACCATCGCTTTCTTTGCCTTCTCGTTCTTGCACTCCTGAATGAAGTGTATCTCGTAGGACGGGATATGATAGTCTTCTACCAATTTACGCTTCACCTCCGAATAGATATTGAAGTCTCCACCGGGTTTATAAGTACCTAAATCAGAGAAAACAAACTGTGTCCCTTTCTGTGCGTCGAACTTTTGGTAATAGTCATTGAGCATCTTGGCACAGTGACTTGCCTTGTTGTCGATATGGTCTGAGTAAACATTTTCATCAATCATGCGTAAATCAAGGCTCATCTTGCGGGCGTAGTCTGTTGCTATCAGCATCTTTGCCCTTTCCTCGCTCTCACTCAGAGGTGCTCGCCCCAAAAGCGTGGCATCGCCACTCTTGGCAAACTCCATCAGCTTGCCGATAAAAACTTCCTGCTCGGGTGTCGGTGGTATGTTGTGTAGTATCTCGTTCTTCTCCGGACGGTCGATACCGATGTCCTTGGCTGTACGAAAATCGCAAATCTCCGCATAAAAGTAATGGGGGTGAATGTAATCGACTGATTACTAATAAAAAGCAGAATATATAATCTGATAAGGTGAACGACTAAGAAACGAGCGAGTTTCTTTCCCTTTCTTTATTCTGCAAAGCCTCAAAGAACTCTCTGTTTGATGTTGCAAAGATAGCGATATAATTCATATAAGCAAAGTATTTACGTTGTTTTTTCAATGAAAATCAACCTTAGACATTTCTAATTCTATAAAATCGCCATTTTAAGGTATTGCATATATCTATGAACAATGGTAATTTTGCAAAATGATAATCAAAAGAATTCTTTTAATCTTCATCATTCTACTTCTGCTGTTTCCACTGCTAATGCTACTATTTTTTGAATTTAGTTGTGGGTGATACTATATACCCTACTCGAAAACATGTTTCTTCATTACATAAAACGATAGAACTCGATGAAGTTCAAGTTATTGGACAGCGGAAATTGTTTTCCATAAGAAAAGACACCACGTTTATCAATACTGATTGCCTTCGAGTAAGGAAAGGTGCTAACTTGGAAGACTTAATCAGGAATATTCCGGGCATGGAATACGACAAGGCGAACAGGCAACTATCATTCAAAGGAAAGCCATTGAACGGCGTAAACATCAATGGCGAGACCTTTATGGGCAACGACATTATCGCAGCGTTGGAGAATATGCCAACCGATGCAGTGGAACTACTGAAACTGTATGACATGCTCAGCGCATTGGAGAAAATGACGGGAGTAGATGATGGTGCCGACAATTATGTGCTGGACATCAAGACCAAATCTACCTACAATGGCAGCCTGACAGGAACACTAACGGCTGAACACGGCAATCGCGACAGACGCAGGGATGAGGTACAGGGCAATCTATTCAATGCCGATGGCGAAAACACCTCGCTGACTTTGCGCTCTGACAATCTTAGTAATATGAACATTGGGGGAAACAATTTCCAAAACATATTGTCGGGCAATATCGTGAAGAAATTTGGTAAGAAAATTACGCTCAATGCAAGCCTCTCACTCAATGCCTTCCACAATGGAAGCGAGAATCATGACTATGATGAGCAATATCTTTCATCGGGAACAAAATATCGGGAATCAATGCTGCTTTCCTTGAGCAAGAATCACAGTAATGCCGCAAACATAAATCTGCAGTATAACATAGACAAAAAGACTTTGCTGAATATAAGTGCAAATGGAAACTTCGGACGGTCAGACAACCTGACTGACAACACAACATACCTATATGAGCGCAATACGGCTGCGGACACGCTGACCTCGGGAACGCTGCGAAATAACACAAAAAGCAATGGAAAGAATTACCATGTATCTGCCGACCTCACACGGCGGATTGGCAAGGCTGGGGCATCATTTACCGTGAAGGCGACACTTGGCGGTAACTCGAATGAAACTAATAATACCAGCCTTTCACTGACGAAATTCCACCACCTGCGCAACGCTGTGGGCGGAGATTCACTACTGTTGCGCAATCTTTGCCAACAACTGCCCACCCTGCGCAACGAAAGCAGAATATCATTGCAATATACCCATCCTTTTGGCAAACAGTTGAAATTGCAGACAGGGTACGGACTGCATCACGAAGAGGATAGAAACACAAGCAACACTTACGACTATACTATACCGAATAGACCATACATAGATAGCCTAAGTTATGAGAACACACTATCTATATGTGGGCAGGAACTCACCCTGAGAATGGATTATAAGGGTAAGCAATGGAAGATAAACAGTGGCATTGATGTAGACCACCTCGACTTTGAACTACGAAGGATGAAATTTTTTTCAGGGACAACTTCCAGCATTTCCAAAAAAACAGTTTAACCATTGACTTGGAGACAAACAAACAATTTGAGCATTAAGGTTTAAACCGAATTTTTCCGAAATTGACCTGACCTGACTTTTCCTGAAAATCGACTTTAAAGCTGTTTTTACAGATAAATCAGGTTTCTCTAACAGACAGGAAATAAATGCTAAGTATTTGGCTTTAAACTTAAAATCAAAAAATAAGTGTTTTTCTTTTTAATGTTTAACAGGGCTGATTTGACAGTTGGCGGTGGCAAGAAACTTTCAGGACCTACCTCATAGACAAGTTTCAAATCAAAAAAAGTATGATAGAAAACGGTATATGGATTGTAAAGCTTCCTCGAAAATAACTTTTGTGTAGGTTCTAATTGAAGGATAATGGAACCTCCCAGAAAATTTCCAAGACTCTCAAACATCAGGATTTTGAAAATATCGGAAGTAATGCCATAAGGAATATTTGACACCACTTTGAAAGGAAATTTCGGAACTGCAAAATTCCTAAAATCACAACCGACAACTTGAACATTTCGGGCATCAGAAAATAATTTTCGTAAATGTTCAACCAAAGCTGTGTCGTTTTCAATAGCAACAACATTGTTGGCGATTTTTAATAAATGAACAGTAAGAAACCCCTTGCCTGCCCCAATATCTAAAACCGTATCCTGATTACTTATATTTGCTTGTCTTATTGCATCTTTTATTAGCACTTTATCAATAGTAAAGTGCTGACCCGTCAAAAACGAACGGGCAATTTCTTTTTGTCATTAGTAACTTCTTACAGGTGAATACTTCTTGAGTTCAACTTATAAATGCAACTTTTTGGGTGCGGATAATAAGCAATAAAAACATTTATTTTTCAGAGAGGAAAGAGAGACAATGTCCCCCTTTCTCTCACTCTGAATGGATAAAGTTTGCTATCTTTGCTTTAATTGTCCGTCCAAGGAGTTGCAGATGAGCAAACATATAACCGAGGAACAAAGGTATGCAATTTTCTATGATGTTGCAAATACCGATGAGCAAAAAAAGCAATAGCGGAAGCTATCGGAGTAGATAAAAGCACTGTTTACAGGGAGATAAAGCGCAATTGCGACGCCCGAAGTGGTAGCTATAGCATGGAGCTTGCCCAGCGAAAAGCAGACAGGCGCAAGCAGCAAAAACATCGCAAGGAAGTGCTTACACCGGCAATGAGAAAACGGATAATAAAGCTGTTGAAGAAAGGATTCAGCCCGGAGCAGATTGTCGGCAGGAGCCGCTTGGAGGGAATTGCGATGGTATCTCACGAAACGATATATCGCTGGATTTGGGAGGATAAGCGGCGGGGTGGCAAACTGCACAAATATCTTCGCAGACAAGGTCGCAGGTATGCCAAACGTGGTTCTAAAAATGCAGGGCGAGGATTTATCCCAGGCAGGGTGGATATTGATGAGCGTCCCGAGATAGTGGAACTGAAGGAGAGATTTGGTGATTTAGAGATAGATACAATTATTGGTAAGAACCACAAAGGTGCCATTCTTACCATTAACGACAGAGCAACAAGCAGGGGTCTGGATACGCAAGTTGTCGGGAAAAAGAAGCCATCCCGGTAGCTAAGATTGCAGTATGAGCACTGCGGAAAGTGAAAAACTTAATACACACAATTACGGCTGACAATGGAAAGGAGTTTGCAAAAGCACGAGGAAATTGCGCAAAAATTGGAAATAAAATTCTATTTTTTTGCAAAACCATACCACTCATGGGAACGTGGTGCCAATGAAAACACCAACGGGCTTATCAGGCAGTATATCCCAAAGGGTAAGGACTTTAGTGAAGTAACCAACAAACAGATTAAGTGGATTGAAAATAAACTCAATAATCGACCTCGTAAAAGACTTGGATACCTCACGCCAAACGAAAAATTTAAACAAATTATTAATCAGAATTCTGTTGCATTTGCAAGTTGAATTCAGCTTATAATAAGAAAGGAGATGAAGAATTTACTTCCCAACAGGACATTTTATTCCCTAAAGTGTTTGATGTTGATGGCATGCGAGTTTTTATTTATTGGAAACTTCCACATCCTGTGGAAAAGCTCTATCCATATGTTGATTACAAAATACGGAAAATTTCAAAAGATACGTTAGTTATAGGGATTATACAGACTTTGTGTTTGTTAATGGTCATGGTAATGCCCCCAAATCGGGAATTGTCAAAATAAAAATAATAAATGTGGGGTAATACTCCAAATCAGGGAGTTATTGAAATAATTATCTGATTATCAATGTACTTTCCAAAAAGATAAAAGTATTAGGGCAGAGTGGAAAAAAATCGTTGAAACTGGTCCTATGTAATCGTTCAAAGTGACCCTTTTGTATCATCCAAAGAGGATTGGACATTCGCGGTACGATACGAGTATGGGTGTTATGATTTATCAGCATTCATTCTTCTCTACTCCCCAAAGGTTTTTGTCAGTTGTACTGCTTGCTGTTGTAGTCTGATGAGAATTTGGGAATAGGTTTCGAGTTTGCCGAGCAGTTGTTGAGCAGTGGCAACAGAATGATAAGTATTGAGGACTTTCACGACTTCGTTGTACAGAACTCCTATCTTATGAGCCAAGGCAACGATTTCTGAGAGTTTCTCCAAGTAAGGTTCTTTTGCAGGGTCTTGGGTGATGACCTTAAAAGATTCACCAAGAAGCCTTGCTCGGACAAAGTCGCTCTTTGTCTTTGCTCCCGACTTGCGATAGAGTCTGATAAGTTTCTGCTGGTCTTCGGAATTAGGTATTCTGATGTGCCATCTGTCCCATCGTGGGCAGGTGGCACATCTGCCGTCTGGCTTCTTTTGTTTTTGCTTCTTCATTGCTTTCTAATCACGACTTTGGAGTGATTTAATCCCCTCTCGGGGCAAGGGTCTTTGTGGTACAAATGGCAATTTGTGGTACAAAGACACACCTTGCTGATGTAGAAAATGGGATTATAAGCCCCTGCTGTGTTACTGCATTCATTGAATACAGTAACTCGGCGTAGGCTTGCATTCGAGGAATGCAGTAATTCAGAGTTTCCTCCATCTTTCCACATCTTCCTTGTATTGGTCGAGGTGTTCCCGCAGTACCTGTTCGACATATCCCGAAACGCTCGCTCCATGCTCACCGATTCTCCGCACCACGAAGTCTAACTTTCGTTGGGTTTCCTCTGATACATACACGGCTTTGCGGTGGCTGTTGCGAAAGGGCTGGAGATATTTCCCCTGAAACTCGGATAATTGCTTTCTGTCCTTTGTTTTTCCCATTCTTTGATGAAATTCTTCGGTAGAAGTAGCCCTTTCTGTTGGCGACAACGCTGTTTCTTGATAGGACGGTTGAGAAAAAAATCCTTGTTACTCTCCTTGTCATTTTTGTTCCTCAACTTTATCAACAGGCTCAAACCTTCTCTTTTCCTCTTCATAATCGAAGGGCTGGTCAAAAATCAGGTAACTCTTCGGGCTTGCGGAGCTTAACGCCATAATTTCCCATATCTCTAATGGCTTGTTCCAAGCGTTGTTTCCTTTTTTCATCTATTCTTGCCATAATTTCTTGGGTATCGGGTTATAGTGTTTTTCAAGCATGGCTTGTATGTCGCTCTGCTTGTAGAGTATCTTCCCTCCGATTTTGTAGAAAGGAAGCGTTCCTGAGTTTCTGTACTCTTGGAGCGTGCGTGTGCTGAGCCGTAATTGCCTGCACACTTCCTCGCTCGAAAGGTAAACCTCGCCATCTAACATCGGACGGGCTGTGGCACAATACCGCTCCAACTTCTTCAAAGTGCCTTCCATCAGTTGTGCAAACATCTGCATCTGAGGGTCTTCCCGCGTAATGATTTCATTCTCTGCCATAATTCATTCATTCTTTGATTTCAATCCTTGACTGCATTCAGCATTTCACAGATGTCGGTCTGTTTGTAATAACACTTGTGTCCAATCATGGAGAAAGGGATTTTGCCCGTATCTCGGTATGATTGTAGGGTACGCTTGCTGATGCCTAAACGCTTGCACACGGCTTCGTTGTCGAGCCATTGCTCGGTCTCAGGAGGATTACCGATGAGTTTCTCCACACGATGGATAAAGTCTGCAAATTCGGAGCGATGTTGCCCCCACGCTTTGCGGTCGATGATAATGAGTTTCATTGCCTTAATTTTGTTTTGATTACTTTATTGTTACTCAGCAAACAAACTGTTATGCAGTCCATTGCCGTACTTCTCGGGTGCAAAAGTAAACCCTCGGAAGCACCGCTGCAAGAAATGAGGATAAGCAGGGAAATAGAGAGAAAGCAATAGAAAAACAAAGGAAATCCGTCTGTGTTATTGCGGTAATGAGATGAGGTGCCGGTTCGTTCCTTTTATTATTTTGTTGTTTTATCGATAATTCGATAGTTCGACAAATCGAGATATCGAAGTGTCGATAGATAGTTTTATCGATAGATTATTTTGACGATATATAGTTTTGACAACAGATAGTCATGACAACAAATTGTACAAACAATAGATAGTCCGTATTATCGTCAGTCCTATCTGTTGTTAGTTGTTACGCCTTGCGTCCAAAGAGCCTGAGTATGCCGTATTCTTGTCGTGCCTATCTCTCTACGGCAGCCCAGCCTTGCAAGGTTGGGAGAGATGAATACGACCGCATGGATATAGAAAATGGCAATACCACCTTGAAACAGAAAAATCCTGCGGTGGAGATTCTTCTCTCCATCCGCAGGACTCGACCTTTCAGGGCAGACAGGCTGCCGTTGTACCTTTGCACGATAAGAAACGGCATCAGGAACTTTGCGTGCGCCTTTGCCTACAACGCCTTCGGGCTTGCTTCCTCCGTCTGTTTGACCGTTGGCAGATTGTTGCTCTCGATGAGCAGCACTATCGTGCCTGTGAGTTCGGTGTAAAGACGGTACGTATTGCTCGTCGAAGCCAATGTGTCCGTCAAACCGAACTTGTCGAATGTAGCGAATAGCCTTGTTCGACAACAGTATAGGTACGAGTTTCTCTGGGGAGCGGTGCAGGAAGTTCCCTTTCAAACTCGTTTTCCAACACGGATATAAGCGTATCGTACTTGGAAAAGTGCAAGCCTTGATACAATGCCTCGCTTGCCATGCTCTCCGCTTCAATGTGTGTAAAAGCCTTGTGCTACAGCATCGCAGTAAACTGTGAGAGCCATATCTGCCCGTGCAGTGATAAACTCCGTATCTTGCAACTTTTCGGGGTGATGCTCACTCATGTAACTTCTTAACTTCAATCGAAAGTAGGAAAGTTCCTGTTTGTTCTTCTGTTTCATTGTTTTTCTTGTTAAAAAGTTGGACTTCTTTTTGAATCATTCATTACGGCTGTTACATCCCAATTATGGGACTTGACTTTTTCGGTGTTCTTGACGGACACAGCCGTAAAGGCTTTACGCAGTACCCTTGTATGCTCACTACCCATCAGGGGTTGCATTTCCTTGGCAATCTTGCTCTTGGTCACCCGTGCATAAATCTCGGTCGTGGAGATAAAGCGATGCCCCAGCATCTTGCTCACCGTCTCTATCGGAAGTCCGTTCTCCAGACAGATGGTCGTGGCAAAGGTGTGCCGTGCGGTGTGCGAGGTCGCTTGAGTATGCGGTGGCAGTCCTGCCTTAATACATATCTCCTGAATAGTTCTATTGAAATTACTGTTGCTGGGAAACTCTCGAAAGAAAAGCCCCTCCCTTCGTCCGTGGCTCACAATGGCGAGTATTTTCTCGGCAACGGGCAGCAACGGGACAATACTTCTGTTCTGTGTCTTTGTTCGACAGAGCGATATGTACCTACGCCCATCCCCAGATGTATAAACATCGTCCATTCGGAGTTTCTTTAAGTCTGAGAATGCCAGCCCCGTGAAACATCCCAAGAGGAAAATAAGTCTGCAATGGTTATCTGTCGAGCGGTGCGGACGGTAAGCCAAGAGTTTTTGCAGGTCGTCCGCCGTAAGTGCATTGCGCTCGTAGGTAGGCGTTTCTATGTCTATGAGTTCAAAAGGGTCTTCACGAACGTATCGCTCCTGCAATGCCTTGCGAATGACCTGATGCAAGTGGCGTAGGCGGTTGCCGACACTGCTTTCCTTGTTTCCCCAAGTCCCGAAGCATAAAAAGGCGATAGTCCTCAAGCAAAGTCTTGTCCACCTCTGTGGGCATACAGTCTGCCCCTGTCCCTTACTTGCAGGAAATGAACAAAAACTCTTGTAGCTGTCCTTAAAAAGCCCTGACAGTTGCCTTGCTTAATGTTCTGCCCTGCAATTCCTCCTTGTATTCACAAACGGATTGATATAGCTCCGTAAGTGTTGGCATGGGGCGACTTTGCTGCATATAACGCTCCTTGAGGTATTCCGCCGTGATATAGTTTTCTTCCCTTAATGTACGTTCATAGAGTGAATGCAAGCACTCTTCTATTGAGTTCAGTTGCAGATTGATGCCGCTTGAATTACCTGTTGTCGCCTTGATGCACCCTTTTTCGGGCAAGCCACTCGTCGGGGAAGTTTGCAACTGCGTGGAAAACGATGAGGACGTTCCATTACAGGTGATACGGCAACGGATTACGCATAGTCCGTCTTCATTGGTCTTGCTTCTATCTATGTAGAATAGTATGGCAAATGTACTTTTCATTGTTCTGCGGTTTTAGTTGGTCAGTTGATAATGTGCGAGTTGTGGAAGTATTTTTCTCTATGTCCAGAAAGACACGCTCGGGAGATGTCTCCGCATACACTTGCGTGGTTTTGATTTGACTGTGTCCGAGCATTTTTGGAAACGCTCTCAATGGACACGCCCTCCGACAGTGTCATCTGAGATGCGAAGGTATGCCGTGCCATGTGATAGGTCAGCGTTTTCTGAATACCGCAAAGCCATGCTATCTTTTTGAGGTGTATGTTTACCGTGTCGCATCCGGGTATGGGCAGCAGATACCCCTTGGGCGGTTCGTGTCGGAAAGCCCTCGTGTGAATGCCCCGATAACGCTCGATAATGGCAGCGGCTTCGGGAAGTAGGGGGATGTGGCACACGTTGCCCGTCTTTATTCTCGGCTTGCGTATCCAAGTCATTCCCGCTTCGTGAAAGACGTGCTGCTCCGTCAAGTGATACACGTCGGTATAGGAAAGTCCCGTCAGGCAGGAGAAAAGGAACATGTCCCTCGACACTTTTTTCATAGCCTTGCAGTTCGTCTTCTCCCAAAGGCTGCGATACGGCTTACCTCCTCCCTCGTGATGTAACGTGGAGTACCCACTTCCCAACGAATGGAATGGTTGATGAAGGGATAGGTGTCAATGATGTGCCGTTTATGCAGGTCTTTGAGCAAGGAAGCCAGCATGGAGAGATAACCAGCCGAGGTATTGAGCTTGAAGCCCTTTTCTTTGGCGAAGTAGTCCTCCAAGTCTTTGATGAGAGGCTGTGTCCACTTTCTGTACAGGAATATCCTCCACATGGTAGCGGTACCTGACGAAGTTTGCCAGATGCTTGCGGAAGAGCAACAGGCATTTTAGTCTGCGTTCGCTGCGGTCTATCTCACACGCTCACGGAAGCGGTTGATATACTCGTCCCGTATGATAAAGCAGTCCTTGTGACTCACTGTTCAGTCCGAATACAAGCTCCCGTACTCGCTCTGCCGTGATCGGAGCATCGGATTTACCCGAAAGAGACTCATAAACCTTGTGAATGCTCACCTGAAGGCGGTCAAGTTCCTTGTTTACCGATACGGCTTCGGCACTCTTGCCCAGCAGTCGGTTCTTGCGACTGTCCCACAAACGAGGAGTACACGAGCATTTGCAACTAAATTGTACCATAGAGCTTCCTGCGCTGATGCGTCCCATGATGGGACTTTTTCCGTTTTTGTCCTGCGTACCTCTCTTGAGGTAGAAAAGCAGCTTGAATTTTTCTTTTTCCATTGTTTTTTACTTGCAAAATTACACTTCTTTGAGGAACTTTGAGCGGTGCAAAACATTGATAATGAAAGAAAACGCCGTTTTAGTTACCACTTTCAGCCGTCCTTTTCCTTTCATCGTTTTTCGAACGATTTGGTAACTGAACTCCCTCCTTTTCGCTCCCTTTTCTGCCTGTTTTCTATGATGCAACCCTAAGAAGAAACAAGCAATATCCGCTGTATTTCAGTCAGATATGACTTTTATGCCATTTTCTGCTTTCTACTCCCATACTTCCGCATAGAAAGCAGCCAGCTCAGTACCTTAATGAACGTCTAAACCGCTCTTTCTGAATGATATCGTTTGTGATGGAGAACTCATAGTCGGTGGACTTCTTTGCAAAGACTGCTGCCCAAGCATCAAAACTGTTGATACCCTGCTTTTCTAATGCTTGCGGACGGAGGTATTTGAAGAGCAAATACAATTCTGTCAGACTGTTGGAAATAGTCGTTCCCGAAAGGAAAAGTGGCTCTCAAGTCCTTGCCCGAACGTTCCTGTATCGTGCGATGGCAAAGAGCATATTGAGCGCACGCTGTGAGCCATCAGGATTGCCCAAGCCCGACACTCTATCGTGGCGGGTGTTGAACATCAGGTTCTTGAATTGGTGGCTCTCATCCACAAAAAGATGGTCAATACCCATCATCTTGAAAGTCCACGGCATCGTCCTTTGCGCTCGGCAATGCTGTCTTGAATGCCCCTGCAACTTGGCTTCCAAGGTCTGCTTTCGTTTTTCTAAACCTTTGAGCATAGCACGGGATATGTCCGCTCCCTGCATACGAAGTACTTCAGGTTTTCCTCCACAGAATCTTTTTCTTTCTGCAAAGATCGCTTCCTGTATCTCCAATGCCTGCGGTATCATGCCGAACTGCTCATGCGTGAGGATAATGCAGTCCCAATCGTTGTTCTTGATGTCATTGAAGATACGCTGGCGGTTCTGCTTGTTGAAAGTCATTCTTGCCAGGATAGAGCAATCTTGGCATTGGGGTAAGCCTTGCGAAAAGTGTCAGCAATATCAAATACATTTTGCTTTGAGTCAATAATCATTGGCTTTGTTAGCTAATCTAATCGCTTCATCTCGTAGGCTGCCGTACACATGATAAGCGTCTTACCTGCGCCCACTTCATGGTCGCAGATACCCCCGCCATTGGTTTTGAGCATCCATACGGCATCCTTCTGGCTCTTGTAAAGGTCGGAAATACCTAGTCTTTTAAGGTCAAGGTCGGGAAAAGTCTGATGCGTGCCGTCAAAGTTGGGACGTACAAAGCAGTTGAAAAGACGATTGTAACGGTCAGAGAGCTGCTCTTTGAACGTGTCAGGTGTCTGTCCGAGCCAATCTACAAAGCCCTTGTCTGATTTCCTCAATCTTGGCGTTTCGCCATCTGTATGGCGTGCCCGTCCCGCACTTTAATGGTTTTGGTTTCTCCCGTAATCTTATCCATCACCTCCTTACTCTTATTGATGTCGGGAATGGTATTGTGTAGAGCGTGCTTCAGCAGATTGATGCCGTCATAACGGCGAAATTCTCCCTGCACGGCATACTTATGCCAGATATTGGCATTCTTTCGGTCGCAGACAATGCTATACTCGTCCATGTTGGAATGGTAGGACACGTTGATGTCAGTCTCGAAGAACTCCGAGGCGAACTTGCCATATACTTTTGAGGGTATCCATCGTTCACCGAGATTGAAGTCCAAATCAGCAAAGGGAATGGGCGTAGGCGTGGCGGCACGCAGGGCAGTCAGACTCTGTTTCGCTTCCTCATGCTCCGGATGATCCAAGAGCCACGACTCTATACGCTCCGCCTTTTCAATCACGTTGCCTGAAATGAACTTGTCGGCTACTTCATAGCTGTCCTCTTCGGGATTGTAGAAGATGCGTCCTTCCAAGGCAGAAAGCATATCGCTCTCTTCCATATCGGGAAGCAAAGAACTCATATAGTCAAGCTCCACCGTGCCGTATTTGTTGAGTGATGCGCCCAATGCCTCCATCGGGTCTGCGGCAATGGTCAGTTCCGTGGTAGAAAATGCTGTCGGATGGTCGAAGATGTCCGCCTTGACGTACTTGCCGTTCTCGGAGCGTTCCAAGAACAGCATTTCCACTCCGGTGGCATCCATTTTGATGATATCGGTGTTTGCCTTCTGGTTAAAGCATCCCCAACGACCCACATAGCTGTCATAAAGCCGATTGAGTTTCTCACGCTCTTCCTTGTCCTCCGCTTGGTTGTTCGCCTCATAATCATAGAGTCGGTGATAACTCTCCCTAATCTCAATGTATGCTTTCAGCCGTGAGAGCTGGGCAAAGGGCAAGTCCATCGGGTTGAAGGTGGGATGCCGTTTCAGGTCAGAGAGAAAACCGACCTGTCCTTTCTGCACGACAATGAGAGCCGTCCCTTAGGTGAGAGTCCGGCGAGAGAGAAAAGGACGCGGTGAAGCGTCAAACTCTTTCTTGACTTCTGCTATGGGCTGTGGCTTACGAGCCTCGGCTTCCTCCATAAAGTCAAGAGCGAGGGGCTCTCTGATGGGGCTTGATGCAGTTTTCTTGTTTCTGCGGGGACTGGTGGGTGTACTTCTTGTCGGTTTAGGTTGCCTACTCGCAGAAAGTGGTTGGTTATCGCTGACCTTCTTTTGTTGAGTAGCCTCCTTGATTTCATTATTTACACAGGGCTACATCTTGTGTCCAAAGACTATACTCTTCTGGGGCAAACAAGAGTTGCTCCGTTGTTTCTGTTTCGATGGTGCTGTCCATAATCGGATGATGGTCTTCATCAAAGAATACCGTCTGTCCGTTCATTTCACGTGGGGCTTCCACGTCCGTGCGAATTTCACGGCTTGCTGCTCATATTGTCTTTGAAGGGTGATTACAGGGGACACCTTCGGGAGCAGGTTCGTTTTCAGGCTCTATTGTTGGGAGTACCTGTGCAGGTTGTGCTCTTTTTGTCTCTACTTCGTCTCTTGCTTCATCTCCCACTATCTTATTACCTTCTTCGATATTCTCTTGGGGTTGAGTACCCTTCCTGCACGGATCTCTGAACTTCCTGACGGCTTTCATCCTTGCCTTCCTCAATGATAGTTTCTTTGGTGTGTTGTTCTCTGACAATCTCTTCCAGTTCCGCAATCTCGTGCAACTTTGTGGGTTTGATATAAGTCCCGCTCAATACCCAAGCCTTTGACCTTTACTTCCTCCATTTCTTTAAGGGACATATACCCAAGTTCCCAGCCATAGCCCATCGTTACAGCACCAAAACCGATGCGTTCTTTTGGGGATCGATATTCCAGCATATAAGCGGTATAGGCTCCCATAGGAAAGAAATAGCGAGCGTATGCCGTGCGGTCGCCAATGAGCTGTTTTTCCGTTGCATAGAGCTTGGGAAGTTGCTTCTTGGTGCTGTCGGGCATCAAATTGTAGGCATTTTCTTCTTCTTTTTCATCTTCCTTGTCCTCTTTCTTTTCCTCCTTATCCTTGATTTCCTGTTCTTGAGGTATTCTTTCCGTTTTTTGTTTTTCTTGTACTTTTTGCACCATCTTGTCCACGTGTACCTGCCATTCCTCCTCGGTCATGGGTATGCCGGTTTCATAGAGTTTACGATCGAAACGCTGCTCTACTTCCAAAGAGAGCTGTGTACGCAGGCTGTCAGCCCATATCCTCGATACTGCCGTCAAACGTATATTCCCAAGCAGGCTTACCGTAAGGGATCTGTACCCATTTGTCTGTCTGTGGCAATCGTACGGTGGAAATATCCTTCCATTCACCCTCGAAGAGGGGAGTTATGATTGAACGCAATGAGAAGCCGTCGCCTTTTGGGGACAGAGGCGGTTTGTACAAACTGCTGTTCGATACCCTCACCAATTTCTTTACCCGACTGCTTTTTGCAGGACAATCAGGTCGCTACCTACATCCGTACCCGCATTCTCGGAGAACATACCCGAAGGCAAACGGATAGCGGAGATAAGCCAGCTGTTCTGCATGAGGTAACGACGGATGGCTTCATTCTTGGGGCTGTCCAATACGCCCTGCGAGAGTAATGAAAGCAAGAAGTCCGCCCTCTTTGATAGTGTCCAGCCCTTTCACAAAAAAATAATTGTGAATGGTTCGGGTGGATTCCCGTTTAAGTATGTTCTCTCCCTTGCTATAACTACGGTCATAGACCATAAAGTCGCCAAAGGGGATGTTGCTGGTTATAAGGTCGTATTTATCCTTTTCCTCCAATTCTCCAATGGCTTCAAAGGGTTCTCGCCGAACAAAGATATTATCCTTGCCGTAAGGATGAAGGGCTTGTGTGATGCGCGCCGTCAGTAGGTCTTTCTCCATCGCATCGACTATACCGGCACTTTTGGCAAAGGTTTCGGTAAAGGCTCCCATACCTGCGGAAGGGTCCAAGCATCGTCTTACTTGCACGTCGGTGGCACTTAGGGCATCGGCAATGGCGGAGACGATGCGCGTATCGGTATAGAAGGAGGTCAGTACGCTTGCCTTGATGCTCTCCCAATAGCGTTTGGCGGTGTTGGCATCGACGGCATCACGGTAAATCATCTGTTTGAGCCTTTGGGTAGGCGCGAACAGGGTTTTTGCTCGATGCGCTCCAATAGCGGAGGTCATCGGGATTATCACAACGGTTCAAGACGCATTTCAGACCACCGAAACCTGATAACCTCTGAGCAAGACTTTCTCGGCTTCGGTGGCTTCACGGCGTTCTTTCTCTAATCGGAGGATTACACGGATGGCTTCCATGTGCCCTCCAAGACAGCTTTCTTGTGACTGACATAGTTTTTCTGTTTTTAAGGATGGAGAGGAAAAATTAGTCGGGAGATAATTTTTCTACCTCCCAACTAATTTATTTTAGCTCCGAGTCTCTGATAACTATCCCCTCGTGCTTTTCCTTTCTTGCCTTCAAACTCAAAGGAGGTGGTATGGTCTTCACCCAGCACAAGACGTGCGTTGAACTTTTTGCTAGCCTTACTCGTCAAGCCTTTGAGAATGGGCGTTCGCCCGGTGGTTATCAAATCACGGATATTGTCTTCGGAAAGGAACGTGCCGCAGACTTCACGAAAACACGTGGAAGCCACAGCCCTCATGACTGCACTTTGGCAACCTTGGCATAGATGCCGACACTCTCATTGCCGCATTTGGGGCAGCGGTAGGTGGGATAGGACTTTCTGTACCTGTGGAGCAGGGCAAGAGTTCCTCGCAAATAGTCTCCACATAGGAGTTAATGCCTTGCGCGAACTTCTCGGGCGGAATCTGTCCTGCTTCAATGGCTACAAGGGTCAGTTCCACGAGCCTATCATCTCTGCATTGGCAATTCGTTTGTCCTTGACAATCCCATAGACTGCCAAGCCTTTCTCTGTCGGGACTACCGTTTTCTTTTCTCTTCGGATATAGTCTCGCAGGATAAGTGTTTCGATGATATTGGCTCGGGTGGCAGGTGTTCCGATACCACATTCTGCCATCGCTTTCTTGCTTTCTGCATCTGAAACCTCCTTACCGGCGTTTTCCATAGCGGAAAGCAAAGTGGCTTCTGTATAGAGCGGTTTGGGCTTAGTCTTGTGCTCGGTAATCTCAGAAGAAAGCAGTGGTAATACCTCTTTTTCTGTTAAATTGGGCAATACGGACAAGGTTTGTTCTTCATCTTCCTGGCTTTTTTCTACGTGCATCTCAGTACCTTGCTGCACGGCTTTCCAACCAAGGAGATACTTCGACACGCCTTCCAAATGAAGGTGTTTGTACCGTCGGTCAGTTCCACCTGCATCCGCTCTTCCTCTGAGTCGGGAGAAAAGCTTTCGATGAATCGAAGGACTACTATTTGGTAGATGGTTGTTTCATCTGCCGATAGTCCCGATGGAGTTTCACCCGTAGGAATGATAGCGTGGTGGTCGGTTACCTTGTCGTTGTCCAGAGTGGCGGTTAAGTGGGAAAGATAATCCTTGTCCTATCTTGCCGAGCAAGGCGGGTACTTCCTCGAAAACGTCATCACTGATGTATCGACTGCCGGTGCGGGGATAGGTCGTGATTTTCTTCTCATAGAGGCTTTGGAGCGGGTTGAGAGGGTTTTATCTGCTGAAAAGCCGTGCTTTCCGGTTGGCTTCCTTTTGTAGGGAGGTGAGGTCGTACAAGAGGGGGTGGCAACGTATGTCCCACCTTTCTTGCGACCGAAGTCACGGTAAGCCAGCTCTGTTCGCGAAGCATGGCGAGAGCGGACTGTGCATCAGCTTCATTCTCGAATGCACTGCTGCTCACGGCTTTCAGCGATATGCCCTCTTTCTCTGTTGCGATGGAGAGTTTCCAATAAGGAACGGAAGAAAAATTACGATTTTCTATGTACCGACGGCAGACCATAGCGAGTGTCGGAGTCTGTACCCGCCCCAAAGAGTAACCGCCTTTGCGAGCAATGGACAGGGCACGGCTGGCATTGATGCCCACAAGCCAATCAGCTTCGCTTCTAGCCTTGGCGGGTGATGAGATTGTCATACGCAGTTCCTGCCTTGAGATGGGCAAGTCCTTCACGGATGGCTTTATCCGTGAGCGAGGAAATCAAAGTCTGTCAAAAAGGCTTGTGGCAGTTCAAATGGTGATAGATATAGCGAAGATAAGTTCACCCTCACGCCCTGCATCGGTAGCTACGATGATGCGGTCTGCTCTGTCGAAAGCAACCCCGGATAGCTTTGAGTTGCTTTGAGGCTGCGGGGTCGGACGTGTAGTCCTTGTCCTTGCGCACTTGACGCACGATAAGCCTGAAAGATTGGGACGGATGGGCGGGTCTTCGGCTTTATAGGCTGCAAAACCGTGAGGCTTCCGGGCATGGCAAGGGTGATGAGATGTCCCATCGCCCATGTTACCACTATAACCGCTACCTTCAAAAATCCGTCTTGTCTGGTATTAGCTCCTACTATACGGGCTATATCTCTGGCTACCGAGGGTTTCTCGGCAATAATACAAGTAATCATAGTCGGGTTTGGTTTTAAGGGTTACATCTTACGTCCACGGCGTTGCTGCTTTCTTTTCGTCCTGCTTCTGCTTTTTGGGCAGCGAGTGGGCTGTGTCTGCCCGGACTTTAACGGCTCGTTCACGTTCTTGGTGGCTTCGTTGGTCTTGCCTTGGTTGTTCACGGCAACCTGTGTCTTGTGTTCTTCGGCTACGACTACTACCTTTTCCTTGCCGGTCTCCTGCTTCTTGTCTGGATTCCACTTGTAGAAACGCGGGCGGTTCTGTTCCTTGTCCATCTTGACGTAGGCATTAAAAGGTTGCCCTTCCTTGTCCACCATGTTTTTCAGATAAAGTGTTCGTCCGCTGTCCAAGGCTTCACGCTGTTTTTCGCTCAGTTCCAAACCGCAGAGTTTATGTGGTGCGCCTTGTTGTCGGGTGTGCTGCTGTCGTTCTTTCAAGCCTTGCTTGTTATCGAAAATAAACTCGATGCCTTTCTTCTCGGCATTGACCTGCAAAGTAGCATTGAAGGACTTACCACTCTTGGCGGTCATTCCTTCCACTTTCACGGCTTTGCCCTCTACAAGGTCTTTGTACTGCGCATCGGAAAGTGTTACGCCCCTATGATCTCCTTGGGGATGTTCACACGGTCGGCACGCAGGGCGATGAGTTCGTTGGTCTGTGGGTCAATAGAGACATAGGCAGCAAATGGCTCTCCATTCTTGGGTGTAATCTCGATGGTCTTGCCAAGATTACCCGTTGCAAGAAGTTGTTCTTTCTCCTCTGGAGAGAACTTGTGTCCCATATAGGGAAAGTCGAGCTGTGGCTCTTTGCGAAGTGGGTGAACAGCCAAACCGATATTACCCTCGCTATCGGTACGGAATGCTAAACGGGCATCAGTATAGATGGTAGTATCACCGATAGGTACGGCAATCGTGATAAGATTGCTCTTTTGCCAATTGAGCATCTTTTGCTAACTCTCCGCTCTGCTCCAATCGCTCACGGGTAAGTCCGAGGTTGTCAAGCTGCTTCCAGTCAATCTTTGACTCGTCAATGGCGGCGGCATTCTTCTGTTTGGGCAGGAAGTCGTCAAAGCGCACCTGACTGTCTGCCAACTGCTGCTTGTTCTCAGGCTTCTCACGGTTCTGTAACATTGTTTGGAGCGATGCCACACCTTGCTCCACGTTGTTAGCCACTACCTTGTAAAGTCGAAACGGGACGGCTCGTTGAACTGTTTGAGGAAATTCGTCATGAAGTTCTTCAGCAAGCCGTCCTTGTTGTTGAATTTCAAAAAGGCTGCTTTGATGCACGTCTTTGGCTTCCGTTGTTTGAGTTTGCCTTTGTCATCAATACCCGAAACCACAGAGAGTTTCCCAGCTTCATTCTCGTTCTTCACTTCCGTGCGGTCTTCTAATACCAGCACATAGTTGTCATTGCTGTTTGATTCCATTGCTTGATAATTTTTAATGGTGAATACTGTTATCAAAGCCGCTAAATTATAGGTATATAAAGAAATTAAAAATTTTTGGGGAAAAACAGGAAATATGAGGAAGTTAGATGAAATAGCTCTTTACGAAAATTTATTCATCATAGTGAACATCATGTGATTTAATGTTACTCCCTTTTACAATTAAAAAGACGTTTTATCCGCACACCAACTTCGTTATAAAATATTAAAACTCCGCATAAAATGTATAAAATATAAATATCTTTTTTTCTGAAAAAATGTTTTCCTTGTCACATATATAAATTTAATGTATATTTAGCATCAAAAATAGATAAGAATTTGATTGGCTTTAATACACTTGATACATGAAGATATTTATAACAACATATATGCTTTGTATTGCTGTAGGAGTAAAAGCAACGTCATCGTTGAATGATTTTGATAATAGGGATACTTTAAGAACTGACACTGTCGACTATTTTAAATCAGTTGATTTAAACGGTGTTGTTGTTATCGGATCGAAAACGATAATAACTCATAAGTCCGATAGAATTATTTATTTAACCAAGAATGACCCTTTCGCCAAAGGGTTGAATGGTATTGAAGTCATCCAGCGTATACCACGAGTATCTTTTATAGGTGATGTTATCAATGTTGCTGGGAAAAATAATGTTCGCTATATTTTAGATGGCAGATTATTAGAAACATCCGACGCAGAAACTATGATGAATTTAAAAAACTTGCGTGCAGATGATATAGAAAGAATAGAACTATTGACTGTTCCCCCATCAAAATACCCTGCAGATGCTAATGTTGCTTACATAAGTATTAAGACGAAACGTGATGAAACATTAGGAGTTGGAGGAAATATAGATATGAACCTCGTATTTAAGGAGCATTTGAATAGTTCTTGGGGAGCAGGGGTAAAACAGGCTTCCAAAAAGATTGACTATAATGTTAATATGAATTACAGTAATAATAAAGTGATAAACGACCTGTATAGAGAATATTCTTTTGCTAATCACATTAAATATTCGCAACGTACAAATAACTCTAAGAGCAAAGTGTTTAATGTTAATGCCATATTGAAATACAGACCAATGTCAATGCTTGAAATCGGTACAATGCTCAATGTTTTACACGGGACGCCTGCAATCCGGCATCAATGATGTAACCTTGGACAAAGGAGCAAAATATTTATCTTTGACAACGTCTCCAGCAAAAACCTGATAATGCAGCAACCGTTACAGCATATTGCGACTGGTCGCTTGATTCAAGAGGGAAAAATATTGAGTTTGACATATAACTTTTTAATAAAAGTACAGAGTCTTATTCTTTGATAAGCACAATAGATGATGTTTCAGAAAAGAATATATCAAATATCGGAGATAATAAATATAAGATTAACTCCTTAAAAGTTGGATGCCACATTACCTTTTTCTCAATTTGATATTGAAGCGGGTGGAACTTTTTACGGCTATAAGGAATAGGACATCGATGGAGATACTCAACAAGATAAATGGAGATTGGTTTAGGGATGTAACACAGAGTAACCATTTTGAATACTCTGAAAACACCAGCGCTCTGTATTTTACTATTTCAAAAACACTTGACCCTAAACTATTTACAAAAGCTGGGATTCGGTATGAACATACGGCATTAAAGGGTATTCAAGCTAATGATGATGAGCGTATAAAACAATCTTATAACAAATTGTTTCCATCATTTAATATCGATTATAATTCCGATGGAGAATTGGGCATTTCTGCATCATACACTATGGGAATTAGCCGACCACGGTTTTATGGACTTGAATCTTTTTAGATATTACACCACAGCTACTGATTACAGTGCAGGAAATGCATACTTAAGGGTGCAAGTACAACGCATAATATTGAACTAAACGTCAGTTACAAAGGTTTTATATGCAGTTTTGTACGATAACAAAATAAAAGATGGCATAGGATATGTTACCATATTCAATGATGATAATTCGCAATATACAATTCCCCAAAAACCATATAAACTATAGAAAATATGGTCTATATGTATCTTATCAGAAGAATCTAACTAATTGGTTGAACTTGAAATTAGGTGCAGAGGTGTTTTTATGCGCAATCAAAGTCTGGGTTAGAAGTACCCAAAAGTTGGTCAATGTGGATGGTTGGAGTGGAAAACTTGAGGGAGTACCGATATAGCATTTAATAAAACTCGAACATTTCTTTTCAGTTTGGGCTATATTCATATGTTTCCGTATAATGAAGAAATGGCAAGATACAAATCCATTATATTATTGAATGCAAATATGCGTTATATACTTATGGATGGAAAGCTTCAGTTGAATTTATCTGTCAACGATCCCTTTTCACAGAACATTACAAGTATGACAAAAGTATATTCTACATATACAGAATATAGCAGAAACAATGTCCACTCTCGTAATGTCTCCATAAAATTAAGCTATCTGTTTGGAGGAAAAAGATAAAAAGATGTATATAGAGACAACAAAGAAACAGATTCCGATAGGAGTTTCTAAGCTAATAGGAAAAAGCAGATGCCGTTAAAGAATGCATGTATTAATTTATTTTTACATCATGAAGTTAAGTAAATTTGACATTGAGAAAAACTTTCTCTAAATGAAATTCGCAGTATCAAGGCTGGTAGTGCTAGTTCCCAAACATCAGGCAATAAATGTGGTTCTTCCGTTAAATGGATAGATATCTCTGATTAGTTATATATAAAAAGCTGGTATTATGTATCTTTGTAGTGACCAAACTTCAAGAACATGAATACCAGCATAATGCTAAAACGCCTGTAGGCGTCTCCCAACAAGATTGTCAGAATCTGCGCTACGAAGGTAATAACTTAGTTTTGAAATCCAAACTCCAAAGGAAAAACTTTTGCTGTCCTGTATGTGGGAGTCATAATATTAATCGTAACGGCAGTCATATTCGTCGCTTTGTAAGTGTTCCTATAGGTCTGAGCAAGACTTATATAGACATGCGTGTACAGCGTATTCAATGTCACGACTGTGGCTGTATCAAACAAAGAAAACGTCGACTTTGCGAAAAGGGAAACGCCCAGCACACAATAGCCTTTGCGAATATGGTGTTGACTTGTCTCGCTTTGCTACAATCCAGGACATATCATGGTTTCTTCAGGTATCTTGGGATGTAAAATGCGTAATATACAGATGGAGTTTCTGCAGTCGAATTACTCCAACCCAGACCTTTCTACTTTAAGACGTATTTCCATTGATGAGTTTGCCACTCATAAGGGCATGTATATAAGACCATAGTTGTAGATTTGGATAATGGTCATATTGTTTATGTCGGTGATGGCAATGGGAAGAATGCCCTTGATGGTTTCTGGGACCGTCTCAGCAGGACAAAGAACATATACAAAGCAGTATGTACAGACCTTTCTGCAGCATATACAAGATCTGTAAGTGAGCATCTTCCCAATGCAGCACTTGTAGTGAGACCACTTTCATGTAACCAAGCTTATGAACGAAAAGCTGGACTTGCTAAGAAGACAGTTATGGCATGTGGAAAAGGACGTCAACAAGCGTAAAGTAATCAAAGGAACACGTTGGTTGTTGCTTAGAAATGGAAATGATATTTTTTTGATCATGACACAGAAATAGACTGGAGAACGCCCTAAGCCTAAACCGTCCGCTAATGATTGCCTATTATCTCAAAGAAGATCTTAAGGAAATATGGAATCAGGTGGTAAGCAAAAAGGCTAAAAGCTGTGTTGGATGAATGGGTAAAGCAAGCTATAGATTCCAAAAATACAGCCATTAATGAAAATGGCGTCAACTATTAGAGCATACAAGACATATATATTAGCATGGTATGACCATTATATAACAAACGGAACTATAGAAGGAATTAACAACAAAATAAAGGTTTTGAAAAAGACGATATATGGGTTCAGAAATGAAGAATACTTCAAATTAAGACTATATGCACTGCATGATAGACGTCACGCATTTAACGGAAGAACCATAAATCCTGGAGTTCAGGAGAGATACTGAAAGTGGTGATTCTGAAAACGATTACTAATTGATTTATAAGAAGAAACACAACTAAAAGTGTTTCTTCTTATTTAACTATTCCTAGATTTATTTATGATCTTAATATTATCAAGTAAATTCGATCAATCGACCAATAGTGTTATAGACTGGTTAAACTATATGGGAGAAGATGTTGTGAGACTAAATAAAGATGATAATCGATACATTTTTAACGCATTGGATTCTAAGGGCATATATTTTACAGATACTATTTCGAATAAGGTTGTAAATTTATTGGAAGCAAAATCATGCTGGTGGAGGCGTACAGGAGTTGGGTTTCGTCATTTTAGTCCCTACGCAGCCTACTCTTGTAGAAAAGGATTCTATAGATATCTCTCCTTTTTACTACGCCACAAAATGTTACGTTATCTAAGGAGTATCAACGCTTACGAGAATATATATATTATCAAATATATAACAACTGCAGCATTAATATTGGTGCTCCTGCATTTGACTTTAACAGATTAATTGTTTTCGAAATGGCAAAAAGGATGTGACTTATTAATTCAGAGTATAGAATACCAACAAATAGTACCCTTCTAGAAGATTGTAAGAAAAATGAAATATTGTGACTAAAGCTATCTCAAACGGTCTTTATGATGATATAAATGGTTATAGGTACTATACCTATACTGGAATTGTTAAATGAAACATCTATGCTTTTTAATGATAACATTTGCTTTTTCCCTTCCTTGATTACAAAAATGGTAGAAAAAGAATATGAAATTAGGGAGTTTCTACCTTGCTGGGCATTTTTCTATGGCAATTTTTCACAATCATGTGAACAGACTAAAATTGATTTTTAGGAAATATGAAGACAACCGTGTGGAGCCCTATAAATTACCAGAAAATATAGAAAGAAAGACGAAAAAAATTTATTTAACAAGTTAAACTTTAATTGTGGATCTGTAGATTTTTATAGTTGACAAAAAGGGAACTACATTTTCCTGGAAATTAATCCTGTTGGGCAATTTGGCATGACAGATTTCCCTGTGTAACTATAATTTAGATCATATAATAGCAAATTATTTAAGAAATGGAGAAATTATCAAGGATAGAACTTAAAGGAGAAGAGCTTAATGGCTTGCCACTATATTTTTCATAAGATATACTATAACCAAATTGTAAGTAATGAAGATGAAGAGAAATGCTATTTTTTATTCGCATCAAGTTGGGGCGGTAATCGTGAAAAATGACGATGCCACATCTGATATCTCAAAAATCTTAAATTATAGTAATTATGAAGACTATTTCAAAAATAAATACATCATATTAAGTTCTAGTTGCAAAAGTTGTTGAAGGAAAAATATAGGGGTGTCATAATTGATTATCTAAGAAGAAATTTATATTATATAAGTAAAAGAATATTGTTCTTTCTTGACAAATATAAAACAGAATGTATATTATGGATATTGAAAAACAATTAGAGGACGCTTCTTCTCTTGAAAATTTTTATATTTTCTTGAAATTCTTGTCTTCAAAGGAATTGATACCAGCAATATTGCATTGTTTCCAAAGGAGAATTGTAAACTTAGAGAAACTCCTAATCTTATAAACAATTGTATCTTGACATTTGATACAGATTTGTTTGAAGAAGAAGTATTTCTTAGAATTTGTGAAGAGTTGGAACTTACACAATGCTTTGATGTACAAATTAGAATAACAGGAAGCAGATGGATAGACTATGTTGAGTATGTCTGTAAAGAATTAGCGTGTCATGGGATACGATATATAGAAATTGCAAGCCAGTACAGTGAAAACGAGGAGAAGTTTTTAAAAGATTTTATTACTAACATCCCATTACTATCGCACATTTTACATTTTTGGGGCAAAAGATAATATTATTAAGGAAGTCTCAAATGATAAGGATGGGGAAGAAAAAATTACATACGGAGAGATTTATTATACTTCATGTCCTTATGATCCAATAAATTGTTGTGGCATAATTAATAAACATTCTCTTGATTTTTCTTCAATTCACGCTTATAACAAGTATAAGGTGGTAAAATGGCTGTTTGTATAAAAAGTGGCAATTGACGGAAAAGGAGAAGTGAAAAATTGTCCTTCTCAATCCCGCTCTTTTGGTAATATCAAAGATAGCTCTTTAAAGAAGATAATTACGAGACATCAGTTTCAAGAAATATGGTATTTAACAAAAGATTCAATAGAGTACTGTAGAGTTGTGAACTGAGATATTGTTGCTCAGACTGTAGATTTATCATAGAGCATCCAGATAATAGATACAGCAAACCCTTAAATTGCAATTATAACATTAAAAAGTGGAACTTGGTCTTAAATTAAATGAAAAAAAAATTTCCTTATATCGCCCAGTATGACACTATGGATTGTGGACCAGCATGCCTTAGAATGATAGCAAAATACTACGGACAAGATATTTCCTTTTCATACATAGAGACGACATTGTTATCTAAGCAGAGAAGGGGTGAAAGTTTGCTAGGCATATCAGTAGCTGCTGAAAAATCGGGATGAATACTTGCTCCTTTAAAGGAAACAATAGAGAATTTAATAGATGAAAAATTCCACCCCTTGTATTCTCTATTGGCGAAAAATCCCATTTTGTTGTCCTATATGCAATCATGTAAGCAAACGTTATTTTATATAGCGGATCCTGCTCAGGGAAAATAAAGCTAACAGAAGACGAATTTAAAGATTGTTGGATAGATAATGATGAGAAGAAAGGAATAATTATGCTTTTTTGGAACCTACGAAATCCTTTTTATGAAAGGAAGACTAAGGAAAAAGTAATAACTTCTTTCGGTATATAAGAAAAATATATGGGTTCATTTAAAAAGAACTTTTTATATTATTATTGGCTTTGGGCGTATCAAGTTTATTTGCTTTGCTTCTACCCTTTCTTACACAAATACTCATAGATGAAGGCTTAAATTTTGAAATCTACGAATATCATTCTTATGGTTATTCTTTCACAATTAGTCATATACTACTGGGAAGTACAATTATAGAAATAGTAAGGAATTGGCTTGTTTTATTTATTGGAGCAAGAGTAAACATCAATATCGTATCGGACTACCTTCATACAATATTGAAGCTCCATATATCGTTTTTGACACAAAATTCTTAGATGACTTTTACCAAAGAATTCAAGACCATACCCTGTATAGAAAAATTCTTAACTTCTCAGAGTTTAACCACTTTCTTTTCATTAGTAACTTTATCCATATACACCCTTGTACTGTTAAAATACAATAGTTTAATATTTATACTATATATTATCGGAACGACCCTTGCATTATTATGGTCTCTCTTTTGTTTCTGTAAGAGAAAAAAATTGGACTATTTCCGCTTTAAATATAATGCCCTGACTCAAGAATCTATAAATGAGATTGTATCTGGGATTCAAGAAATAAAACTAAACAAATTTGAAAAATTATAAAAATTAATAAATGGGAATCTATTCAGCAGAATTCTTTTGATAATAATCAACAAATTCTTAAAGCCGAACAGATGCAAATGATTGGTTTCAGTTTCATAAACCAACTAAAAACGTATTGATTTCTTTACTCACGGCTTTTATCTGTAATCAACAACAAATTAACATTTGAGAGATGATTAGCATATCTTTTATTGTTAGTCAAATAGATAATCCTATCTCACAATTAGTACAGTTCTTTAAATCGTTACAAGATGCAAAGCTTTAGTTTAAATAGACTTGTTGAAGTACAAGAATTCAATGAAGTAACTAATCCCTCCGCTCCTATAATAAGAAGAACAAACAATGAAAGAGGAATAGCACTTCATCATGTATCATTTCAGTACGAAGACCCTCTTTCAAAATTTGTAGTCAATAATGTTACCCTTTTATTCCTCAGAATAAAATTACAGCGATTGTTGGGAAAAAGTGGCTGTGGAAAAACCACATTACTTAAGTTATTACTTAAACTATATGATCCAATTAAAGGGAGTATATTTATCAATGGGATAGATTTGAAGAATATATCCTTTGAAGATTGGAGAGAACAGTGTGGAGCTGTCATGCAAGATACTTATATTTTCTCAGAAACAATTGCAAGAAATATTGCATTGTCAGACGAGCAAATAGATTACGAACGAGTTGTTTTTCCTTAAAGAAAGCTAATATTTACGATTTTTGTAAAGGCATTACCGAAGGGCGTTGAAACCATAATAGGTGTAAGAGGAAATGGATTGTCAAATGGGCAAAGACAAAGATTGATTTTAGCTCGAATAATCTATAAAAACCCAAAATATATTTTTAGATGAAGCAACAAGTGCATTAGATGCCATCAATGAAAAGTCTATCTACAATAATATTAAAGAAATATTTAAGGGAAAACAGTTATTATAATAGCACATCGTTTAAGTACGATAAAAATGCAGATCAAATTATTGTTTTAAATGATGGTTCTATTTCTGAAAATGGAAATCATTGCTATTTAATGAAAAAGAAAGGAGAATATTACAACTTAATACAAAATCAAATATAAAATGGAAAAGATAAAGAACAACTTTATAGTTACATATGCCTTAGCAATCATTTGTATTGTTCTCTTTGGGGTTTTAGGTGGACTTCTTTTTATTAAGATTAATAATACGAGTTTACTTATCATGTTACTTAACTTAATTCTTGATGCAAAATGAAATACATTCAAACCTTTTTTGTCTTGAATCGCAAGACCTTTTGGTAGATTCTTTTGGATGGGTAAGTCCACAATTTCATCTTATGAGTTGGGCTTTTAAGTTGTCTTTCTATAAAAAAAGGCATTAGGGCGAGTTGAGCTTTATACTAATAAAAAGAAGCAAGGACTTTTTATTGATAAGTTAGGACTACCCTATGATGAAGTGCACGAGGTTTCTTCACAATTTACATTACCCCATCCTCAATTATGGGCTCTTCCCAAAATTTACACTTATAGCATTCAAGACTCTCCCGTTCATTCATATTGATGGTGATGTATATCTATTCAGCAAGTTTCCTTGTAATCTAGAACAAGCCAATATAATTGCTCAAAACGAGGAATTATTTACAAATTATTATTATGACCTTATGCCTTCTATAATGACTAATTTTAAATATATTCCTAGATATGTTCTCAATGATTTTTAAGAAAAGGAAAGAATTAAGAGCTTTTAAATGCAGGCATATTGGGAGGGCAAAATATCAAATTTTTTTCAAGGAGTAGTACTAAAAGAGGCTTTTTCAATATGTCGATTTAAACCTCCATGAATTATCTAACATAAATGTTAATAATTTCAACGTTTTTGTAGAGCAACATTTATGTTACAAAATGGCAGAATCCTATAATCTAAAAATAGAATATCTTTTTAAAGCCTATGTATTGTGACAATGGCTATATGGATTTATCTGAATTTCACAAGATACCATTAAACACGTGCGATTATATACATTTATTGGGAAACTATAAAAGGGATCTGTTTACCTGTCAGCAAATGGAAAAACTCTTCTTTGTCTATTCCTGATTTTTCATAAACGAATAGTTGAGTTATTTCAAAATTGCAGTATGCCCATTACAAAAACAAGAATCCTTTTTATTATAATAATTGTAATGCGGAAAAACAAAGAGATAGAATACTAAAAAGCTTTAGAGGAGAAGATTATAAAGAATACCTGTCTTGAAAAAGATTTCACCGAATGGAATTATAATTTTTTTATAAAACATTCAATATTATTCTAATGTTGAAAATACAATATTACAAGAGCGTGATAAAAATAGTTTCCTGTGGTATAAACATATTTTTCACGCAAAAGGAATCAAAGTTAATAAGAGCACCATTTACGGAGGTTATTCAATCTAAGTATGATTGGGCTAGGTTATATCGTGGACAAATAGCTACAGGTAATGACTATTATGAAATATCACAAGAGGATTTGAGAGAAGGCAATTTTTTTATTCTCTCTTTATTAAAGAAGTGAATCCATATTCGTTTTCTATATATGATATTGACGAATTAGAATATTTGATACTTAAAAGAGTTAAATGAAGCTATGAATATTGAAGACTTATTTAGGAAGATGCTCAGTTATGTAGAAGATGATGTATTGCAGGATAATCTTGAAAGTTATCATCTTTTAATAATGCAAAAATATCGAAAGGCTTATTTTTATTTAAGGCAATAATGCCGCAAACTAAATAGATAAAAAATAATAGAATCGAGCGACCCTACTTTAATTAAGTGAACGGTCGTAAGTCCACTTTTAATTCTTTTTATTCCTGATTCTACAAGTGATAATATCTCTTGCCTCACCTGTTTATAATTGGCTTCGATAGTTTCTTTGAGATTATCGGAGCCATCTTCGTTAGTGAAGTTTGCTATTACAGGGATTGATTGATAGGTTTTCATCTCTGCAGAGACTTTTGCACTGTCCACGACAATTTCCGCATGAAAAAGCTTTTTGGTCGATTCGCTCATCAAAGTTATCGGACACTGCACCCACGAACATACCTTGTGTGAGGTTTGAAATCTTGCTTGCAGGGATAAGACTGTCCATCTGTGTGGAGACAGACGTGGACTTATCATTGCGATTGATGGTCATTGACTGCCGTTGTTGAAGCACCTTGCCAAAACGCTCAGAGAGAATCTTAGCTGTTTCTCCTACCACTTGTCCAGAGAACACGTTACCTACAGTGTTCTGTATTACCTTGCTCTCCTTGTCTCCATAATCACGGGTAAGTTGTGAGAAGTCCTAAAAGCCCAAACATACGGCAACTTTATTGCTTCGTGCAGTAGCAATGAGGTTGTCAAGCCCACGAAAGTAGATGGTTGGCAACTCATCGATAATCACTGAGGATTTGAGTTGCTTCTTCTTGTTGATGAGCTTCACAATACGGCTGTTATACAAACCGAGTGCTGCCGAATAGATATTCTGGCGGTCGGGGTTGTTACCCACAACAAGGACTTTCGGCTCATTCGGATTATTGATGTCGAGAGAGAAATCGTCACCCGTCATCACCCAATAAAGGGCAGGGCTTATCATACGAGACAGTGGTATTTTTGGCACTGGCTATCTGTCCCTGCAACTGGTCCTGTGCTCCGCCTTCCCAAGCATCCATAAAGGGTGAAAGATAATTGGCAAGTTCATCGTAGGAAGTGAGTATCGGGAATATCTGTGCGTAGGGGCGGTTCAGAAACTCAATGGCATGAGGAAAGGTGCAATACTTACCGTTCTCATAGATTTTCAGAAACCAGATGATGGCTGCAAGCAATATAATCGGCGACTCAACAAAGAAATCTCCCTGCTTCTGTATCCATGTACGGTTAAGATTCAGCATGATGGTATAAGCACTCTCATAGGCATCAGAAATGTCCGTCATAAAGGATGGATTGATGGGGTTGCAATGATGCGACTTGCGAGGGTCGTCGAAATTAATTACAAACTAAAGTTTCCCACCCCTTAAAACACAGGCTTTTCTCATTCATCTTTGCCTGTCGTCCCCCATATCTATTGACTTTTAACACATGCCTAACAGGAATTATGTAGTCTGTCCATATACTTCATCCCACTTTTTTAACGGTTCAGCCATTACAAGGATTTTGCTCATCTCTTTGTCGTTTTCGCTGATTGTAGCCATAAGCTGTTGGGGCGTCATCCCAAGTGTTTCTCCTAAAATGCGAAGAATTCGTTCGATGCAGGTAAGAACTCGCCTCCATAACGTGAGTGCCATGAGATTGCCCTCCATGTCCGAAAAGAGTTCGCCCATGGTTTGATATTCTGTGAACCGCTTTTCCAAAGCCATGACGGTATATGTAAGGTAACACAGCGTAGCGTCGGCTATCTAACCATTCTTGTCTTGCCGTCAAAGAATGCACAAAGTAGCAGCTTGTAGCCCAATACACATCTGCCTTTCATAGGATCGAAAACACGACTGATACCTTCCATCCTCACGCCACTCTTCTCAAGCACTGTGTCATCTATAATGAAACATGTAGTGGTATCTGATAGAGGAACTTCGCCATACTTATGCAATAGGTACACATATAACGCAGGGCAAAGTGGTTCATCAATCGTCTCCAATCCATCTGCGGGCGAATCATCATGCGATAGAAACAGTTCTTACCATGATTTGAAAGCTCATATATCTTATGTTTGCATCTACTGGGATGCTCTCACCGACAATGCGGAAGAGGCAAAGAGAAAGGATCAACTCCGAAGCAGAAACTCCGTCCTGTTTCTCCAATGACAGACGAGATAACAGATGACCGATAGTAACTATTCAGCGATACTCGATTATACAATGCATATCAATTTATCAAACCTTAAATAAGACCTGAATCGCATTATATGGCGTTTTGTCGTGCTTCTTCGCTGTTTCTACAATCGAATGAAGTTCAAGAAAGGCGTCTGCTCCGAAGTCGGAACGAAATGTACATGAGTTCTTTGGTTTGATTTTTAGCTTGCGTATTCCCCGTTCGCTTCCATTATTGTCAGAGGGTATCATCGGATTCTCAAGGAAATTGAAAATGAAATCTCTGCATTTAACTAAGCCTTTTTTTGAACGTAATGAACTTTTTACCAAGCCCCTCTATATTCTGTTTGAGCAGATTGTCTAAACGTTGGGTCCATGACACCTTGTCTATAACGTCGTTCGGATTGGTGTTCCGCTCGTGAATGGCTTCACGGAACATATTGGTTACTTTCCCAGACCACTCTTGTTCAGTGTTCAACTCTGAAAAGATATTGCAGTTCATGAAGCAAGTGAGAAAAGACATACCTGGTGATTGAGGAAATGGAGTGCAAAGTATGCGCTATGGCGGTCGGTAACGGCAGTCATTCGTTCCAAGCTATCGCCAAACTTGTCTGCCAATACCTTCGAGCCTCTTCCGTCAGCACGGAAAAGCAAGACAACTCATGCCCACCATGTTCCTTTTATCCTCCTGGCTTCTTGCCACATGGCTTACGCAGGCTTCTCGTTCTTCTGACAACCTCATCCTTCATACGCTCCTTGCTTGGCGGAGTGCTGCTGTTATTAGAGTTCTTGTCAGGGTTTTCATACTCAGCTAAAGCGTTCCCGTAAGTTTGTAAGTTTCGTATCTTTCTTGCGGATTTGGAGGTTCAGAGCATTTATGTTACGGTTCAATTTCATAATCTCGGCATACTGCTGGCTGACAGTTTCACGCAACAATCGCATATCTTCCATCATGTCTTGTAATATTTTTGATATGTCCGTAACTTGCTCTTTCATAGGTATAAATTTACATAAAAATCTCGATTTATAAGCCAGTGTAGATAAAAAACTGAAAAGAAATCTCCCCACACAGTTCCTTCAAGATTGAAAAATGTCAAGACCACTACCTTCTTTCGCCTATTATCGTGCTCTTACGTCACATTTTTCGTATCTTTGGGGTGATAAATTCATGTCTAACCCAAAATATTGAGGCTTATGAGAACGGTATGTGGCTTTGACATGCACAAAGATAGTGTTTATCTTTGTATTTTTGAGTAGCACAGGCGAAATTTACGAGAAGAAATTTGGTGTTTTAACTACAGAACTAATTGAAAGGCTACTACCTTTTGTGATGGCATATGACCTCGTCATGATAAATTAACCAACGATATGACTGGCGATGGAACCCAGTGTGAGCGTTAAGCTCGAAGAGGAAAGTATCATTTTTCATGCAGGGTCAGCAAATGACTTGCATAGTCTCGTTATGTACTATAATAAGCATAGCCTTTGGTTTAAGTTACTTCTGTGACGATTTCTTTTCGGCTTTATAGAGAAAGGTACAAAAGAAAATCTGAAATACGCAAGAAAAATGAGCACCTTTATAGTCTTTATTCGAAGATTTTAGAGGAAAGAATACTGACTGGTTAATACCGCTGAATAGTTACTATCGCAAACAAAAGTGTTATAAAAATCTAAAAATAATCAGCAAGGCGAGCAATTATTACACTTTTTGTGTAGAGTATATATGCTTTTATTACATCTACTTTTGCCAAAAAAACAATTATTTCGTTATGGGAGAAAGATATAGTAGAAACAGGCTCTACGTGAGCAAAAGAGAACAAAAACATTATCAAGGATTATAAGATATTCCTTGGTGGTGCAGGTATAGGTAGTATCGTGGCTGAATGTGCCTTGAGGTTTGGCTTTGAGCATATTACCATTGTTGACGGTGATAAGGTTGAGGAAAGCAACCTTAACAGGCAGAACTATACGGAGAAAGATATTGGCAGATACAAGGCAGAGTGCTTGGCAGAACGTTTGCAAAGTATCAATCCTGATGCGCAGATAGATTACCATACAGAGTTCCTTAACCTTGATAACGTCGAAGAGATGCTGAATGGGCATAATGTAGCCATCAATGCATTGGACTTTAAGGACGATACGCCTTTTGTCTTTGATAGGATTTGCAAAGAAAGAAAAATCCCCGTACTTCATCCATACAATTTTGGATGGGCGGGGTTTGTCACGGTTGTTGATCCGCTGGGACATTCCTTGTCCGAACTGGCAGACGAACCAAAAAGGCTTTGAACTAAAAAGTGGCTGAGTATGTAACCGGGCACGGGGCTTTTTGAATCAACCTAAAGAGTGGTTAGACAAAATTGTAACTCAATATAAAAAAGGAAAGCGAAATGCTCCCACCTCCACAACTGTCCATAGCATCATGGATTGCAGCGGGATTGTGTACAACGGCAATGTACAATCTTGCTACAGGAAAACCTGTGAACTATTTCCCAAAATTCTATATCTCTTCACTTTTGCCGTAAGTTATTATTTTCAGAAGAGTTTGTTTTAAGGTAGCTCTTGAAATAGCTTCAGGATATTCGCCACTCCTAATTTGTCAAAGGCGTGGCGTTTATAGGTTTTGATAGAATCTAACGAGCGGCACATTTTGTTCGCAATTTCCGTCATGGTAAGCCCTGCTGCTGACAACCGTAGCACTTCAATTTCTTCTTCTTTGAGCGATACCCCTTCACACTCTTTCCATCGATGCCCCTCAAAAGAGTATTTCCAATAGTTTCTGAGCCCATTCTTGTGGAACTCTACATGCCCCATTGTTTTTATGTGAAGATAGTGATACGACACACATACCAATCCATATCTTACCTTCATCTGTCAATAGAATGGGAGTAAGCTGGTGATTAATCAACTTACTTTTTGTTCCACTCTTCAGATGAAAGTGATAGGACATAGAACACTGATATTTATCAACATTATCGAAAGTATCAAAGAACTTAAACCCACTGCTATTTAACTCAACAAGCATTTTTTGTTCGTCCTCTGGTACATGCTCCAAGTAAAAGCTGTAGCCTAACTCCTTCACTTCCTTTGCTGTATGCCCACAAAGAAACAAAGGGTTGTCCGACACATAAAGAAATTCCTGCCTGTAATAGTCTATCAAGTAAACACTCTGATAGGTAACACGAGCAAAAGCCTCTACGGTTTGCGCCAATGTAGAGAGTACATTGGAATCATAGTCAGGTGCGTTGCGCACGGTGTTCGATGCTATAAAGAAATCTTTTATGTCTGTCATATATGCTAAACGTGTTAAGATTCTCTGATATATTTCACCACAAAAGTACATTTTTAATGCGGAATACCGCAAAAAGATTACACAAAAGTGTAAAAAACAAAGAGAGAGATGCCAAATTACACAAAAGTGTAATAGATGATATTTGGATAAGAAGTATTTTTGCCGTATAAATCAAGAAACAAAAAGCATTATGGAAAAACAGATTGCAACATTTAAGGACTATGCTATCTTCATGGCAGACAAAACGAGTCTGATGGAAATAGCACAGTTTGTGGTCAGGAAAAATTACTCCCTATCACTTATCTTCATTTACAGAGAAAGAAGTAAATGAAGACATCAAATCAGTGTTTGAGGAAGAGGAATATTTGTATGACAACAAATCTCATATCTATATTGCAAGGGATTCCTTTGGGAATATGATTGGCTGCATCAGGAGCTTTTCATTGGGATAAACACAAGATTCTTCCTATCGAAAAAAATATGGGATAAACCCACTAAATGCTATTCACCAGGAAAGTAAATATAGTTTTTTGGCATATAGGACGCTTTGCTGTTGCAAAGGATTCGGGAATATCCACATTGACATTGTTCAAGCGGTTAATGGCATTGGCAGTAAAAACCGATAGTAGAGGACAAGTACAGCTATATGATAGCAGAGATTGACTGCAAACTATTGAAAGTAATGAAGGTGTTGGGATTTGGTACACGTCAAATCGGAAAATCCATCGAATATCTGACATCGGAGACTGTTCCTGTATGTTCCAGTAAGAGAGGTATTATGGGCTTTCTTTTTCCAGATATGGTGAACTTTGCAAAGGCTGCATGATTACACTTTTTGTGTAATATTTCAGACAACAAATTCAGAATTACACAAAAGTGTAACGATATAATTTGGAGATATAAATATATTTGCAACATCAAAAGATAATCAAGTCGACAAGATTATAAAAATAGACCCAACTGTCAAAAAGGAGCAATGCCGGAAGCTTTAAGATGGCAAAAATAAATAATAAAAATGAAAAATAATGAAATTGAAAGTTTACTTTGCCGAGATGGAAGAAGTAACAGGCGGAAGTATGGGAACATGTGTCTGTGAAAATGGTGGTGCTGGAGAGACCGTTGTTATAATCCGAGATGATTCCAGCAATGATGGTAGCATTTTAACTTAATTTCTCTATGATAGTATGCACACTTTTACCGTGTGCATACCATCTTTAACTATTATACATATGAAATATCTACGACTAAATTCTCAATACGCTGTAAGAAATGAGAAGAATTGTTCTTATATTATTAAGAGACACCAGCAGATAGACAAAGAAATAGACAACTTAACTCCTGGTATTACGATGATTCCCCCATTTATTGGTTATATTTTATCGGAGATCGGTAAAAATTATAAAAGAAGCATCTATTTTTGAAAAATAGCCAAAAATTTAGGGGTACAGGATAGTAGCCTTTAAACTGTTTCTGGATAAAATAACCAATACAAATGCAAAGAAGATTGTTGTTAATGGAAGTAATGTGATTTTACCCAAAAATCTTCTAGTATTTAGTAACAATATTGATGAAAAATTTTTATATAACTTCTGCTGATTTTAAATATTCTCAATATTTCGACACAAAGCGTCCATCTATTCCTCCTCAATATTACCTTTTATGGTAACCACTAAGTGTACTACAGATTGTATATATTGTTATGCTAAACGTAATTTTAAAAAGGAATTATCACTTACTGAAATAATTTCTACAATGAGAGAATGTCATGATATTGGGGTTGTAAATTTAGGAATCACAGGAGGCGATATATTTGCGTATCCACATTGGCGTGTAATTGTTGAAAAAGGCTATGCAATTTGGTTATCATCCTTTTATTTCTACTAAGACTCCAATAACAAAAGAAGATGTTACTTTCTTAAAAGGTACAGGCATCACTGATTTACAATTTTCTATTGATTCATTATCACTAGAAACACTTAGGTATATGGTAAAATCGCCCAAAAATTATTTGGATAAGCTGAAAGAAATGTTCAAAGCGTGCCAAGAGCTTGATATAAAACTTGATGTAAGAAGTGTTATTATCAACAAAAATGGTAATCTCTATAACTTCAAGGAATTATATGCCTTTCTGATTCAGTTTAACAATATAAAAAGTTGGGCAATAACACCTGCATTTTATTCTGAGTTTAAAGAAAAATATAAATACATACAACCAGATAATATTCAACTATCAACTATCTCCAAATATATAACCTCTTTAGGTTCCTCTTTCCCTATTTATCTTAACAAGATTAATCAATGTGGCTATACATTACGTAATTTCTCTACAGTTGAAGACTTTGTTAAGTGCAACCAAATATGTCATGCCAATAGCTTCATGATGGCTATCTTGGCAAATGGTCAGTGTACTCCTTGCGAGATGCTTTATGATAATCCTGAGTTTAGTTTAGGCAATATAAAAAGAAAAGTCAAATCTTTTAACATTTGGAATTCATCAAAAAGCACTTAAGCTCTTCAAACCTCAACAAGCTATGGTTTGCAATGCCTCCCCTTGCTCAACTTGCAAAGTTTATACAAAATGTCGCTCCTCGATAGATAGGCGCGTTTGCTTTGTTGATATTGCAAAAGACACTTGGAGTCGGCAAGGAGAATTTCCAGACCCTCGATGTCCAGAGTCTGTTGAAATGGATGTAATACTTTTAAAAATATAAGATTATGAAACGATTAATATTTATATTAATAACTCTATCTTTCCACTTTGCATGCAAAAAGTCAAGATGTTCTTAAAGGAAAAATCGTAAATAAATACGGTGATGCTATTGAATATGCCAATATTGCATTATTAAAAGGTGACTCTACCTATATAAACGGTTGTGTAAGTGATAGTACTGGTTGTTTCCAGCATATCAAAACAGAATCAGCAGCACTTATAAGAGTATCCTATATTGGCTATCATACATCCCTTGTTAGCTTAAGAGATTTTAATGGAACTATTATCTTAGAGGAAAATGTGAATAAGTTGAAAGAAGTTGTTGTAAAATCAAATCGTTCAGTCTTTAAGAACACCCCCTGATGGTTTTATCGGTAAATATACAGGGCAGTCCTTTCGCTGCCCTTGGAGAAGCTAAAGACATTCTAGCTCAATTACCCTATCTTCACGTTGACGGCAACAAAATTAGTGTAATTGGAAAGGGAAGTCCTATAATCTACGTCAACAATAGGCAGATAATGGATAACAATGAACTTAATGGGCTGCGGAGTTCACAGATTAAATATATAAAAGTTATTACAAACCCCTGGAAGTAGATTTTCTAATGATGTAAATGCCGTTATTTTTTTATAACAACTATACCTATCAATAAAAACGGACTAACAGGACTTGCTCAATGGACAGGTGACAGAGAACAGATTTTTCCCAAACAGGATATTTAACATTTAACTATCATGTTAAGAATATAGATTTATTTGCATCTGTTAACTATATTACTGATCACCAAAAGCAAGATCAGCAGAACTTCATTTTACTGCCTACACAACCCAATTTAACAAACATAGAAAGTGTCAGCAATCAGACTTACCAACCCTAAACATCTAATCTCGTCTGCTGGAATCAACTATATGTCTCCAGATGGAAAGCTTTCTCGGGAATAAGGTATAATTTTTCGAAAACGATAGGAGTTCCTTTCATGCAAAATACTACCAACATCATTATATCAAAGGATAAACAAGATAATTTTAAAAACCTCGCTAGAACAGAATAGTCATGGTTATACGCACTACATAAACTCCCTACATACGAAATGAGTTTAGAAACGCTTCTATCTTAGATATTGACTTATCGTATGTATCGTCGAATATAAAAACAACTTTATCAACGCAAGAAGATGGTAGAGAGGGTGAACTAATTGTTTCTAGCGTAACGGATAGAAAAGCACAATTATTTGCAGAACGTGCGTCGTGGACTTATCCATCAACACTTTTTTTCGCTTACGTTTGGAAATGAATATACCTACACAGATAACAAACAGGATTTTAATCTTTTCGGGAATCCGCTAATTAAGACCATTCAGTCTTCACAAAATAGCTCGCATCAGCATGCGCTAGTTTTTTTTGTTGAGTCACAAAGAAACTGGACTAAATATCTAAGCACCAATGTGGGACTAAGATATGACCATGTTAAGTTTGATTATTTCCTTAATCATGAGCGTCAAGCTATGCAAAGTAAATCATATAGCAATCTTATGCCAACTATCTCGCTGGCATACACAAGAGACAAACTCTCAATAGCTTTGTACTTTGGGTCTCACGATCACGCGTCCTTCTTATCAGGAACTTCGTGCAAGCACAAGTTATAGTAATCGCTATTCGTACGAGAGTGGCAATCCATCCTTACAGCCTACTCATAAATATGATGCTGGATTTTCGCTTTGGATACAAGGACTTATCATTTTCAATATCATATAACTATTACAAGGATGCCATAAGTTTTTATAAATACATGAATAGTGCTAACGAAGCAGCCATCAGTTCTTTCACCAACGAAGACTATAAAGCTTGTAAGTGCATCGCTGTCATATTCTCCAAAAATCAAATGGTGGAGACCTAGTTTAACCCTCGAGGGGCGTTTACCCTATATGCGCTTAAATGAAATAAAATATAATTCACCTCTTTTTCATCTATTCCTTAAAGAATCTCATTACTCTTCCAAAGAGTTATTACGTAACGTTAAATATAGATGGAAACTCCTCGGGTAATACATATGTTAAGGGAAAAATAGCACCAGAAATATCTGTGTCATGCTCTGTAAACAAGCAATTTGGAAAACTACTTGTAAAACTAGGTGTAGATGATATATTCAAATCTAAGAAAGAAGCATGGAGCATATATTCTAACAACATATTCTCAAACAAAATGAAATACGATTCAAGGGCTGTTTATTTTACACTGCAATATAACTTCAACTCGACTAAAAGTCGATACAAGGGAGGTAAGTCTGGAAATGATGAACGAGGAAGATTATAAATTAAAATATGATAGTAGTATGCCGCCAGCACGATTCCATGCTATGCGGAGTGGCGCCTTAAAATGATATGCAAACATTATGGAAAGGAATTTTCTATATATTATTTATCAAAAATATGTAATGCTACCTCTAGGTGTATCTTTGTTAAGCATAGGGGAGGCTGTATCTACTTTAGGATTTACTTATACCTGTGGTAAAGCAAGTTTTCAAAAAAATAAAAGTCATAACTCTCCTTGCATTCTTCACTGGAACCAAAAACCACTTCGTGGTATTATATAAGGTCAAGAATGGAAAGACATTCTATATTGCTGACCCAGGTAAAGGACTTATCAAGTACAACCTTGAGGAGTTTAAGAAGCACTGGATCAGCACTCAATCGGACGGTGAGAGAAAGGATCGCCATGTTCTTGGAACCCACACCAGCCTTTTTATGAAAAAGCAGACAGATGAACAGCCAACAGAGGAACGCTCGTTTAAGTTCCTATTTGGCTATATCAAACAATACCGAAAAATATTTCGTGCAGATTGTCTTAGGGTTTTGCTCGTGGGCAGTTTGTTACAGCTTATTCTGCCTTTCCTCACACAATCTATCGTGGATGTGGGCATCAAAAACCAGAATATCGGTTTTTATATGGCTGATACTTTTAGGGACAACTGATGCTTACCGTGAGCCGTACTGCCATCGACTTTATCCGTCGTTGGCTGCTGTTGCATATTTCGCTGCGCATAAACATCTCATTGGTAAGCGACTTCTTTATCAAGCTCTTAAAGCTCCCTATGTCGTTCTTCGATACAAAAACTAATGGGCGATCTTATGCAGCGAATGGGCGACCACAGCCTGTGAATACGTTTCTAACACAGCAAACGCTCAGCATCGTGTTCTCACTCTTTACCTTTGTAGTGTTTAGCATCGTGTTACTTTCTTACAATTGGCTCATCTTTACCATCTTTATGTTGGGCAGCTTGCTTTATGGCGGTTGGCTTGCACTCTTCCTCAGGCGCAGAAAGGTACTCGACTACGAACTCTTTGAGCAGCAAGCCATCAACAATAACAAGACCTCACGAGTTTATCACCCCATGCAGGAGATAAAGCTCCAAGACTGCGAGCAGCGCAGACGTTGGGAATGGGAGGACGTGCAGGCAAACCTCTTTGGAGTACAAATGAAGTCGCTCAAACTCCAACAGACGCAAGAGGCGGGTAGCATCTTTATCAACGAACTCAAGAATATCGTTATTACAGTAGTAGCGGCAACAGCCGTTATTCACGGACAACTCACACTCGGTATGATGCCTGTGCAGTACATTATCGGGCAGCTTAATTCTCCTGTTGAGCAGTTGATGAGTTTCTTCTATTCAGTTCAAGATGTAAAGATAAGCCTTGAACGCATTAACGAAATCCATCGAATGGATGACGAGAATGGAAAACAAGGATTGGAAACAGCAGTGAAAAGAAGAAAACGAAGGCATAGACCTTGAAAACGTAAACTTCAAATACGACCCTCACACACTGAAAACTATTATAGATGATGTTAGTCTCACTATCCCCAAAGGTAAGGTTACAGCCATTGTGGGTGCATCGGGAAGTGGAAAGACAACGCTCATCAAACTCATGTTAGGCTATTATCCCTGTATTGGGAGGACAAATCACCATTGGCGGAACTGGTGTAAATACGCTAAATAAGAAGTGGTGGCGCAGACAGTGTGGTGTGGTAATGCAAGATGGTGTTATCTTCTCTGAGTCAATAGCCCGCAACATTGCTGTAGATGATGGAGAAATAGACAAGAACCGCTTGCAAAAGGCTGCCGAAATAGCTTGCATCAATGATTATGTGATGGGACTACCCTTAAAAATACAACACCAAGATTGGGCGTGACGGTGGGCTTGAGCCAAGGACAAAAACAGCGTATCTTGATAGCAAGAGCCGTGTATAAGAATCCTGACTATATTTTCCTTGACGAAGCAAACCAACTCGCTCGATGCAAACAATGAGCGTATGATAGTGGAGCATCTTGATGAGTTTTTACAAAGGCAAGACAGTGGTTATCGTAGCCCACCGACTAAGTACGGTAAAGAATGCCGAACAGATAGTGGTACTGGATAAAGGAAAGGTCGTAGAAATAGGCAACCACGAAGCACTTACGGCAAAGCGTGGCGCATACTACAACCTTGTAAAGAATCAGTTGGAGTTAGGAACCCAATATAAAAGAAGTACAACTATGGCAGACGATAAGATAGAACTCCGTAGCGAGAAAAGTAAGACATATCATTAGCGAAATCCCTTCAGGTATTGTGCGTTATGGTATCATGATTATTACTATCGTGATTTTTAGGACTACTTGTAGGGGCGTATTTTTATCCCTTACCCAGATACTATTGACTGTAAGGCTGTGGCAATTGATATCAATAAAGTTACTTTGCTCATTCCTTATAAATATCTCAATGAGATAAAAAAAGGAGCTAAAGTAACCATAGAATTTGAAGGGTATAACTCAGAAGCATATCCATGTAAAAATGGATTCATTACTAATATTTCACACATTCCAGTAAAACAAGATGGGCACAATTTCTTTATGGCTCACGTGCAAGTTAATAGAAAAGGTTATAGTATTCTACATAATATGACAGGAACAGCCTCTATATTAATTAACAATAAAACTATTTTACACCATATTATAAAGCTGTAAATAACTTTTATTTAGTTTGATAAGCAGAATAAAATCAATAGATTTTTATGTCTTAATTAGATGACATAGATTTGAATTATGTTTTATCCTCTCTATTTCTGAAGCCACCAAATTTAATATTTCCTGTTTCACACACTGATAGTTAATTTCGATGGTTTCTTTGAGATTATCGGAGCCATCTTTGTTTCGAAATGTGCTGATTTCTGGAATAGACTGGTATTGCATCATTTCGGCAGAGACTTTGGCGCTATCCACTACAATCTCCGCGTGGAAAATCTTTTGATCAATACGCTCGTCGAAGTTGTCGGAGACTGCACCTACAAACATACCTTGGGTGAGATTACTGATTTTCGATGCAGGGATAAGACTG